>Ga0181526_10002602_pt1 | contig 15494 bp, 14 predicted proteins | sample PEATcosm2014_Bin_35_FD_119750 | JGI IMG/M metagenome (GOLD analysis project Ga0181526, IMG submission 119750) | Peatland microbial communities from MTU Mesocosm Facility, Houghton, MI, USA - PEATcosm2014_Bin06_30_metaG | ecosystem: Environmental > Terrestrial > Soil > Wetlands > Peat | place...
ACAGCACCGCTGACTGCGCAAAATAGGCGATCTCCGCAGGGCCGCCGATGGTGAGAGAGGTCCCCAGCAGGTAATCCTGGAAGACGGGCCGCAACAAGGCAGCGGGCGAGATGCGCTCCGGCGCCGTGTCGAGAATTCCAACCAGGTCCGCCGTTGCATAGCGTTCGCGTCCAGCCTGCCACAGTCCATCCGGCTCCTGCGCGCTTGCCGGGGTGCGCTTCAGGGCGGTACGCGCTCCGGTTCGCTCGTCGATCAGGAACAGGAGGCTCGATTGCGGCGCGACCGCAACCTGCGCATGATAGCCGGCCGTTGCTAGAGCGCGATTGCGCTCGATCAGCGCTGCATGAAATTCGTCGGCTCGTTCCAGCGCTGCGCGCAATACTGGCGCGCCCATGTGATGGAGGTCACGCCCCTCCGCGTTGAGTATCAGCAGCCCCTGCGCGGCAAAAACCTTGGCATAGAAATCAGTAAAAGCCTGCGCGAACGTCCGGCCCGGTTTATAGGCGGCAGCAAGGGCGTCCGTCGCGTCAGACGAACCGAGCAGCTCCCACGCTTGATCGATGAGTGGATTGATCGTTTCGTCGAGCACTACGCGGCCGACAGGCACCGGAGCCGGAGGTGCCGTTTCGTAGACAAGTTTCTTCAGCTCGCGGCGCGATGGAAACGTGACGTGATTGATCTCGGCGAAGTCGTGGTCTTCCGTCGCCAGCCAGAAAATCGCCGCATGGGGTCTGCCCGATGCAGTTGCCTGCCGGGCGCGCGCTAATGCCGTGGCCGCTTTGAGTGGCGTAAACAACGGCCCACCAAAGAGCCCCACCTGCTGCCCGGTGACAACAACGCCTGCTCCGGAACGCAGTGCTCCGAGTGCCGGACCAGTTGACGCAACGGGGTTCTGCGCAGCAAGAATCTCAACCAATTCCGACCAATGCGCAGGCAGCGGCGGCCGCACCTGCCACCCCGAAGAAGATGGAACAAAGCCGAAGAACGGCAGCAACGCAGGCTCGCCCGCGCAGTAGTCCGCATAGAGCCGGCTGAGCCCTGGCGCCATGGTGATGCCGGGGTCCCCGGGTCTTTGTCCCTGGGGTGGAATCGGATGACAGTCTGCGAGGTGCAACGCGTTCACTTCCAATGGGTGAGACGTGACATAGCCGGGGAAGAAACACTTTGTAAGAACCGGTTGTGTTAAGGATGCCATGCTGGGCCGGATCGATGCACAACCGTGCCCCTGCCTTATGCTGATACTTTGACGAACCCGTCGCCTAGGAGACCGCCCGCAATGCCGAAAAAGACCGCTAAGCCGACAAAGAAGCGCAAACCCCTGAAAGCTTTGAAGTCCAAAGCCCCCAAACGAGAGCCGGTTGAGACGGCGGAGCTTCTCAGTTCCGTGGTTGTATTTGAGTGCCCCTTGTTCCGCGTGCGGCACGACAAGCTGATTGAGCCGGGCGGCAAACACAGTGAGCGGGATGTGATCCGGCATAACGGCAGCGTGGTCATCCTGGCCCTCGACAACTCCAAAAGCAAGAAGGACCCCTGGATCGTGATCGAGCGCCAATATCGCCATGCAGCCAACCAGTTTCTTTGGGAGCTGCCGGCAGGCAAGCTGGAGGCGGGTGAGGATCCGCTATCAGGAGCCAAGCGGGAGCTCGAAGAAGAGACCGGCTACAAGGCGAAGAAGTGGAAACCGCTGGTTGAGTACTACGCCAGTCCAGGTTTCCTTGGCGAGTCGATGAAGGTCTTCCTAGCCGAGGGGCTGATCCCCGGCGACGCGCATCCCGAGGAGGACGAGCAAATCGAGCTGAGGCTGGTGAAGTTGTCCGAAGTTCTGCGGATGATTGAGAAGGGCGCGATCCTCGACGGCAAAACGCTCACGAGTGTCCTGCTGTTTGCGCGTTTGATCACAAAAAGCAGAAAAAAATAGCGCCCTAAATCGGCTCTTCCCATTGAATCAACGGCTTCCGGGTTTTGCCCGCGCCTCTTGTCTCACGTTGTGAACTGCCGGCGGTAAATTCCAATCAACCTTTCGCTCTCTTCCTTCGTCATATCGAACATACGGTGAGCGTCCCCCGGAACTTCGTTCGCCGTCTACTCCTCTCGGTAAGGAAAGGCAGAAGCCTGTGGCTCAGTACAAAGGCAAAGTCAAGTGGTTTAACAACGCCAAGGGCTACGGATTCATCGGTCGCGATGACGGCCCCGATGTGTTCGTCCACTACTCGGCAATTCAACTGGACGGCTACAAGACACTGAAAGAGGGCGATGACGTAGAGTTCGACATCGTCCAGGGCCAGAAAGGTCCTCAAGCGGACGCAGTACTCCGCCTCAGGGACGCCGCCCATACAGCAGCGTAGTGCTTTAGGAGACGCTTTCGTGGCTTAACACCACGAAAACACTCCAGGAGTCTCGCAAACCACCGGGCGTAACATCCTAACCACAATGGTGGTGCGGGATGGTTGTGTCTGACTGCCAAACACTCGTCACAATCTAGAGTCCTTTCAGCCCTGGTCCTTCAAGCCATGGCCAAGCAGCATTTGTGCCCTCGCGAAGATGAGGGGTAAACCGAAGCAAATCGTTGATACTGGTGGCGGAGACTTTTGAGTGGACAACGCCACAATCGCGAATTTGCTGTCCGAGACTGCCGACCTTATGTCCATCGACGGGGCCGACAGCTTTCGTATTCTCAGCTATCGACGCGCTGCCGAAGCCGCCGAGCAGACCACTGTCGACCTTATGGCCGTCGTCGCCGACACTGACCGCCTGCTCGAGATTCCCGGTATCGGCAAAAGCATGGCCGCCAATATTCAGTCCATCGCTGCCAGTGGCTCCATTCCCCAGCGCGACCAGTTGGTCGCAAAATACGGCACCGGCATCCTCCAGCTGCTCAAACTCCCTGGCATGGGCCCCAAGACGATCGCCCTCTTCTGGTCCGCCGCGCAGATCACCAGCATCGACCAGCTCGCCGCAGCGATCGAGGATGGCCGTCTCGCCAAACTGCCGCGGATGGGCGCCAAGCAAATCGAGAAAATCAAAAAGGGCATTGAGGATTATCGCCGCAGCGCCGGACGCTTCCGCATCGACGAGGCAGAAGACGCAGCGACCCGGATTACCACTTATCTGCTCGCCTTCAAAGGGATCGAGCGTGTGACACCAGCTGGTTCGCTGCGCCGCGGCCGGGAGACAGCCGGCGATCTGGACCTGCTGGTGACTGGTGCCGCCTGCCAGCCGGGCCATGCCGAAGCAGCGGTCGAATACGTCGCCGCCTATCCAGGCATCCACAGCATGATCGCCAAGGGCGAGAACAAAGTCAGCTTTTATCTAAGCAACAGCTTGCAGGTGGACGTGCGCCTGCTGCCCTCGGAGTCCTACGGCGCCGCGCTGCAATACTTCACCGGCTCCAAGGCCCACAACGTCTCGCTGCGCCAGCGGGCGTTGAAGATGGGCTACACCCTCAGCGAATGGTCGCTCGCGCGGCTGGACGATGGATCAACCGCCGCCGCGGCAACGGAAGAAGAGATTTATGCCGCCCTCGGCATGGACTGGATGCCCTCGGAGCTGCGCGAGAACCTGGGCGAAATTGAAGCGGCTGCGAATCACTCCCTGCCGTGCCTGATCGAACTGTCGGACATCAAGGGCGACGTGCACATGCACACCACGGAGACGGACGGGCGCAACTCCATCCGCGAGATGGCCGAGGCCGGCCTCGCACACGGATACCAGTACGTCGCCATCACCGACCACTCGAAAAACCTGGCCATGACCAACGGCCTCGACGAGGCCCGCGCCCTCGAACACGTTAAACGAATCAAGGAAGTCGACCAGCAGATGGAAGGCCGCATTCGTGTCTTCGCCGGAATCGAAGTTGACATCTTGACCGACGGCGCTCTCGACCTCGACAACGAAGTGCTGGCCCAGATGGACGTAGTCATCGCCAGCGTCCACACGCGCTTTGAGCAGGGCCGTGAAGAGATGACCGCCCGGTGCCTCCGCGCCCTCGAGAACCCCTATACGCGCATCCTCGGCCACCCCACGGGCAGGCAACTCTTGCGGCGCGAACCGTTCCAGATCGACCTGGGCGTTGTCCTGCGCAAGGCTGCCGAACTGGGCGTAGCGGTTGAACATAACGCCGCGCCCGAACGCCTCGACCTCAGCGACCGCGACCTGCGCCTCGCCAAGGAACTCGGCTGCAAAATCGTGATCAACACCGATGCCCACAACCTGCGCGACTTCGACAAAATGACTTACGGCATTCGCCAGTTGCGCCGCGCCTGGCTCGGACCTGAGGATGTGTTGAATACGAAGGGTCCAGCAGAGTTCTTGGCCGCTCTTCGGCCCCGGCCGTGAATTAGCAGAGAATTCCCGAACCGCTAACAACCCGCCGCGGAAAACTAAACGGCATCTATGACTAAAATGCGAGTGAACTCTGGGGCATGAGAGGTGAGCCATGATTGCGATTACAGGAATCACCGGCAACATCGGTGGCCAGATCGCGCGTAATCTTCTGGGAGCTCAGAAGCCCATTCGTGCCGTGGTGCGCGACGCCCGCAAAGCGGAAGAATGGAAGCGGCGCGGTGCTGAAACAGCGACAGCCGATATCGGTGACGCTGCTGCACTGGCTGAAGCGTTCAAAGGTTCTGAAGCCGTATTCATCCTCATCCCCCCAAACTTCGATCCACTGCCAGACTTTCCCGAAGCACGGGCGATAGCTGCCGCGCTCAAATCGGCTCTTCAAACAGCGCGCCCGCAAAGAGTGGTGTATCTCTCGACCATTGGCGCACAAGCGAGAGAGACCAACCTGCTCTCGCAGCACACCATCATTGAACAATCGCTGCGGGACCTGCACCTGCCGATTGCGTTCCTACGGCCCGCATGGTTCATGGAAAACTCAAGCTGGGATGTTGCTCCAGCGCGCGAGAGCGGAATTATTCCCAGCTTTCTACAGCCTCTCGATAAGCCAGTGCCGATGGTGGCGACTGCCGATATAGCGCAAGTAGCCGCCGAGCTGCTCCAGGAATCGTGGAGCGGCCATCGCATCGTTGAACTCGAAGGGCCAAAACGAGTCACTCCGAACGAGATTGCATCTACCTTCGCCGATCTGCTGGGTAAACCGGTGAGAATGGAAGTCGTGCCTCACGAGACTTGGGAGCCATTGTTCAAGTCGCAGGGCATGAAGCATCCCTTGCCGCGCATCCGGATGATTGACGGCTTCAACGAGGGGTGGATCGAATTCGAGAGTAATAAAGCAGCGAGGCGCAAAGGGAAAGTAGTGCTCAAAACAGTGCTGAAATCACTCATCGATGGGCAGAATTAGGAATCGATGTCCGCAAACCGACAACAAGGAATCCAGCCGCGGCCTAGCGCTCGGAAGGATCCGGCCCTGCCTCTGCCTCATGGTGATGGTGGAAGATTTTGCCAATTCCCCGCCCTGTTCCCTTGGCGATTTTGCCTGTTCCCTTAACAGCGCCGACGCCGACGTCCTTGCCGGCCACGCCTGCACCCTTGCCGACATTGCCGGCGGCATTAAGCGGATGAAGCGTGACAAGATCGCCCGCACCTTTCCCAACACCCTTGGCCGCCGCACCAGCGCCCTTTGCCGTTCCTTTGCCGATGTCTCCCGCACCCCTGCCGACGTCTCCACCCGGGCTGGTTTGACGGGCCTGCCGCTCGCCAGAAGTCTGCGTATTGGAAGGCAGCGATGTGCCGGTGGGTTGTGCCGCTGGTTGGGTCTGGCTGTCCTGACCCGAGGCGTTCTGGCCCCAGACTGTAAATGCGATAGCAAGAAGCACGAGGAACGGTGTTCGGAATGAGGTTCGCACGGGTAAACCTCCTGGTAATTTGACTCGACGCACCAGCAGAGGATTCCCTCTCCGACAAAGAAATCGGCAAAAAACGAAAATACTGGAATCCAAGCCGGTGAGCGAGAGCGAAGAGAGTCTCACGATTTCATAGCCCACCCAACGCGCCAGAAGATAAGATAAGGGCGCCATGAGTCTGCTCCATCAGGAAAAACCCGGAGAGCTGGACGACGCTGCTCGCGGTGAGTCGTTTACCAAGGGCAGCAGCCATCTGGTGTGGGCCAGCATCGCCGCTGCCGTGGTCGTCTCCATTGCCATCGCAATCTACGTAATCGCGGGAGAGAAGCCGCCCGTCGCTACAGGAGAAGTGCTGGAGATCTGGGCGCACCCGATGCACTCCGTCACCCCGGCATTCGATGCCAACGGCTCAAGCGTATCGCAGGAATCCTTTGACCAGGTGTTGGTCTTCACCCGTGTGCGTCTGCACAATCAGAGCAAACAGCCGCTCTTCCTGCACCAGATCATGACCAACGTGACGATGGCCGATGGCACTGTGAATACCAGCTTCGCCGCCACAGCTTCGCAGTACGAGCGCGTTTTTCTGGCGTATCCCACCCTGGCCCGGTGGCACAACACGCCGCTGTCGTCCGAGCTGACACTCGAACCCGGCCAGACGGCGGAGGGGACTTTCGTCTCCTCCTTCCGCATGGCAAAGGATCAATGGGATGCGCGGAAAGCTCTGGACTTTACCTTCGGCTTCCGCTATCAGCCGGAAGTCAAGGTCAACGCAACCGGCGCGGTTATTGACCGCTAGGTGTGACCGGCGAGGGTGCACCCTTGGGTGTCGAGAGATAGCCTGAAACCTGGTTCTTTCCGCCAATCGAGTTGACTACAATCTCGTAAAGCGCCGGATCTTTGCCGCTGTAGAACTGCAAAGGCTCGTCGACGTTGCGGTCCTTCTTCTCGTAACTGCGATCGTCCGCGTAGATCACCAGCGTGAACCGGCTCTTCTTCTGGTCGGACTTTTTCAGTTCCAGGCTCACCGTGCCCACGGGCTTCTTCTGGCCTTTGGCGAGCGTGAACTCGTAGTAATTTCGGTCGCCCCTGTGCTTCAGCACCTCGAGCTCCTGCGCATTCCGCGCAATCAGGCTCGAGTGGTCGCTCAAGTCGCCCTTCATCGACGTCAGCTGTGAGATGGCGCCCTGCAGATCGGTCTTCGTCTGCGTCAGGTCGGTCTTCACGCCGCCCACATCGGTCTTCACGCTGGAAACATCGCTGGCAACGGCGCTCACCTGCTGCGCAGTCTGCTTTTGCGCAGTCTCAAGGCGGCGGCTGTCGGCCTGTTCGCGCGCGATCAGGCTTTGGGCCCGCTCGTCCAACTGCCTCTGCGTCAGCCCGAGCGACTTGCCCAGCTCATCGGTTGCCACAGTGAGGCGCGCATTGGTTTCGCGCAACTCGGCAGCCAGCTTCACGTTCTGCTGGTTCGCCTCAGTCAACGCTGCTTCCTGGTGCGCAATGCGGCCGCTCAGCGTATAGGTCCAGATCAGACCGGCCACCGCGGCCACCAGTGCTGCTCCGATCACCGCCAGCAAAGCGCCGGAATAGGTTCTCGGGGCATTCTCAAGTTCGTCACTCATCGTTTACCTTTCCTCCTGCTTGGCGGTCCGCTCGAACGAACCGCAGCTTCCGGGTTAGCGCCCTCGAATCGGATTTCGAGCCGATCCAGAGTTGCCTGTAGCGCTTTCCCTGCTCTTCAAAAAATGGCCGGAAACCGCTTGGCAACAGAATGTACGCGTGCAAGAACGCCTCCGGGGATTGCACTCACTATAGAACGAAAAAGCGGCAGGCGCGAGAGGTTAGCGTGCCGGAAACATGCAAAGAGTAACGGTCGTCCGGCCTGCTTCGCACTGGCGTTCTTTGAGTGGCTACCGCGACCCAGGCGAACGAAACGAGCCGGGATTCCTCCCGGCTCTTACCAGCGCGGGAGGGATGTGAGTGCGGATGCAAGATTGGAGCGATTTTTGAGGTGTGGCCTGAGGATTGAGAGGGCTGGTGTTAGGGCGACGCTACGCTGTTGCGCGTTGTTGCGACGGTCAATTGTGACCGTCGCAGGGACTCGGCAGTCCCATTTCAGACGATAAACTCGTGAATTCCAATTGGGACACGCCGCGGCCTCCGCCGTGACAACTCATCAATCGCTAGGCTATAAAGAACTTTGCTGCATTTTCCGGGTCCGGCACACCTGACGCGCCAGGATCAGGGTCCATATCACTGAAGAAATAAGTGCAAGAGGGAGTCCAAAGGCCATGTCTACCGCTGTCGCGGGAAAGGGTTTGGAAGGAATTGTCGCCGCCAACTCCGGCATCTGCTGGATCGACGGAGAGGCGGGCGTGCTCGCGTACCGCGGCATCGACATTCATGAGCTGGCCGAGAATTCCAGCTTCGAGGAAACGACCTACCTCCTGTGGAATGGCCATTTGCCCAACCAGTTCGACCTGCGCGAATTTCAGGCGCAACTGGCCCTGGCCCGCTCCCTCGATCAGCGCATCGTCGACTTGCTACGCAGTTTTCCTTCTTCCGCCACGCCGATGGAAGTGCTGCGAACCGCGGTATCGGCGCTGAGCTTTTATGACGCCGACGAAAAAGACAACTCCCACGACGCGAACGTGCGCAAGGCTTATAACCTGACCGCGCAGATCGCCATGATCGTCGCAATCTATGACCGGCTCCGTAAGGGACTCGAAGTCATTCCTCCTGATCGCTCCCTCTCGCACGCAGCAAATTTTCTTTGGATGCTCAACGGCGTCAAACCCTCGGAAACGGCAACTCGTACCCTTGATATCGCACTTATTCTTCATGCCGACCACGAGTTGAACGCTTCCACCTTTGCCGCCCGCGTCATCGCCGCTACACTCTCCGACATTCATTCAGCCATTACCGGCGCCATCGGCGCGCTGAAGGGCCCGCTGCACGGCGGCGCTAATGAAGGCGTGATGCGCCTGCTGCATACCATTGACAAAGCCGGCGCCGACCCCGTGGAATACGTCAAAAGTATGCTGGCCGCGAAGCAGAAGATCTCCGGCTTCGGCCATCGCGTCTACAAAACCGAGGACCCCCGCGCAACCCACCTGCGCCGCATGAGCGAGCAATTGGGCAAAGACGCTGGACAGCCTAAGTGGTATGACATGTCCCGCGCCATCGAGCTCTACATCAACAAGGACAAGAAGCTCAACGCGAACGTCGACTTTTACTCCGCGTCCACTTACGCAACCCTCGGCATCGACATCGATCTCTACACGCCGATCTTCGCCATCAGCCGCATCGCCGGATGGGCAGCCCACGTGATCGAGCAGCTGGATGACAACCGTCTGATCCGTCCGCGCGCAGAGTACATCGGACCCGACTATCCCTGCCACTGGATTGCCGTCGAAGAGCGCGCCTAGCGCGCGAATCGCTGACGTCCAAAACTCGCAGTCCCGAGACGAAGCAAGATTCTTTGCGCCCCGACACCCTGCTCGTTACATCCAATGCGCAAGGCATGTGCGCGTGGCGATTCGGCCAATAGCTGTAGAGCGTTTCAGCGTCGTCTCTTCCAAACCATTCGATGAAATTGTCTAGGCCCTTGACGCCGCTGTCGGTCATCCCGACATGCGCGAGTTCGGAAAGAATGTGAATGAGGCAAAGACATGGGCGGAGTTCGAAAAGGTCGTGCAGGCTGCACTCGGACCCGCAGGGTTCATGGGGTTCCTCCGCTTCGACCATGGACACATGATTGCCAAAGATCATGGCCCAACTACGCCGCGAATCGTGCGTCTCGTCGTGGGAAATCCCCTCATCATGAAGCGTATGGCAGAGCACGTACCGGACGCCGGTTCTTACGCGCCGGTGACGATCCTCATCGATGAACGCAGCGACGGCGTTCATCTTTCCTACGATTTAATGGCCAGCTTTCTTGCGCCTTATGGGAACCTTGCCGCTTCACAGGTCGCCCGCGATCTTGACGCGAAAGTTGAAGCGCTGCTCACAGCGGCCGCAGGATAATCGCTGGAAAATCTCGCCCATAGCAGAGAACCTTCAAACTCGGCTGAGGGCGATGCTCACGCGTCTCTCCATTCACGAAACCGCCGGATCGCAGCGTGTATCCTCGATCTGCCAGAAAAGCGGGAAATTAATGGACTCAAACGTCCACTCCCCCGGATGACCGCCAAATCTGAATTGGAGACACAACCATGGCCTGGAAATCAATCGCTGTTGCAACGCTCGCCGCTATTCTCGCGTTCGCAGGCCGCGCCCAAGCTCAAGATAACGGCCCCTATAAGGTTCTCAAGATTCAACTGGTCGGCGGCGAGGGCGGATTCGACTATGTCACTGCCGACTCCGACGACCGCAATCTGTATGTCGCTCGCTCTGGCCCAGCCGGACACATCGCCGTCTTTAACCTCGATACCCTCGCCCAAGTGGGAGATATCCCGGGAGTGAGCGCGCATGGCGGAGCAGTCGATACCGCAACCGGACACGGATTCGCAACGTCGAAGCCGGTGACGATGTTCGATGCGAAGACATTCGCCATTCTGAAGAAGATCGACGTTGAAGGCAATCCCGACGGCTATCTCAACGACGCTTACAATCACCGCTTCTATGTACTCAGCCATTCCGCGCCGAATATTACCGTCCTCGACGACAAGGATGGCTCGATTCTCGGCACCATCGACATTGGCGGCGCACCGGAGCAGGCGGCCACCGATGGCCACGGCAAAATCTACGTCGACATCGTAGACAAAGGCGCCATCGCCGTCATCGATGCAAACACAATGCAGATGGTTGGGAAGTACGACATTTCGAGCAAAGGCGGAGGCTGCGCGGGCCTTGCCCTCGATGCGAAGAACAATGTCCTCTTCGCTTCATGCCGCGAAAAACAGAACATGATCATCCTGTCTGCCACGGACGGGCGCATCCTCACCGATCTGCCGATCGGGAACGGGTCGGATGGGGCGACTTTCAATCCGGCCACGATGGAGACCTTCAGTTCACAGGGCGACGGCACTTTGACCGTGGTGAAAGAAGATTCGCCGACCAGCTTTTCAGTGGAGCAGACAGTCCCAACACCGCCAAGGGCGAAGGTGCTGACCCTCGATACGCAGACCAATCGGATTCTGACCATCACTGCCGAGTTCGGCCCAGTTCCAGCAGCGCTGGCTCAGGGCGCTGCGACTGCCCAGCCTGCCAGCAGTCCTTCATCCGGGGCTCCTCCATCCGGCGCCGGGTCACCGGCCCCTTCCCCATGGATGCGTGGTCCGCGCGCACCGATGATTCCAAATTCGTTTCAGATCCTGGTGATCGGCAAGTAACCGCATACCGTCGTGGGAACATCGCAGCGGAGACATCGCGATGTCTCTGTTCTTTTTCCTCAATTGTTCGTAATTCTGTCGCCTACGCGACCGGAGACCACCCGCCGCCCTTGTACGTTTCCGGAGCCATCCGCAACAGTACGTCATCCTCGAAAGCGAATTGGAAACCGAGGAGCTTGGCACGCATCGCCAGCGACCGTACGTTGCGCGCTACGCGATCTCTCCGCTCCACACGGCCCGCCGCAATCAACTCGCGCCCGCTCCCTGTCTCGCGATAAATCCGCAACTCGCCCTGATCCACTCCCCGCAGGGTCTTGAAGAGGAGGGCCCGCACCTGGATCGCGTCGTGCAGCGTCTGTTGCGCCTCGTTCCTCTGCCGCACCTTGCCCGAAAGCCCCGCATCCCAACTGTCCGCGCGCCTGGCCAGCAGATCGCATTCCACGTCAGTCTCCGTAACCTGCAGGCGAAGCAGGCGCAGCGGCGCACGCGTCAGTTCGCCAAAGCGCAACTTCACTCGGAGCGCCCGCACAAATTCACCCGCCGCCCACAGGCTCTCCATCAGTCCGGCGCTCCGACCAACGTCCTCGCGCGAGTCCCAATGCGAGTCCTTGCCCAATTCCAGCCCGGGATTTAACGTCGTGCGCGCCACGCAATGCTCCAACGGACCTCAGGGTGTGCGATCCCACCGTTCTACTATCGATCAGGATTGAGGTTTTCTTGAAGCGCAATTGGGGTTTGGCCGGTTACTTTTGGCCCGATATCCAGAGCTGGTAGAGCCCCCAGGCCGCGAGCGTGCTCGCGTCTGCAATCGTGCCCTCGCGCATCATCCGCGCGAAGTCCTCGATCGCGAAGCTGCGCACGACGAGGTCATGTTCCTCCGCGTCGCGGTCTGTCTTTGACTGATTCAGATCCGATGCCAGAAAAACGTGCTGCTTCTGCCGCGCGAATCCGTAGGCGATCCAAAGTGTGCCCATTTGCTCCATTCGCTCAGCCTGCAACCCAGTCTCCTCTTTCAACTCACCGCGCGCCAGTTCCTCTGGATCAACAATTTCCTTTTCCCAACCGCCTTGCGGCAACTCCCACGCGCGCGCCTGAATCGTGTAACGAAACTGCTCCACCAGCCACACGCGACCGTTCTCGATGGGCAAGATAATCGCGCACTCGTCCTTATCGACAACGCTGTAGATCCCCTCTTTCCCATTGGACCGCAGGATCCGGTCCTCGCGCAGCCGCAGCCAGCGGTTACGATAAATCTCGCGGCTCGACAGGGTTGTAATGGAAGGCGCGGGTGCAGGCGATGACGTCGGCTCTCGAGAGGTTTGGTCGCTCACAGTTCTAGTGTGCCATGCACCGGGCTATAGGTTTCGGAATTGGTGTAGATAGAAATACCTCGCAAAGTGGCGTTTTCATCGAGAAGACGGCGCCTTTCGATTCCCTCAAAGAGCCACATGAATTCCGAAATTGCTCTAGGGCTCGAGACGGTTCATTCAACTTCGCCCACGGCTTCTGCAGGACGCACGCGATAGGCGCGTAGCCTGCCGATAAGGGATGCGGGCCCGCTCACGACGAGGCGCACCATGTTTCCTTCGTACGCCCTTTCATGCACCACCATGCCGGCCTCGATTGCCGCCAGCACCGAGCCTTCGCGCTGCGGAACGCGTAGTTCAGCGTCAAGAATGGGATCGGAGTGAAGAGCATGGTCGATGGCCTCAAGCAGCGCATCGATTCCTTCCCCCGTGCGGGCGGAGACCAACACTTCACCGCGAGACGCAAGACCTGCGCGCTCGTGTACCGCAAGCAGATCGATCTTGTTCAGCACTTCAACGCGCGGCTTCTTCAGTGCGTCCAACTCGGCCAGCACTTTCTCCACCTGTTCTTTTTGCTCCTCGCCGTAGCCTGAGGCTGCGTCGCGCACATGAAGCAGCACCTCAGCCTGTTCGACTTCTTCCAAGGTGGCGCGAAAGCTCGTGACCAGCGTGTGGGGCAGGTTGCGGATGAATCCCACGGTGTCCGACAGCAACACCTGGCGCCGGCTGGGCAGATTCACAACGCGAAGTTTCGGATCGAGCGTGGCAAACATGCGCGATGACTGCAGAACCTGCGCGCCGGTGAGCTGATTGAACAGCGTGCTCTTGCCCGCGTTGGTATAGCCGACCAGCGCCACTGTTGGAACTGGCACAGACTCGCGACGTTGTCGCTGCTGGCGGCGCACCCGCCGCACCGACTCCAAATCAATCTTGACTTGATCAATGCGCCGCTGAATCTTGCGGCGATCCGTCTCGAGCTGTGTTTCACCGGGCCCGCGCGTGCCGATTCCGCCGCCAAGTTGCGACATGGCTTTACCCCGGCCCGTGAGCCGCGGCAGCATGTATTCAAGCTGTGCCAGTTCCACCTGCAACTGGCCTTCGCGGGTCCGGGCATGACGCGCAAAGATGTCCAGGATAAGCTGCGTGCGGTCCAGCACGCGGCATGGCAGAGCGGCCTCGAGGTTGCGCAGTTGGGTCGGCGAGAGGTCGTGATCGAACAGCACAAGGCCCGCTTCGGTCGATGCGGCGACGCCGGCAATTTCTTCCACTTTCCCGGCTCCCACCAGTGTGGCGGGATCGGGCCGTGGGCGACGCTGGAGCAATTCAGCCGCGACTTCGGCACCCGCGCTCGCCACAAGCTCGCGAAACTCCGCCAGAGATTCCTCGACGCCGAATCCGGCGGCATCCGAGGAAACTGACTCCCTGTCCGCTGCCGGCGCATGCGCCACCGCACCGCCCTCCGCAGCCGCAGCAGCGCGCTGCGACGCAGCCAGACGAGCAGCCGCCAAGCCTGCTCGATTCTTCGCGGAGCGGCCGGTGAAGTCGACGCCAACCAGAACAGCGCGCTCCGGCCGCACAGCTAGGCGATCCGCGTCTGTCGCCTGTTGGGCGTGCAGCCGCGACCGCCTGCCGCGCATGTCAGTCTTCTTGGAGCGAACGATCACACCATCTTCAACATCTGCCTGGCGGGCTTAACGTTGCTCCGCCGTGGCTGCAGCCGGCGTCGGCGCCGGTACTGCGGATGGGCCAAGCCCCGTGTGCCCAACTGCGGGGCGATGCTCCGCCGTATGGAGGACGCTCCGGTTACTGACCACGGTTGAAATGGCGTGTTTGAAGATCAATTGCTCCTGGCTGTTGTTTTCAAGCAGCACTGAGTACTTATCGAAGGAGCGGATCTTTCCAGTCAACTTGACGCCGCTGACCAGATAAATCGTGATCGGAGTTTTATCTTTGCGAACGGTATTCAGGAAGGTGTCCTGAATATTCTGTGCCGGCTTGTTTTCCATGTGCCGATCTCCTGCTTTCGTAGAGTAGGGTGTTGGGTGCAACCATCCTGCACTTTCGTGAAAATACAAATCCGCGGGCGCGGCGCCGGAAGCCCCGGTTCCGCCTGATCCCGCAATGTGTCAACAATAGCGAGGTTCACTCACCTTTTCAACTCCGCCCATTGCATACAGTGACGAGCCGCATTGGGTTTCTGACTCGACCGCCTGAAATTGAACTCCTTTTTGTGCGCGGCTGCTACCCTATTGGGGTGCAAGACCGCGCTCAATCTGCCGTGCATTCCGCTTCGAAAAGCCAACGGGTTTCCATGCCCGTTCCGATGTTAGATCTGAAGCGGCAGTACGAACCCCTGCACCGTGAGCTGCTTGAAGCCCTCGGGCATGTACTGGAGACGCAACACTTTATCCTCGGTGAGCCTGTAGCCGCCTTCGAAGAAGCCGCGGCCACTCACCTGGGCGTCTCTCACGCTATTGGATGCGCGTCAGGCACCGACGCACTCTGGCTGGCGCTGACTGCCGCCGAAATTTCGTCAGGGTCGGCCGTAATCACCACTCCTTTTAGCTTTTTCGCCTCGGTGAGCTCGATTCTGCGAGCGGGCGCCCGGCCCGTGCTGGCCGACATCGACCCAACCAGCTTCAATCTCGATCCCGCTGCCGTCCAGGCTGTCCTGGCAGGCAAAGACGGCGACGCGGTCAAAGCTATCCTTCCGGTACACCTTTATGGCCAGCCCGCCGACATGGCACGGTTTGCCGGGATCGCCAAGACCCGTAACCTCAAACTCATCGAAGACGCCGCTCAGGCTTTTGGCGCTATGTGGGGTCGCATTGCCGCCGGCGGCCTGGGCGACATTGCCGCCTTCAGCTTCTACCCGACCAAAAATTTGGGCGCCGGGGGCGACGCCGGCATGGTCACGACCAACTCAGCGGAACTAACCGAACGCGCTCGAATGCTGCGCCAGCACGGCATGCGCCGCCGCTACCATCACGACGAAGTCGGATGGAATGCCCGCATGGACGGCTTTCAGGGCGCAATCCTCAAGGTCAAGCTGA
>Ga0181526_10002604_pt1 | contig 15491 bp, 13 predicted proteins | sample PEATcosm2014_Bin_35_FD_119750 | JGI IMG/M metagenome (GOLD analysis project Ga0181526, IMG submission 119750) | Peatland microbial communities from MTU Mesocosm Facility, Houghton, MI, USA - PEATcosm2014_Bin06_30_metaG | ecosystem: Environmental > Terrestrial > Soil > Wetlands > Peat | place...
AACCCGCCTTTTTCAGATTTGATCCGCCCGGCAAGCCGCTCCGCGGTCACGCCGGGAATCGGCTCTTCGCTGGCCGCATAGATGGGCAGCACAATCACGGTGTCGGCGTCAGTGAATGCGCCCGAGAACTCGTCCAAGAGGTCAAAAGTTCGGGAGTACCGGTGCGGCTGGAAGACCACGTGGATTCGGCCGCGCGCGCATTCCCGCGCCGCAGCGAGGGTGGCGCGAATCTCGGTGGGATGGTGGCCGTAGTCGTCCACGACGGTCACGCCGCGCGCCTGGCCGCGCTCCTGGAAGCGGCGATCCACGCCGCGAAACCGGTTGAGCCCCTCGGCGATCTTCTCCTCGGAAACCTCAAGCTGGCGGGCGATGGCCACGGCGGCCGTGGCGTTGAGAACATTGTGCCGTCCGGGCACGTGCAGCTCGAATGGCCCCAAAGGGCCCTGCGCCGTGTGGACCACAAAGCGCGCAAAGCGGCCCTGGCCGGCCTGAACAAACTCCAGCCGGTAGTCTGCCTCGGCGGCAACCCCGTACGTGAAAACGCGGCGGCGGGCGCGGGGCAGAATCGCCTTTAGCTGCGGATTGTCAATGCAGGCGGTCACCGCTCCGTAAAACGGCACCTTGTCCATGAAGGCCAGAAAGGCGCGCTCCACATCCTCCATGTCGCGGTAGCAGTCCATATGCTCGCGGTCGAGATTGGTGACCACGGCCAGGATGGGCGAGAGCTTGAGGAAGGAGCGGTCACTCTCGTCGGCCTCGGCCACCAGGTATTGCGTCGTTCCCAGGCGCGCGTTCGAGCCCAGGGCGTCCACGCGGCCGCCCACAACCACGGTGGGATCGAGACCGCCAGCGAATAGCACAGAGGCCACCATGGACGTGGTGGTGGTTTTGCCATGCATGCCGGCGATGGCGATGCCGTACTTGAGGCGCATCAGCTCGGCCAGCATCTCAGCGCGCTGAATGACGGGAATCTTGCGGGCGTGAGCCTCGACGACTTCGGGATTGGTTGCTCCCACCGCCGAGCTGGTCACGACGACTGTGGCCCCGGCGACGTTTGCGGCGTCATGGCCCTCGTAGATCGTTGCGCCCAGCTGGGTCAGCCGGTCGGTCACCGGACCGCGGCGCAGATCGGAGCCGGAGACCTTCATGCCAAGGCTGAGCAGGATCTCGGCAATGCCGCTCATGCCGATGCCGCCGATTCCGATGAAGTGGGCGTGCTGGGAGGTGGCAAACATGATGGGCGAAACTTAACTCTAACATTCTCGATGGCGACGCCTGCGACCTGCCGCGGCGGCTGTCCGCTCACATGCCACGCGCACGCATCGGTTTTCGGGCTTATCCGGGCAGCGTGTACTCGAGGTCATACGAGTGCTGTCCATTTTCAACATGAATGGCAAAGGTGCCCGCAATGCCTTTCAGCTCCCCGGTCCCGGAGCCCGGAACCACGGTAACCGACAACTTGAGCCCGTTCTGATCCATTGTGCCCGAGTGCTGCAACGCGAAACTGCCGTGCTTTCCCGCGAGTGTCCCGGTTACAACTTCGATGGCCACATATCCGGCCTCACCCTTCTTCAGATCGCCGCCCGAGAACATCTCCCCTTTACTGGTAGCTTCAAGATCGCCGTGTATCTGCTTGTCGATGGAAAAACGGCCCAACCCCTCGGCCGGCGCTGGTGCGAGTGGCTGAATGTTCACCGTGAACGTGCCGTGTGCATGGTGAGTCATGGGTGTCTCCTTCTGCTGCGCTGACGCAAGCGGTGAGAGCAACGCGAGGGCAAGAACGGTCGTCGCGAAAAGCTGCATAGACCAAGGATATTACGAGTTTCACCGCGGGCGAGGCGATTTCTTCAAGGTTGGCTGGCTAGCCATATTCTTGAGAATGTCGCCTTGCAGACAGGCCGCGGCACGGCGGCGCTCTCTTTGGATTTTGCGTTCTCTCCGGCCTTTGCGGCGGCGGCAGGCGGTTACTTGCGGCTTCTCGTCAGCCGCGCGCCGGCGGCTTGAGGCCCAGTTCGCGCATGGCGATCTGCAGGTCGGCCCAGGCTTCTTTCTTCTGGCGCGGGTCGCGGAGCAGATACGCCGGATGGTAGGTCACAATGAGCTGGGAGCCGCGGAAGGAATGCACGCGGCCGCGGAGGCCGGCGAGGGGCTGGCGCTGGCCCAGCAGATAGGTGGCCGCGGTGGCTCCCAGAGCCACCAGCACCTCGGGGCGGATGACGTCGATCTGACGGAAGAGAAACGGGGAACAGGTGTTGGCCTCATCCGGCTCGGGTGTGCGGTTGCCCGGCGGGCGGCACTTCACCACGTTGGCGATGTAGACTTCTTCGCGCCTGAGCCCCATGGCGGCAATCATGTTGTTCAGCAGTTGGCCGGCCTTGCCCACGAAGGGCAGTCCCTGCGCATCCTCGTCGGCGCCCGGACCCTCGCCCACAAACATCAGGCGGCCAGCGGGTGAGCCGTCGCCAAAGACCAGCTTATTGCGGCCGGAGTGCAAGGCGCAGCGGGTGCATTCGCCGATCTCGTCGCGGATGATCTGGAGCGCAGCGGCGCGATCCGCGGCCGGAATGGCTGCGGCGACTTGAGGAGGGGCGGAAAAAACTCTTCGTGCGGGAATCGGCTGATCCTCTTGGGTTGAGGCGGGTTGGGAAGTTGGCTCCCAGGTCTCAGAAGCGAGACCTGGGGCACCCGGAGATTCCAGGTCTCCCACCCTTTCCGCGGAAAGAAGCGGAGAGGATGGGGCACCCAGATTTGCTTTCTGACTTGGATCCACTGGACGGCGGTAAAACTCGGTCAGGCCAAGATCGCGGTAAAAGCGGATGCGCAGCAGCAGGGCTTCGCGGGTCGCGGGATCGAGCAGTAGCGCCAATTCTCTCACTCCACGATCAATTGCCGGCGTGCCGCGGGGGGAACGGCCTCGCTGAGCACTCGGTCCTGCCGCGATTTCTCATCCTCATGCTCATCGAACTCCAGCATCAGCGAGAGGGGACGACGGAGGGTTAGAATCTCGTCGAGAATGCGGTCGGCAAGTTTGCGCTTGGGCATCTCGGGCAGCTCGATGGCCGTGCTCAGCGTGAGGAAGGTGGCCGCGTTAAGGTCGGCGTCGATGCCCAGGCCATCGCCTGAAACGTCGTTGACCACGATCGCGTCCGCGCCCTTGCGGAGCAGCTTGGCGCGGCCGTTTTCCATGCGATTCTCGGTTTCGGCGGCAAAGCCCACGATGAGCTGGCCGGGGCGGCGCCGGCGCACAACCTCGGCCAGGATGTCTTCCGTTGGCTCCAGTTCGAGCGTCATGGGGCCGGTGCGCTTGAGCTTCTGCCCAGAGACGCTGACGGGCCTGTAGTCGGCCACGGCGGCGGCTTTGATGATAAGAGTGGATTCTTCCATGCGCGAAAGCACGGTGTGCCGCATCTCTTCGGCGCTAGTAATCCGGATCAACTCGCAATGCGCGGGAGGATGCAGCGCCGATGGGCCGCTGATGAGGATCACCTTCGCTCCGCGGCTCTGTGCGGCATCGGCCAGCGCGTAACCCATCTTGCCGCTGGAGCGGTTGCCGAGAAAGCGAACCGGGTCCAAAGCCTCGCGCGTGCCTCCGGCAGTCACCAGGACCACCTCGCCGGCCAGATCGTGGCGGCGGCCCAGAGCGTCCATCACCGCATCGGCAATCGCCTCCGGCTCGGCCATTCGTCCCGCGCCCACCATGCCGCAGGCCAGTTCCCCTGTGCCCGGTTCCACCACGCGCACGCCTCGCTGGCGAAGGATTTCCAGGTTAGCTCGCGTGGCCGGATGCTCCCACATGTTGACGTTCATTGCCGGAGCCACAAGCACCGGCGCGGTGGTGGCCAGATACAGGGTGGTGAGGAAATCGTCGGCGATGCCGTGAGCGAACTTGCCCAGGATGTTGGCCGTAGCCGGGGCCACCACCAGCGCATCGGCCCATTGCGCCTCGCCGATGTGCTCGATGCCGTTCTGCGCGGCCTCGTCTGACTCCCATTCGTCCCAAAGGCTGGTGACGACCTTGTGGCCTGTAAGCGCGGCAAAGGTGAGCGGCTGGACAAATTTGCCCGCCGCCGCGGTCATCACCACGTGAACTTCAAGAGCCTGGCGCTGCAAGGCGCGCACCAGTTCCGCCGCCTTGTACGCGGCAATTCCTCCGGAGACGCCCACGATGACTCGCATGTTTCGATTGTAGCCCGTTTCGATTGTGAAAGGCGGGCCGCTGGATAAGAGAGGCAGAAGGCGATTGCGTGCCATTGGGGTGGGCTGTATGATCTTCCCATCATGAGTCAGATCGCCGCCCCGCAACGAGAGGCCTGCTTGCGAATCGCAGTGAGAGCTCAATTGCCGGCGATTCTTTGCGCGTCGATGCCTGTTGTTTGCGCTCTCTTGGCCCATCCTTACGCTGAGACCGGAATTAATGACGACTGGTCTTATATCAAGATGGTTCAAGTATTGGCGCAATCCGGCCACATCGTTTACAACGGCTGGGAAACGGCGATGCTGGGCTGGCAGCTCTATCTCGGAGCCTTGTTTGTCAAGCTGTTCGGCTTTTCCTTCACTGCGGTCAGATCGAGCATGTTGATTGTGGCGATGGCTACTGCCTATCTCTTGCAGCGCACGCTTGTTCGAGCCGGCCTTCGCCAATGGAATGCGACTCTGGCGACCATGACATTCGTTCTGTCGCCAATGTTCATGGCGCTAGAATTCAGCTTCATGTCCGACATCTCCGGTGTATTCTGCATGGTGCTCTGCCTATATATGTGTTTGCGCGCGCTGGAGGCCGGAACCCCGCGCTCCATGATAGCTTGGATCGGTTTCGCCGCCCTGTTGAATGCTATAGGCGGAACCGCGCGCCAGACAGCATGGCTTGGGGTTCTGGTCATGGTTCCCTGCACGCTTTGGCTCTTGCGGCGGAGAATGCAAGTATTCCTCGTCGGAACATCTTCTTGCGTTCTCGGGATTGGATTAGTCTTTGCGTCGATTCGCTGGTTTAACCAGCAACCCTACTCAGTCCCTGAGAATCTGACCCTCGATGGAATCGGTTTCAAATCGTTGGAGGGTGTGCTCGCAATGGCGCTGCGCGGCGGCGCGGCGTTGTCACTCCTCCTGCTTCCCGTGCTCCTGATGTTTGTTGCTGCTCTCCGCAAGGTGAATCGGCGAATGGCCCTTGTGTTCGCCGCGGGAAGTCTCGCTTTCGCGCTGATGGGTCTCATTCTGTTTCTCCACCACGGGCTGGATCACTGGCTCGCGCCTTTTCTCAATGGTTATGTGTCGGTTCGCGGTTTGATCGACGTTCACTCTATCAAGGGTGAGCGCCCGGTGATTCTGCACGGCGGCCTTCGCCTGCTCCTAACTGTCGCTACGATCGTTGGGTTACTCAGCCTGTTGGCGGTTTTTTTCGGAAACGTGCCCAAGCGTCCTTCCATTCCCAATCGGGCTGCTTCCATCGGATGGAGCGAACTGGGCGCGATCCTTGGATCCTATAGCGCCGCCTACATCGTCTGGCTTGCGATTAGGGCCTCATTCGGGGGGTTCAACGATCGCTATCTCTTGCCTTTGATGATACCCTCTCTGCTTGTCCTGGCGCGGTACTTCCAGGATAGAGTCGGGTCGAACCTGCCGATTGCCAGCGTGGTTCTTATAGGCATTTTTGCTTGTTTCGGTGTGGCCGCGACACACGACCTGTTTGCAATGTATCGTGGCTACGCTGCCGCGATCGACGAGATCCGTTCGAGTGGATTGCCTGCTACCGCCATCAGTGGAAGTTGGGAGAGCGATGGCTGGGCCGAGTTAGAGGCAGTTGGCTACATCAACGAGGTCGGAATCCGAACACCTCGCGGTGCCTATGTGTTTAGGCCTGCTGCTGTTTTTCCTGCCGGGTGCGATGGGAACTCCCTGGATCGGGTTCCCGCAATCAAGCCCGTTTATGCACTATCGTTCGATCCGAGGCAGTGCGATGGGCAGGCCCCATTCCCCCCCGTAACCTATCGAACATGGCTTGCCCCCAATGTTACATCGATCTACGTCGTTAAGTTCCCGGAACTATTGCGCCGCTGAAGTCGCGGCCTGCCAATCGGCACAGAGACTTTCCCGGATTTGCAGGGCGATTCCAGCCATGAAACGAGAGATTGAATGACAACGCCGAGTCGCACAGTCAATGTCCCCGAGCGCATGGTTGCGCATCTCCGGATCATGAGACTCGATCATAGCATCAAGCAAGTATTTATCGTCCCTGGAATCGTTCTGGCGATGGCCATGACGGGGGCCAGCCTGTCGCCGCGGCTCCTGATTCGCATTTTTGTGGGGCTGATCGCGTCCACTCTTATTGCCAGTAGCAACTATGTGATTAACGAGATTCTGGACGCGCCCTTCGACCGGCTGCATCCCATTAAGAAGAACCGGCCCGCCGCCAGCGGTCTGGTCCATTCGGGGTGGGGCTATGCGCAGTGGATCGTCATGATGATGGCCGGGCTGGCGCTGGCGAGTTATCTGGGCCGGGGTTTCCTGCTCAGCGCCGCCGCGCTCTGGATCATGGGATGCATCTATAACATCCGGCCCGTGAGAAGCAAGGATCTTCCCTATATCGACGTCTTAAGCGAGTCGATCAACAACCCCCTGCGCTTTTGCCTTGGGTGGTACTCTGTGGTTGTAGCTGTGCTTCCCCCGGCCTCCCTGCTCGTCTCTTACTGGATGCTCGGATGTTACTTCATGAGCCTCAAGCGCTTCTCCGAGTACCGGCAAATCGCCGATCCCGCGGCCGCGGCCGCCTATCGCAGTTCGTTCCGATACTACAACGAGGAATCGCTGCTCAATTCGGCCACGTTTTATGCCGCGGCTTGCATGCTCTTTTTTGGAGCATTCATGATGCGCTATCGCATTGAACTTATTCTCTCGTTCCCGGTGATTGCCTGGCTCATGGCGGTGTACTTCAGCCTGTCTTTCAGGCATGAAAGCGCCGTGCAGAATCCGGAGCGTCTCTATCGCGAGCCGTCGCTCATGGTTCCTCTTTGCATCTGTGTTGCGCTTATCGTGCTATTGCTCTTTGTGAATGTCCCCTGGATAGCAACCGTATTCCCAAAATCGACTCCATGATTCGCCTGCAAATGAAGAAGGGCCTATGACTCAATCGATTGAACGCGCCTCGTGCCCAAGGATAACTCTTGTGGTTCCGTGCCGCAACGAAGAGCAGGTGCTGCCTGAAACCGCGTCCCGCCTTGCAGCCCTGCTCGGCAGGATGACTCAAGACGGTGCGATCGCCGAGCCGTCGATCTTCTTCGTCGACGATGGCTCTGCCGACGGTACCTGGCGGGTCATCGAGCGGCTCGCAATCGAGGACGGCCGCATCCATGGCCTGAAGCTATCCCGGAACTTCGGCCAGCAAAGCGCCATACTCGCGGGGTATCTCGCTGCTCCGGGTGACGCGCTGATCAGCATCGACGCCGATCTCCAGGACGACATAGCTGCGATAGAAGAGATGGTCCGCGCATATGCGAGCGGCGCTGAGGTTGTGTACGGCATCCGCAGCTCCCGCAAGACAGATAGCTTCTTCAAGCGCACCACCGCGGAAGGTTACTACCGGCTGCTGCATGCAATGGGCGTGGAGCTGAAGTTTAATCACGCCGACTTTCGCCTGCTCAGCCGGCGCGTGGTGGAGGAACTGCGCAGTTGCAAGGAAAGCAATCTGCTGCTGAGGGGATTGATCCCCCAGCTTGGATTCCCTTCCGCCCTGGTCTACTACGAACGGCATGAGCGATTTGCCGGAGAAACCAAGTACCCTATCTCGAAGATGATTTCGCTGGCGGTGAGCGGCATTACGTCGTTTACCGCAATACCGCTGAAGATCATCACTGTTCTGGGCATGCTCATATCTCTCTTCAGCTTTGGGCTGGCGGCATGGGCGTTGTTTGCCAAATTCTTCACATCCGCCGCCATCCCCGGCTGGGCTTCCATCGTGATTCCTCTCTACATGCTGGGAGGAATACAGCTGCTATGCCTTGGAGTTATCGGGCAGTATCTCGCCAGGATGTACACGGAAGCCAAGGCCAGGCCGCGATTCATTGTGGAGAAGAGCTTGTAAGCCGAACCGCTCCGCCGAGGCCGGAACAGGTATAACTCCGATGTGCGCCACGTCGTCGATGTTATTTGTCTGCAAGCATGCTTCGGGCGCTTCTTAGCTTATCGCGGCGACTGGGCAAGCAATACATATTGACCGCCAAAAGGAAATTTGGAGAATATCTGTTCGACGGCGCCGAATGCGCCAAAGAGTTTCTCTGGGAGATACAGGAAGTACTCCGTGCCGAGGGATTTGAAGCCGGAAGCGCGGAGCAGGCCTCTCGTTTCCCGCGCCGTAAGAAGCTCCGCGTCCACGTCCACCGCACATCTTTTCACAATCGTTCGAGTGACCGGATTCCAGGGATTGTGTTCAATGATGCAACACAAGCCCCCAGGACCTAGCACCCGCCGGATCTCGCCGGCCAGGAGTGCACGGTCCCTGCCATGCACGTGATGTAAGACACAAACGGAGGTTACAAAATCGAACGCGCCGTCTTCGAAGGGCAACTCGGCCAGGAACCTCTGTTCGCAGGTTTTGAACGAGGCGTTTGAGGGCAACATGCCGGCAGATGGGTCGCAGCCCGTCGCCTGGGCGAAGTTGCTGCCGGCCAATTCCAGAAGTTCGCCCCGGCCGCAGCCAACATCCAGCCATCGCAGGGTTCCCGGAGTCGCGCCGGCGCCCTTCAAAAGTCTTTCGATGAGCAGCCACTTTCTCCGGTGGAAATGAAGAGGGTCGCGCGCAAATCGATTTCTGATCGGGTCGTCCAGCAGATCTGGATACGAGGACGCATACCGGTCGAACTCGGGGTGTTCTTCCTTGTCAGTTGGCATGCTCGGCCCCTTTTCGTTCCATGATCAAGATGCCATCGTCATTCTCCGCAACCCTATAGTGGGACTGCAAATAAAACTCAAGAATCCGATCGCTGGCATTCTTGGGACTGGATCCGGGAGAAATAGCTTCCCACCCGGCTTCAAAACCGGTATCCCAAACGACATATCTTACCTGCTTTTGCTCGAGGATGCCCGCAACCTCCCTGAACACCTCGGGAGGGGTGGAGTTGTATTGCAGGCCGCTGTAGCGCGTCGGGTTCGTTGTTGCGGAAAGGAAATAATACGAAGCGGCGCTGGGGTAAAACAGGATATTCTCGCCCGGCGGCACGTGCTCATTTAGAAAATCGAGCACTCGGTCCGAGCCGTCCACCGCGACCATGCCCACGCGCGTCCTGGTGAAATGAGATTCGTGGGCGATCGTAACCGAAAAGCTGAAGACGGCCAGAAGCACGGCGCCGATAGTGAGTACCTGCAAAGAAAGGTCGGCAAACTTCCTGCGGCTCTCGCCCAGAATATGAACGAATAGGACGATCAGCAGCGGCGATCCGAATACCAGATGGAAGATATCTTTGCGATGAAACTCCGACAGCCACAAGGCCCACCCGCAGAGCCAATAGAGAGCAAGCTCAGGGGTCACGGATTTCCAGTTGTACCGGATGCCAAGAACCAGCATGAGCAAAGGCAAGGCCGCGATAAAAAGAAAAGGCGCGATCAGGATTGCGGCTATGGGGAGGAACCATGTCGAGCCTCCCGCCATGACCCATTTATCCCAGTACTCAGTGAAGATGCGTTGCGCATAGGGTACCGTATTCACACCGGCATAGTGCTGCTGTGGCAATATGACGGTGGCATAAATCAGGTATCCCAAGACTCCCTTGGTCCAGAAATACAGGAGCATAAGCCCGACGATGCCCGCGAAGCCTCCGGTTACCAAGCCAACCGAGGATAGAGGGGCTGCAATCTTGCGGCGCTGAAGCCAGAGCCACACTAAGAATGCACAAAACAGCAGCACGCCCTTCTGCTGTAGAGTGCAGGCGGTTATTCCCGCCAGGGCCCCGGCGGCGATTAGCAGGCTGTTCCTGGGCCTGGCCTGCCAGAGAACCATGCAGGCGACCCCAAGGAGCGCGAAGAAATTGCTGTCCACGTGATGGCTGATTCCCGGCCAGAACGCTCCGGCGTAAGTCCCCGCCAAAATGAGACAGGGAAGCGTCCGGTAACCTGGACAAACGCGGCGGGAGAGAAAATAGACCGATAGAGCCGTCCCCAGCGATGAAACGAACAGGCATATTCGCGACGCCAGGAATGAGATGCCGAAGAGTTTGAAGAAAGCCGCCAGCCAATAGAATGTGCCGGGCCCCATGACGTCGATAAAATCGCGCGCGAAGACTTGGCCTTGGGCAATCCGCACGGCGCCTGACAAGAGTTCGCCTTCATCGGTCTTGATGCGGATGATCCCCATGAACGGCAGCAGGAAGAGGCTGGCGGAGAGCGTAAAGACGAGATAGCTGGACCACGAAGAAGACCGCCGCGGCGAGGAAGCGTGGACCGCACTGGCGCTGGCAGAAACGTTCATCTCACTGCTCCCGGGGACGCCGCCTCTCCAATGCTGGGCATGGGGTATGGAGAGAGTTTCATCGTGGGCGAATCCGGCTGGACCAGCCAGGCGCGCCTGTCTTTGTAATAACGAAACAGTTGAAGATTGTCGGCGGCATCCATCTCCTGCGCCCAGATGACCTTGGATGCGTCGATGTCCGCGGCGTTGTAAACCCACTCATCCAGGGGATGGTGTTGCGGCGAATACCGCACGATGGCGAGTTGCGAACCCGGAAGTTGCTCCAGTCGCGCCTCAATCTGAGCTCGGTCGCCGCCGTAGTTGCCTGGGCCATACCACCAGAAGATCCACAGGCCGCCCGGCCACTGCGGGGGAACCAGATGAAGCGGCTCGGCGCAGGTCCGAACTCCCGCCATGGCTATGCAGATGGTCACCAGAAGACGCGCCAGCGTCAGGCCCGCAGGCCTGCCCTCGGGCTTCCATGCGCGAAGATGGCGCATGGCCTGCAAGCCCAGGGCATAGAATGCCGCCGTGAAGGGCGCCAGATAGTGAGGGATAAGAAAGATGCCGATCGCCATGCCGGTTGCCCACAGGGGAAGGCAGAGAACCAGGAAGCGAAGGCGGCGATCCAGCAGAACGCGCCAGCCCAGGACGAGCGGAGGCAGCAATGCCGTGCCCGCAAAGAACATCAGCGCCAATGTGAATTTGAATAGAGTCTGTGGAAGGAATCCAGAGATGCTATGCAGCTTTGCGAATCCGATCAGCTCATTGTCGATGTAGAAGTGCCGCATCTCTTCGTGCCGGTAGTTTGGTATGGGACGCGCCGGCTGCCAGACGTAGTACGGCGCAATTGCGTATGTATTCCGCGCGACTGTGTATGGCAGTGTGAACGGGCTTCCGAATGCGCGGTAGTCGTAGTAACCCAGCCACAAAACGGCGGCCGCGATCAGCGCCAGCGGCGCCGCCGAGCGGCGGAGGAGAACGCCGGCAGCCGGCCGGTTCTTTCCAAAGAGAAACCAGCGTCCCAGAACGATAGCGACGGGGAGAGATAGAAGAAGGCCCTCGTAGGGTCGAGTCAGGCCCAGAATCGCGACACCGGCCGCCATGAGCATCCAATAGCGAAACCGCGCAGTCTTCATCATTCGAGGCAGCGCGCCCAGCACCAGCGCCCCGGCGAGAGCCGACAGCCAGCTTCCGCCCGTGTAGGTATTCGTCCAGTAACTGAAGAGTGCCAGGCGCAGAACCACGAGCGCGCCTCCCAGCAATGCCCAGGAGGGCGGCAGCCATGCCTGCAGCATCCAGCAGATGGCGGCGCACATCAGCGCGGTGGCGATGAGGATGGCGTACCAGGGGTGTCCAAAGAGCACCTTTCCGGCAGCCATTACCAGGCCAGGCCCGGGAAAATACATCGACATGTAAGTGGGCTGCATGGTGATGTGGACGCTTTCGAAGTGTGTCCACATCGCGGGCGTGGGATTGGCGAGGCGCCCATGCGCAAAGGTATCCGCCGCCAGCAGAAAGCTAAAATCGTCCGTGGAGAATGGAAGAGGTATGGGGCACAGGGGAAGCAGTGCAATGCGCAACAACAGCGCCGCCAGGCCAACCAGGGCAACAGACATCCTCTTCCGTCGCGCCAGCCTGGCCAGGGGGCGCTCAATGCGCGAAAAGACTGAAAGACCAATGCGCGGCCATCCAAGAACTGCCGCGATTGCCATCCCAGTTAGCCCGGCTTCAATCAGGACCAGCCCAGGACCGGGTTGAACAGGAGAAGACGAAAACATAACACTACTATACCGCTCCTAAGAAAAAGACGATGCGGGGGCGGCCATCCACAATAAGAAGCGTCACAGCTTTGTTGGTGGCCAGAACCAGAATCGATGAGTGCGTGCGAGCGATTCTATATGTGGCTGAATTGCGGCGCGGAAGCGGCTTTGCAGATGCGAGCCGTTTCTAACGGCGTTATTGGAACTTACTGAACAAATTGGCTGGAATTGTTTCCGATGCAGCTCCTGCCGGTATCTTCCTAAGGAAGCTAATATGCCGTATTGAGTGAAGTGAGCATGTTCACGACCTTGGTGGCGATTCCCCCCAGCATGGCGATCCCGCCAACGGAGACGAGAGCGGTGATCAGGCTGAACTCGGCCAAGTCAAGGCCTTCCTCCCGTTTCAACAGGTCTTGCAATCCGAGATAGGTCTTCCAATACCAGGATCGCATGGAGGCAATCTCCCCTTGATTCAAGCATGACTCGGAGCCGGTTGATGAAAAGGGATTCGCAAAGCGGGTGCTTCGCGAATCCCCCCCTCATTCCGTCCAGCCTTCCGACTTGCCACGCCCGGCCCCGGCCTTAGCGGCAGCCGATCGTTCAGAGCTAGAGTGCAGAGTTGATCGAACTCAACGTGTTAACTACCTTGGCGCCGATACCAGTGAGCAGGGCTACCGCGCCAACGCTGATCAAGGCAAGAACCAGGGCATTCTCAACGAGATCCTGACCTTCCTCGCGCGTTTTCAGATCCTGCAACAGAGAAACAATCTTCAAAATCCAAGCCGACATACTAGCAGCCTCCTGGGACGCCAAATAGCATCCGCGCCGTAGCGAGAGAAACTCCATCCCAATCAATCTGACAGCGAAGTCTCTCTCGCGGCGATTCGAATCTTGTGACAGGCAGCGCCCTGGCCGCCTCTCGCGAGAACTTCTTTGCTTCGGCTTAGAGTGCGGAGTTGATGGAAGACAGCGTGTTGACTACCTTGCTGCCGATGCCGGTGAGGATGGCGACCGCGCCAACGGTGATCAGTGCAAGAACCAGAGCATACTCGACCAGATCCTGACCTTCTTCGCGATTCATCAGATCCTGGAACTTCACATACAGCTTGAGAAGCATGGTGTTCATTTGTGTTTTCTCCTGGGTAGATTTTCCCAGCTTCGGGCCGGGGCACCCCCTTCCTTGCATGTGGGGTGCCATTCTCAACTTCACAATAATATCCTTATAAATCAATAAGATACAAGACAAGCGCCGTAGAGAGGAGTGGAGCGAAGTGTAAACTCCTGTATACAGTGGAGGAGATGGAGAGACCGGCATCGTATACATGACACGAAGGTGGAGACCCACGAAAGTGGGAATCTCGTGCCCGCTTGGAAGCAGAGATCCGGACCGTAACGGGCGAGGAAAACAAGCGCAAGCAGCGGGACGCAACGCTGGCCAGGGAGTGGAAACTTCCAGCGATGCGAGCGTATTTCTTCTCTTAAAGGCATCTTCCAATTCTGCTCGAAGAGATTCTGTAGCAACTTGAGTTTTGCTCCATTGTCTGAGAATTGTCTCAGCGGGAAGCCGATGGCTTAAGCCGCGCACACCCCTTATTGGGCTGTCGCGCTTCTGGAATGACGGTCGCGATACCCGGCTAATCCCACTCGCGTCAGGGATGCACAGCATCTGCGCCGTTGCTGGGTAAGGAAGCGGAGGAAAATTCGAGTGTGTCGCCGAGGCGTGTTTCCGAGGCGCGGATGGTGCCCGGGGGAAGCTCGAGGATCGAGTGAGCGGAGAAACAGGCCGACAGCCGCCACGGAGGCACTCTGGCGCATAACTTCCTGATCCGGTTCTTTGAGTCCAAATAAACAAGGTCAATGGGAAACTTCATCCCAAAAGTATGAACGGCCTCGCACGGGAGGATCCAGAGGCCCTCGCCGGGAGCGAGTCTGCTGCGCCCCAGCAAGCCCTTGTTGCGCTTTGGACTGCTGTCGGCAACCTGCAAGCGCGTGGCAAGCACGGAGTCCCGGGTGAGGTTCCTGACCTGCAAACGAATGTCTTTGGATTCAGGACGGCGTGCAGTAAGGCGATCGCCCAGGGCATCGAAGAATCGGCTTAGCGGGTTCGTCATGGTGACCCCAGGTTCTCTTCGGCTTTCCACGGAGACGGCCGATGCAAGCCACTGCTCCAGATTGAGCTCTCAGACCGCGGATATCCCCATCCGCCTCCTGTCAAACCCAACCGACTAACCCGCCTCAAGATGGAGAACACGCATTCTGCGAGCAGCGGCGGCCGTCTTTGTGGACGGCCGCCGGCAGTCCTACTGCGAGGGAGCAGCGGGAGCGGCGGGGGCGCTGCTTATCCCGCCTGTTGCGCTGCCAAAATTCGTACCGCCCTCAATCATCAGCGGCGCCTCCGGCCTCATACTCTCGATTAGTTTCTCAACAGGTATGGAGGCGGGAGCGGGCGCCTGCGTGTTGGCGGGGTTCTTGGCATCCGGCGTATTCATCGGTATACCGGTGTTCGGAGGCAGGAACTTCACTGGGTACTTCAAATCGGGCAGGGGCGCGCCGGCCGGGATGGGAGCCACAACTTCTGGCGTCACAAGCACGATCAACTCGGTATTTGTCCGCTTCTTGGAGACCGACTGAAAAAACTTGCCCAGGATTGGAATGTCGCCTAGGAAAGGAATCTTGGTGAACTCCTGAGTCTCTTCGTTGTCAAGCAGTCCGCCAAGGACAAAACTCTGACCGTCGCCAAGTTCGACCTCCGTCTTCATCCTGCGCGTGGTAATAGCCGGAACCTCAAATCCGGAGACCTCGACCGCATTGGTGAAGTCAAGCGCGCTCACCTCCGGGGCCACCTGAAGACGGATCGTTCCGCGAGGAGTAATTGTAGGAATGAAGTTAAGGCGAATTCCATACTCCTTGAACTCGATCGTAATGGTAGCCAGGCCGTTCCCGGAGGGCTGCGCCACCGGATAGGGATATTCCCCGCCAGCCAGGAAGCTGGCTTCCTTGCCGTTCACAGCGAGGACGTTGGGCTCGGCCAAGGTCTCAACCACGCCGATGGATTCGAGAGCCTGCACGGATGCGCCAAAGCTGCTGAGGCCCGCGGTGTAGGTTGCCCCGATGTTGGTTGAACTGGCCCCAAACTGTCCCGTCGAAAGCGTACCCGCCGTGTTTCCCAACCCGGTGACTGAAAAATCGACCCCAAGCTGCTTTGCCTTGCTGCGGTCGACGCTCATGAAGCGCACTTTGAGAAGAATCTGCGGGTCGGCGGCAGGCACATCCACGTTGAGCAGGTTCACCACCTT
>Ga0181526_10002605_pt1 | contig 15489 bp, 12 predicted proteins | sample PEATcosm2014_Bin_35_FD_119750 | JGI IMG/M metagenome (GOLD analysis project Ga0181526, IMG submission 119750) | Peatland microbial communities from MTU Mesocosm Facility, Houghton, MI, USA - PEATcosm2014_Bin06_30_metaG | ecosystem: Environmental > Terrestrial > Soil > Wetlands > Peat | place...
CGACACCGGTGGAAATGTCCAAGCTAAACGTTGCCGGAACCGTCACCACGAACTGTACGTAAAACTGCGCGTTTCGTAGGGGAGGCCGGTGAGTAACGACATGATTGCTGGAGTTAGGCAACTCTCCGGACAGGAAAACCGTGTCCAAGGTCTCGCGAGTGGTCAGCGAATAATTGTCCAACAATCTTTGGCCTGCGGCCGCGGGGACATCCGTTTCAATGTGGACCGTGTAGCGCAGGATCGGCGGCGCACCAGAAGGAAGCGTCTGAATGCGCACGTTGCCGAGATCGGTGCTCAGATGCAGCGTCATGCCGTTGGTCACGCGTAGTTCGCCAGAGCGATCGACTGAAGCATGAGGAGGAGCGTTGTCCGCCGTGAGTTGCGAGGGCAGCAGAAGGCAGCTGGCCAGCCCTAACCATACGGCCGTGCCGACAACAGAGCCGCAACGCCTCCGTCCTGGAACCCTCAGAATGTGGGAAGAGCCAAGCATGAATGAATTCCGAACTTCGTTCTCCGGCCCGGCATTCACTGATCGCGACGCGCGCTGATCTCGCGCAATGCCGCAGCACTACGCAGACGTACATAGCGGCTCGGGTCGTTCTGCTGTAAGTTTTCGAGTGCTTGAACTACGTTTTCGATAGAGCCGTCGCCATCGCGCATGTGCGTGCCCGCCTGAATCACCGGCACATAAGGCATCTCGTCGGGAGCATGTGCCGGTGGGGGCATCAGTGACTCACTTGGCGCCTGTTCCAGGGCGCGAACAAGTAGATTCACGGCTTCCACACGCACACCCGGATTGGAATCATGCCGGAGCGCGTCGAGCAATGCCTGCCGCACCGTGCTGTCGATTCCCGCATCGCGCAACGCTTCGAGAGCCTTCAGTCGCACTGCGGGATTCGGATCTTTGCGCGCCGTGAACAGCAGGACCGACCTCACCTCCGAATCCTCCGCGCGAGCTCTCAGCGCATCCAGGCAATCCAGTCGCATTCCGGAATCAAAGCGCTGGCCATTCTTCACCACGAAGGTGAGGACGCTGCGCACATTCGAATCGTCCAAATTTCCGTTGAGTTCAATGGGTTGTTCCGCGTTCAATCGCACGCGCACGTTCTTTGAGCCGGAATAGGGCGATGGACTGAAATTAATACCTGCCACAGCCATCTTGGAGAGTTGTGCGTCAGTAAGCTGCGAACTGGGACGTATATTCACGACCTGATCCTGATTTGCGGCGCCATTCCTCCCGCTGGACCATTGAGAGTATTGACTCCCGGCCACGAGACCCAAAAGCACTAGAGTTGCTGCGCTCCAGGCAGGATGCAACATCATCCGACCGCTCAGCCATCCCATAGCGGAAACTTTTTCCTTGGCCGCAGGCCGCGCAAGATCATCCAGTTTTTCTGCTAGCTCGCTGCGGCACTGTGACAGAACAATACCCGAAGAATCGAATTGCTCACCCGCCTGGGGAAGGGAGCCGAGGACATTTTGAAATTCGCGCTCTTCGGCAAGTTGCGCCCGGCAGTTGGCGCAATCCACAAGGTGCCGTTCAATCGCGGCTCGCTCCCCGTCGTTCACTTCATCGCAAACGTAAAACACCAATAGAGAAGCAATCTCTACGCAGGCTTTTTTCTGTTCGCCCGCGTTCATCGCAGCACTCCCAGTTCATTCCGCAATTTCCGCGTGGCCCGGAACAGCGAATTCTTCACGGTCTCTTCGCTGGTGCCCAGTGCATCGCCGATGGCCCTCAGCTTCAACCCTTGATAGTGCTTCATCTCAAAAACAATGCGCTCGCGCGGAGAGAGCCGTTCCATGGCCGCAGCCAACCGCGTCTGAATCTCCAGCCCGAGCAGGTGCCGCTCGGGATCCAGCGTGGCCCGGTGGTCGCGCTGGCGTTCGAAGAAGTCCGTGCCGGCGTCTTCGAATTGGGTGGAATATTGCTCGGGGGCTTGATCCTCTGGCCGCGCCTGCCGGCGGCGTAGATGATCGAGGCAAACGTTGGTGACGATGCGATACAGCCAGGTGTAGAAGCCGCACTCGAAGCGGAAGCGGTGCAGGTTGCGATAGACCTTCAAAAACGCTTCCTGATAAACGTCTCGTGCGTCTTCAGTACGCTTCATCAGGTTCAGCGCCAGCCGCAGAACATCCCGGTCGTAACGCCGTACCAGCTCCTCAAACGCAGGACGGCTACCTGCTTGCGCTTGCTCCACCAGAACGCGTTCTTCGAGGCTGGCTAGAGAAGTCACCGAAGCCAACGCCGAATCCGAATTGCTGGTTTGACCGGATTCATCTGCAAAAGCCAGAGCCCAACGTGGTAGAGACATTTTCGCTTTCTCTTTGCCGAATCTGGTCTAAATCCCCAACTTTCCTTGCGTTGGGTCATCGGTCTCTGCGGAAAAGTGACGCACTCCGCCGATATCTTTTTAGACGCTATAAGCCACGGGTAGTGAGCAACCGTGGGACTCCACAGCCCGACCTCATGCACCGGTTACCGCAGCCAGTTTAGATGCGCACAGCCGATCCTGCGTCGTCCTCAGTTCGCTATTCGGGCCTCTTGCCCACGCAGCCTCCACGTTACTAACGGCCACGCCAACAGTAGCACTACTGCCAGCAGGATTCCGTAACCATTTGTGCGATAGAACGTGTCTGGCTGGCTGACGAGCTCGCTGGCACTCGCAACTAGTGCGGTGCAGGCCACAACCAGGAACAAGCCCAGTAGGTTGAAACGCACCAGACGTCGAATCCCGAATACCACTACTCCCAGCAGAATCGCCGTCGCCAGAAACTGCTTCAGAAAATCCGCGGGAGAGCCCCAACTGGTGACCAGTCCTGCCGCCACCGCAAAGAACAGAACCAGCCGCAGCCATCTCACCCGCAGCTCCGCCCCTAGAAATGCTCCGCCCAGCAGAAGCACGCCGGTAGTCAAGAGGGCGCGAAATATAGTTCCGCCGATAACCCCGATTCCGGGAAAGATCGCGTCGTACGATTCGCCAAAGCTCGCGGGAATTCCACGGTGCAAGGTGGGCCACCAGGCGGACGTAAAATCGAGGAGATGCCTCAATCCGATCAAAATTGCCGATCCACCTATACCGATCCAGAACGCGTCCCGATAATAGTCGGGTGGCATGCCTACCCAGGTAGGGAGTTGCGCCTCGCCAAAGGCTCGGGCAGCAAAAGACCACGCTAGTCCAAACAGAAGCGTGATCGCTCCAACCAAAAGCGCGCTGATCAGAAAAACGCCCACGGCTGTGGTGCCGAAGAAGAGCCGCAATGGCATGGTTGTCGGATATTGTTCGAGTAGCGCAGGAATGCCTCGTCCAAGAAAGAAGCTCACCAGAAATCCAGCCAGGCCCACGAGCCCCCAGGCCACCATGCGCTTCCAGGGGACGGTAACCGGTTGGGCGCGAAGCCGCTTGAAGAAGTACACCAGCACGCCAATGAGGAGACCCAAGGCCACACAAATCTGACCTACCGTCACCAATATCCGCCCCACGGTTTCCTCTCCCTGCTGTCGTGCGAACCCTTCCGGGATTTTAATGTACGTCCGGTAATCGGCTGGCTCGTCACCAAGCACCTTGAGGCTCATCCGTTTATACGCATGGTCTGCCGGGTCCTTCGCGCTGGTGTTCTGCAGATCCAGAGGTGTTTTCTCTTGCCAGGTCAGGGTGTGGTCTGTGCGGTTAGGACGTTTATCGGAATTTGCTTGGACCAATTTCCATCCGCTCAGGTCAATCTGCTTTTTCTCTTGCAGAAACTTATCCGCAATCTCCTCTGCCTCTTCCTTGGACAAGTTTGCGCCCTTGGTGGCTTCGGCCAGAGTGTGCCAAAAGCCATGCAACGCTCCATCCGGTTTCAGGGTGACAGCAAATTCTTCAGGTTGGGAATCGCGGAAGTAGCGCACCCGCCAGAGCGCTCCGGGCACACGCTGCGAGTAAATTTTGTTGATCTCTGGAACCGCCATGCGGCGGTATAGGAATTCGTTGGTCGTGGGATCTGTCGTGTCCACCATTTGCGCAGTCTTCCGGTAGCTGGCCGGATTCAAGCCATGCTCTCGCATCACCCCGTCAGCACGCTGGGCAGCTGACACTCGATCGACGGAAACCTCCAGGTAGTCGCCGATATGCTCGCGCTTTAAGCGCATCGCCAGGAACCCGCCTACGATCACACAAGCCGCAAGAAACCCCAGCGCGCCGGTCGTGAGTGGGTCGTAGCGGCGGGCCGCCATGGCGGTTTGCTCAGGCGAGACTTCTCGCGCCAGGCTTATCTCTGGAGCTGGCTCGGCCCGATTGAGTAGATCCTCTACGCTTGCAAAGCGTCCCCGTGTCAGATAAATCACACCCGAGAAGAGCAGCGGCGCAGCAGCAGCGAGTCCCACCACAATGCCAGAAATCTTGAAGTACAGATTGTCCGAGCGAATCAGCAGCATGCCGACCAGTGAAGCATCCACCGTGTAATGCCAGATAAGCGTAGCCACGATTCCCCATCGCAACATCACCAAACCCGCCACGATTCCGATCATCCCCACTTCGATTCCGCGTATGTAACCGGGTTCCTGAGGATACGCGCTGTGCAGAAAACTCCAGAAGAAGGCGGGAAGAATGACGGCGAGTACTCTCGATCCCGTGAGCTTATGAAGAAATGGAATGGCGAACAGGCGGAAGAGGAACTCCTCGCTGGTCGCCGCCAACACGCCGATGGCAACTCCCGCGATCCACGGAAACGAGGTGTTCACCACATCGGAGTAGTTCAAATCTTGCGGCGCCCAAACTCCAAAGCGGCTGCCAATCATGTAGAAGGCGACAATGAAACCGATATGAGCGGCCGCAAGGGAGATTCCCACAACGCACGCGCAGAAAAACTCCTTGGAACATATGCCTCGCAATGTGAATGCCCGTGTGAGCCGCAGGCGTTCCGGTTGCGCCGCGCGATAAAGCGGTTCTCCGCCGGGGAGAACCAGGCTGACCGTCAGAGCCGTTCCCAGCGCGGCCAACAGCATTGACAGCAGGCTTCGAAGGACAAAACTCGCATACGTGAAATGCGTGTCATAGGCAGCGCGAACCGAGCCCCAGTCGTTCAACTGCATCAGGAAATAGAGAATTGCAACCACAACCCCGATCTTCACTGCGGCGCCCCAGGTCGTCTTTCCTTGCCGCGTGAGCGCGATGCCCAGCCACAACGCTCCACCCAGCAGGAAACCGTAGGGTATCAGCGCAATCTGGTTATAGAAGATGTTCGTCGAGCGCAGGTGTTCGTAATCCCGCGTCCAGGCCTCTGGCACCTCGAGGAATTCCTGGCTGTCTCCAATTCGATCCCCTTGCAACCCTACCTGCAGTCGATACGGTGCTTCCTTGGCTTTGAACCCTTTGCGCTCCCACGTGAACGACCAATCGAGACGGTTTGGCCGGCTCTGCGAATTCGCCTCTGCCTGTAGAAATTCCCATTGGCGCAAGTCCTCGCCAAGCTTCGACTGAGCAAAAGTTTCGGCTGCAGCAACCGCCTCTTCACGATTCAATGATTTTGCTCCCCGCGCTTCCTCAATCTTGTGGTCGTAACCCACAATTCTTCCTGCGGGGCTAACCCGAACCAGAAACTCCTCTTCCTGCTGCGGACGGAAAAACCGCACGTCCCAATACCATATGTTCAGCTCGCTGGACATCAGGTGATTGGCCTGCTGCAATCCTAGCTCACGTTCCAGGTACGTCTTGGCGTTTTCGTCGACATCGAAAACGATCGTGGATTGATAGCCGGAAATGTCCCCTCCCAGCCCCTCAACGAATTGTTTCGCGCGCGACTTCGCCTCGGTCCGCGAAACCTTGAAATCGACGGACGCCTCCGGAAAAGCTCGGAAAAAGTATTTCTGTGCGAATAGCGCGCCAAGGATTCCGCACACCACCCATAGAATCAGGATGCGCTTGTCCGTACCGGTCAATCGATCTTCCGCCAAAGGAGCCTCCCCGGTGATTCCGCGCCAAACGCCCACTCTATCGATTCGCAGCCTCGTTACGCAAGTTTCACGAAAGGCATAGCTTACTTCGGAATGATATAAAGAAGAGAGCGATGAGCATCAGTCTGCAAACGAACGTCCAGATGGTGAAGGGTGTGGGCCCACAGCGCGCGGAATTGCTCGCGCAGCGCGGCATTTACACGCTGGAAGACCTGCTGAATTACTTGCCCTTTCGCTACGAAGACCGCATCCATTTCTCCAAGATTAAAGACGTACAACCAAGCGGCGTTTACACTTTGCGCGCTCGAGTCATGAGCGGGCAAGCCGTGCGCGGCATGTACGGCCGCGATGCAATCTACCACTTGCTTGTCCAGGACGACACTGGTTCTCTCCCTTGCAAGTTTTTCCATGGCGGCTACCTGGAAGGCCGCTTGAAACCCGGGCAGGAGCTAATTCTCCACGGAAAAGTGGAAATCGATAAACAACGCCCGGCTCGACGCGAAATGGTGAATCCGCAGATCGAACTACTTAGCGGCGATGAGGTGGATTCGACGGAGATGGGGCGCATCGTCCCGGTGTACGAGGCCGTGGGTACCTTTGGCACTCGGCAGATCCGCCGAGCGATCTATGCCACGCTGCAAAATCTCGAGCAGCAGATTCTTGACGTTCTGCCCCTCGAAATGCGGAACCGATTGGGTCTTCCTCCGCGTCGCGATGCTCTGATCCAGACGCATTTCCCTCCGCCGGAAGAATCCCTGGAAGTGTTGAATCAGTTTCGTTCTCCCGCGCAGCGCCGCCTGATTTTTGAAGAGTTTTTCCTGTACCAACTCAGCCTGGTGCTAGGCCGCAAAGCCACCCGTAAGGAAAACGCCATTCCGTTCCGCGTGCGTGAAGGCAAAATCCGTGATGCCCTGAAAAGGATTCTTCCTTTTAAGCCGACTGGCGCGCAGAAACGCGTGCTCGCGGAAATCGCCGCCGACCTGGAACGCCCGGTTCCGATGAATCGCCTTCTCCAGGGAGACGTGGGCAGCGGCAAAACCATCGTTGCTTTGCAAGCTGCGGTGATCGCGATGGAAAACGCGTGCCAGACTGCTTTAATGGCGCCAACGGAAATTCTTGCCGTGCAACACTACCTGGCCGCGCGGCACATTTTGGCGCCCGGAGGCTATCGCGTTGAATTGCTGATCAGCGGGTTAAAGACCGCGGACAAAGCCGCTGCACGGGAACGCATCCGGTCCGGCGAGGCGCAGTTGGTGATCGGAACGCATGCCTTGATCGAAGAAAATGTGGAATTCCAGAGGTTGGGCTTTGTGGCCATTGACGAGCAACACCGCTTTGGCGTTCTCCAGCGCAAGAAATTAATGGACAAAGCCGTAAGGCACGGAAACGCCCCGCATGTTCTGGTGCTGACTGCGACGCCGATTCCAAGAACTCTTTCACTGACGCTCTACGGCGATCTGGATGTTTCCGTGATCGACGAACTTCCTCCTGGACGCACGCCCATCGACACGCGCATGACAGACGAATTCCATCTTCCCGGCGTATGGGAATTTCTCCGGCGCGAAGTCCAGGCGGGCCACCAGGCTTACGTGGTATATCCGGTCATCGAAGAGTCCAAGCTGGAGCTGAAGGCAGCGGTGGAAGAATATGAACGGCTCTCCAAATCTATTTTTCCGAAGCTGCGCGTGGGTCTGCTGCACGGCCGTCTTTCGAGCGAAGAAAAGGAAGATGTAATGCAGCGCTTTCGCCGCAACGAAGTCCAGATCCTTGTGGCCACCACTGTCGTCGAGGTCGGCGTGGATGTGCCGAATGCCACCGTAATGGTCATCGAGCACGCGGAGCGTTTCGGGCTTTCACAATTACATCAACTTCGGGGCCGAATCGGCCGCGGCGCGCAAAAATCACATTGCATCCTGATCGCCCCGGGTCGCCTGACCGAAGAAGGCCAGGCGCGTCTGGAAACGATGGTGCGTACCAACAATGGCTTTGAGATTGCCGAAACCGACCTCCAGTTGCGCGGTCCCGGTGAATTTTTCGGCACACGCCAATCCGGAGATCTTGGATTCCAGGTGGCCAGCCCCATGCGCGATCGCCAACTGCTCGAGCTGGCCCGCAAGGAAGCGTTCACCCTCGCCGAGGATCCTGCCAGGAAAGACGCGCTGCAGGGAGTTCTTCGCGTTTTGCCGGTGGAATGGCAGCGGCGCTATCATCTTGCGCGCATCGGTTAAGGTGAGGCGCGGAAACTCTCATGCGTGTAATTGCCGGAATCTATCGCAGCCGCCAGCTGAAGAGCCTTAAAGGGCTGGCTCTACGCCCGACGAGCGACCGCCTGCGCGAAACCCTATTCAATATTCTTGGCGAGCTCGTGGTCGGCTCTCGGTTCATTGACGGCTTTGCCGGCACCGGCGCCATTGGAATCGAAGCGCTGAGCCGTGGCGCAAAGGAAGTGGTGTTCATCGAGAAACACGTGCCGTCCGCCGCTCTCATCAAGAAGAATCTCGAGTCACTTGAAATACAAACAGGCGCGCGTGTTCTGTCCATCGACGTTCTGCGTGGGTTGGAGCTTCTCGCAAAAGAAATCTCCTCCAGCAGGGAAGTACCCGACATCTTTTTTCTTGATCCGCCCTACGACAATGCGGAAGATTATGACCGCGTGCTCTCTTTCCTCGGTTCTGTTGCGATTTTTGCCGAAGGCAGTTTGGTTATCGCAGAGCATCGTCGCAAGTTCGAACTTCCCGCCACAGTGGAAAATTTGCAGCGGGTGCGCGTGTTGCGTCAGGGTGATGCATCCCTGAGCTTTTACCGGCTAGTGAAAAAAAGTCCAGCGGGCGAAACCGCAATGCAGTAAACCTCCGGCGCGCCCTGATCATCTATTCTTTTGTGCCCTCGCGATGCCCCCACACCCCGCGTGAGTTCAGGGCAAGCACGATATAGATATAATGGAAGGAAGATGCCCCATCGATTCCAGGTCAATCCGTTCGATTTGCTCGGCCAGAACGAGATTTATCCGATCGCCGTGTATCTGCCCGGCATTGGTGAACCGAAGCTGTCGATTGCCTGGAACAGCTTTCATCAGAACTTCCTTAGCGAACTCGCGGCCTTTTTCCGCTGGACGCGAGTGCCCAAAGGCGAGCCCGAAGGTAATATCTTCCTTGATTGCCGCATCCAGCGGCGAATTCCCTACCTCGCGATCGTCGCTGCCGCTCTTTGGCACGTTGTATTTTTTATCGTCCCCTGGCCCTATATCCCTTTTTCTCCAAAACGGGTTACCGCTCTCGAGAACACTCAACTTACCTGGTCTGGATCGATTGAGGACTTGCCTCTCCTCAACCTTCCGAAGCAATCTCATAGCGCCGCCACTCCCAAAAAAACTGTGAACGATCCCCCTGCGAAAAATACCGATGCGTTTCATCCTCGCCAGCGAATTTTCACGGATCCGTCTCATCCAACTCATCCGCGTCAGACTTTAGTGAACACCGCAGCACCGAACGAACCCCCGAAATTCTTGCCCGCACTTCCAAACATGGTTCAGCTTGCCACTCCAACGGCACCGCAGCGCCCACGTTTGGAAATTAGTGAAAAAACCTTAGCCAAGCTCCGACCAAAGCAGGTGAAGAAGGTCGCCACGACGGATACGCCTGCTCCGGACGTGCCGAATCTGGAGGCACGTCCCGCAGAAATGAGCCTCGCCCAGTTCGCTGATGCTCCCGCAAAGCCGCAGCTCAACATCAACGCAGGCTCCGCACCACGGTTGGCAGATCGCAAGCAAAACGGGGAAGTAACACCGGCCCCCGAGGTCGCGGCTACGGCCGCGGGCCAATCCGGCGGGCCAGCGGCTACGATCATCGCTCTCTCCTCTTCGCCAGCGCCTCCAGCCCCCGTCGTCGAAGTTCCCAATGGGAATCTCGCCTCTCGCGTTGCTATTTCGCCGGAAGGCAAGGGCACGGGAACGGGCGGCGGCTCTGGTTCGAGCGCCGGTGATGCGGGGGGCAAGAGTTCCATCGGCATCAGCATTTCGGGGGGAAATCCAAAACCCAATGGGGGTGTCTCGGGTCTCGGTGGAGCGGCGAAGTTAAGTTTGCCGAAAGCACAATCGCTCTATAAACGCCCGGATCCCCATGCGGATGATGATCCCCCCGAACGTACTGGTCCTCCGAATTTCGCCACTCTTCCTCCCGGGACTCCTCCCGAGCAGATTTTTTCTTCGCATCGCGTCTACTCCATGAACATCGACATGCCCAACCTGAATAGCGTCACGGGAAGCTGGATCATTCATTTTTCCGAAGTGCATTTGACCGGCGTTCCGCACACGGTCGGGCTCGTCAGTGCGCCGGATCCCGTTCGAAAAGTCGATCCCAAGTATCCGCAAGATCTGGTTCAGGAGCATGTCGAAGGCGAAGTGATTTTGTATGGAGTTATCCGCGAGAATGGCAGCGTAGACAGTATTCAACTTGTTCGCGGCTTGGATAAGCAACTGGACGCGAACGCCATCGCTGCGTTCAGCCAGTGGAAGTTCCGTCCGGCCACAAAGGACGGACAGCCCGTCGCACTCGAGGCCATCGTGCACATCCCCTTCCGCGGTCCGGAACGAGAGTAAGCCACTGCTCTTATTGTCGGGAAGGGAATCCAGCCTCGTACAGTTTCACCAGCGTATAGAGCGTGTGATTCACCGGAGTGGGTACGCCCAGCGCAGCCCCAAGCCGAACCACGTAGCCATTCAACGAGTCGATCTCCGTGTGCTTGCCGCGGGCCAGGTCCTGCGCCGTTGAAGAGCGCGTTCCGCTCATCTGATCGGCAATTTTGAACGAACCCGCAATCGCTGCCTTTGGGTCTTCGAGACCAGGTGGATGGACACCTTTGGCGCGGGCGACGTTTAAAGTCTCATACACCGCCGCCTCGATGATTTTCCTCGCCTCTGCGTTTGCGATAATTTCTCCGTATGTCACCCGCCCAAGCGCAGACACCGCATTAAGCGCACAATTCCAAATCAGCTTGGTCCACAGCTCGCCTTCCATATTTTCGGAGATGCGGCAAGGGACTGAAGCCGACTCAAAGAGTTGAGCAATCTTCTCGGTTCGTTCATTCCGCGGCCCGACGACAAGATCGCCGCGTCCCAAATGTTTGATTGTCCCCGGAGCAGGAACCGAGGCAGCGACGTAGACAACCGCGGGCAACGCATCGATGCCGGAAGCTGCGCGAATCTCTTCGGCGTTGTTCACACCATTCTGCAAACTCACGACCAACGTATCTGCCGGCAAAATCGCAGCCAGTTGTTTGGAGACACTTGCCGTGTCTGTCGTTTTCACGCAAAAAAGAACGACATTCGCCCCGGCAGCTGCAGCCAACTCCACGGACGCTTGCGGATGGACCGTATCCCGCAATCGGAATGAGTCGAGTTGCAACCCCGAGCGACACACTGCTTCAACAAACGAAGGTCGTCCGATCATTACAACGGGCGCGCCGGCGCGAGCCAGCATGCATCCGAAATATCCGCCGACCGCCCCGGCCCCAACGACCGCTACCCTTGGCCATTTCGTTTCCGTACTCATCTGGCAATCACTCGAATCACCTTATCGATATCTTCCCCCGTGTTATAGAGGTGTGTGGAAACCCGAATGTTGCCCTCTCGCAAGCTCGCGATTAGCTTTGCTCCCTTCATGTGCTCGAAGATCTCTCGTGTCTGCTCGAGGCTGCGCCCTGCGAAGCATCCGTACGGTCCCCGGCGAGCTGCCTCTTCCGGACTGGTCCACACGCATCGATCGCGGGGCATGCCTTCCAGCAATTGCGTGACGAGTTTCTGATTGTGCATGGCAACAGTGTCTACTCCGACCTGGTTCAAAAAGTTGAGTGACGCGTCCCAACCGGCCAGATTGAAATAACTGGCTGTTTCCGATGCATCCCATGGCCGCCCGCCTTGAGCTGCCTTCGGATTCTCAAAGATCAGCGCACTATAATCAGTCAGGCCCTCGATCCCTTGCCAGTAATATGGTCCTGGCCGGAAACTCGCCATCAACTCGCGCTTTCCCCAAAAAAATCCAGTACCGTAGGGACCCAACAGCCACTTGTACCCGGAACACGTGATAAAGTCTGCCCCCAGTTTGCGCACGTCCAAGGGCATTGCCCCGCAGCACTGACTCACGTCCAACGCCAACACTGTCCCTTGTGCCCGGCAGGCCGCACCGAGCTTTGCCGCATCCAGCATCGAGCCGTCGTCGAATCGCACCAGGCTCACAGAAACCACTCGCGTCCGTGGCGTTAGAGCCGCAAGGAAGTCCTCCGTCGCAATCCACGGGCCGCGTGGCGCAATCACCTTGAGCTCTACGCCCTCGCGCACTTCCATTGGTCGCCAAGTGGTGTACTCCAGCGGAAATTCGCGGTGCGCGGTGAGTATTTCGTCTCCGCGCTTCCAATCCAACCCGTACGCAAGCGCTATTAAGCCTGCGCTGGCCCCGGTGGTCAAGGCGATCTCTTCGGGGTAAGCGCCGATCAGACTGGCGATGGAAGCACGAACGCGCCTCGCAAGATCGATCTCAAAGTGATCTGTCAGCAGGTGTGGAAACTTCTTCCATTCCAGGGAAGCCTGAACTGCTTCCAAGGACTCGCGTGGCATTGGGGATTGTCCCGCAGCGTTCAGATACACTGTCGTGGCATCGTGAAACCACGCGTCACGCCAACGGGAGGAATAAGTCATTGTCGTGGCCATAGAATCTGCTCCAAAAGAACGATTCACGTATCTTTCGGAGGCTCGCGGCAGCCCGCAAGAGCCAAATTGGGGTCCCGCCACACTCCGCCGGGATTCATTCCTTTTGCCACCGCGCGGATGACGTAACGATGCTCTTGCTAAAAATGATTTCGCAACTCGCGGAACGTCGGCACGATCACCAGTTTTCCCGAACCCGCGACTACCGCCTCATGTTCGAGTTGCCATGTGTTCATGTGCGGGATGTACACGGCATTTAATCCCGCTTCCATGGCTGGGTTGATGTCGCTGCGCGGGCTGTTCCCGATCATCCATCCCTGCGTTTTCACAATTTTGTGCTTGTTCACCAACAGTGTGTAGGTCTTTGCGTCTTTTTCTGCGACGATCTCAATCGCTTCAAAAAATCCCTGCAGGCCGGAGCGCTCCACTTTCGCTGCCTGCTCCGCCGGCTCGCCCTTCGTGAACAAAATCAGCCGGTGACGGTTGGTGAGATACGCCAGGGTTTCCGGCACTCCATCGAGAATTTTGGGCGGCGTCCTCTCCAAATCAACGACTCGATTATGGATCTCTGCAAGAACTTCGCGCCGCGCCATCTGGTCCGCAAGTTTCAAGTACGTTTCTTCAAGGGACCTGCCAAAGCTCCGCACCCCGTAGCCGTACTGGCGGATGTTCTTTCGTTCGGTTTCGTTGAGAATGTGGCGAATGTACGCGCGGCTATAACCGCACGGTTCGACGAGGCTGATGAAATCCTCAATCAGCTTCTCGAAGAACACGTTGTTCTCCCACAGTGTATCGTCCGCATCAATCAATAGCGTGTTGCGTCTCATAATTTCAAAATGTCAATGCGACTTTTTTCCTCAGTGCTTCTGATCTGGAATCAAACCGAATCAGTTTAGCAGCCTCAGGGCATCTTCGACGATGTCCTTGGCTGCTCGTGGACGCGCCATCGCTTTCGCAGCCGCGCTCATGTCTTGTAGTTTTTCTGTATTGTCCAGCAGAGTGGCAATTTTCCACGCGGCCGCAGGCAGATTATTGCAGCGAATCGCAGCTCCCGCTTCCAGAAGGTGATCTGCGTTGCGCTCCTCCTGTCCCGGGATCGGCTCGATCAAGATCATCGGCAGCCCGCGCGCTAGCGCCTCCGATGTCGTCAACCCCCCGGACTTTCCGATCAGCGCATCCGCCGCAGCCATGTACTGGTCCATCTCCTCTGTGAATCCCACGCTCATCAAGCGGCTTTCGCCATTCGGCAATTTCCCGGCCACCTTGGATAGATGCTCCAACCGTGTCTTCAGTTTTTCCGCTTTTCCGGCGATGGCCACGATTTGCCACGGCCGCCCCAGGGCCAACAAATCCTTCACCAGTTGTTCTACGGGACCGACCCCGTAACCTCCGGCGGAGATCAGCAACACACGGTGGTCAGCAGAAAGGTGCAGCTTCTGGCGCGCATCCCCGCGTGCGACCGGGATCTCGAAACGTGGATGGATGGGAATCCCCGTTACTCTCAATTTTTCCCGCGGCACGCCAATTCCCGCGAGATATTCCGCGGATTCGGCAAGGGCGACGTCATACCTATCCACCGTGCGGCACAGCCACATCGCGTGAACATCGTAATCGGTCACAACAATTACATGACGGGCCCGCAATTTTCTCTTTGCAATTAACCATGCCAGTATTTCCGCAGGCAAAAAATGCGTGGCTATGCACAAATCCGGCTGCACTCGTTTGAGCAAGTGGATCATCGGCTGAGTATTCAAGCGATCCAAGGCGAGTCGGCGCCGCGCATGGCTCCAGGGCTGATCCGTGCGGTCGTACAGCAGCCCCATCAAGCTTGGTGCGCGCCGCACCATCGCAATGTACGCATCATCGTAGAGTCGTTGGAAGAGTTTGCTGACGTAACCGATTGCGTCGATGTGCTCCACATGACAGTCGCCCCTCGCCTGGAAAACTTGCTGCAGAGCTTGGGCGGCTCGCACGTGTCCCGCGCCAGAAGAAGCGGAGAGAATCAGTACGCGAGGTTTGTGCCCTGGCGCGGAAGGCACTTTCATGCGCTGGTCACAACGAGGCTGCCTTGCGCTGGCCGACGGAGAGCTTTTCGAGAATGGTCCTCGCAAGTTTCTGCAGTTCTCCAAAGCGCGTGAGGTATTCCTGAAAATCGTGATTGAGCAACTGGGCGTCCTGTGGCCCAAGCTGATTTCTCAAGATCATGTCCCGGAGCTTCACCGGGTGAGGTAGCAGGGCTTCCTCTTGCAGTTCTTCAAGCGCCTGTGTCGGATCGTAGTGATACATGGTAATCCCCCAAGAATCGCGGGCCGTCAAGCATCGCGCAACTCTTCCGATCTATTCTACGCAAAAGCAGTCGGGCACACGCGGGCTTTTCTGCGCGAGGGGCTCTGCACTCAGGCGGCGGAAGCACGGACTGGCACAAATTCGTATCGCTCGATCTTCGCCGCAATGCCTGTCTTGCCGTTTTCGGTTGGCTCTATGCGAACCACTTTGCCGTGGCACCGGATATTCACATCGCCCACGGAGATCATCTGCTGAGGAAGAGTGAGGATAAAATCGATTTCGGTGCCGTCCTCAAACTGCGCTTCGGTTAGGAAATAAAGCCCTCGATAGCTCACGTCACGTGTGTTTGCGCGCAGTTCCGGGCTGCCTGTGTCGTGCGCCAATACGCGCACCGGCAAGGTCATTACAAATCGCCTTGCCTCACGCCGATCGGACAAATCGCCCATACGGGCCCCCTCATTTCTATGAGCCGCGCTGAAAGTAACATCCGCGCAGCCAAACTGCAATGCGAAATTCAACAAATTTAGCTCTAGTACTTGCTTACCTCGTTGTGGGCGGACTAGAACTC
>Ga0181526_10002606_pt1 | contig 15485 bp, 9 predicted proteins | sample PEATcosm2014_Bin_35_FD_119750 | JGI IMG/M metagenome (GOLD analysis project Ga0181526, IMG submission 119750) | Peatland microbial communities from MTU Mesocosm Facility, Houghton, MI, USA - PEATcosm2014_Bin06_30_metaG | ecosystem: Environmental > Terrestrial > Soil > Wetlands > Peat | place...
ACCATTGCAACCCGCGCCAGGTTCCGCAGCGTCGGCACTACCCGTCCCGTCTCCAATTGCGAAAGATAACTTGCCGACAGTCCGGCCTGCTTGCCCAACTCCACCAGTCCCATCGACTTTTTCAGGCGCAGGCGCTTGATTCGCTCCCCAATTCGCCTCTCCTCGATGAACCGTTCCGCCGTCTCGGTATCCACTTGGGTCTTTTGGATATCCTCGCTCCTGGCCTCCTTCCTGACCCCTGCCAACTCGCGCATCCATGCCTCCCGCCCAGAAATAGGATGCGGCTTGGGGTGAATTATTGTCCAGATCAAAATGATTTCCTGCATCGCTAAATCGATCTGCCCCGCGCTATCCTAGAGAGTCCGGTCGAGCCTGCTGATGCCGGCCGCCAAGGAAGCCCATGCCTGAAGACTCTGCAACGCCGATTCCCGAAGCTGCAAAGGCCGCCATGCCGCCTGCCCCCGTGGCCACCATTGCTACTTTTGGCCAGCATGAAGGCCAGTCCGTTACGCTGCGCGGATGGCTCTACAACCTGCGCGAGAGCGGCAAGCTGCTCTTTCCCATCTTTCGCGACGGAACCGGTACCATCCAGGGCGTAGCCCACGTCAAGAGCGTCCCGCCGGCTGTCTTCGAGGCCCTCAAGAGCCTCACGCAGGAGTCCAGCGTCATCGTTACCGGCCGCGTCCGCGCCGACAAGCGCGCCCCCGGCGGCTTCGAGCTCGACGTGGAAGACGTTCAGGTCGTCCATCGCGTCCCCGAGTCCGATCCCTACCCCATCACCCTCAAGGAACATGGCGTCGACTTCCTCATGGAGCACCGCCATCTGTGGGTGCGCTCGCCGCGTCAGTCGGCCATCCTGCGCATCAGGGCCGAGATCATGCGCGCTGCCGCGGAGTATTTCGACTCGAACGGATTCATCCGCACCGACCCGCCCATCCTGACCCCGGCGGCGTGCGAGGGCACCTCCACCCTCTTCCCCGTCGATTACTTCGGCGACCCGGCCTACCTCACCCAATCCGGCCAGCTTTACATCGAGTCCACCGCGCTGGCTCTGGGCAAGGTCTACAGCTTCGGCCCCACCTTCCGCGCCGAGAAATCGAAGACTCGCCGCCACCTGACCGAGTTTTGGATGATCGAGCCCGAAGTCGCCTTTATGGATCTCGATGGCCTGCTGGAGCTGGCCGAGAACTTCCTCTCACACATCGTCTCGAGCGTCCTCAAGAACCGGGCCGCGGAGCTGTCGGTGATCGGCCGCGACCCTGCCAAGCTTCAGGCCATCGTGCCGCCGTTCCCTCGCCTCACCTACGACGATGCCGCGGCCATGCTGAACGCCGCCCACAAGACCGGCCAACTCGAAGCGGCCTTCGAATACGGCAGCGACTTTGGCTCACCCGACGAGACCTGGCTCAGCAGCCAGTTCGACCGTCCGGTGATGGTCCACCGCTATCCCGCCAACGTGAAGGCCTTCTACATGGAGCCCGACCCGCTCGATCCCCGTCTCGCTCTGTGCGTTGACGTTCTCGCGCCCGAAGGTTACGGCGAGATCATCGGCGGGTCGCAGCGCGTCTCAAGCTATACGCTCCTGAATAGCCGCATCGAAGAGCACCACCTGCCCAAGGAAGCCTTCGAGTGGTATCTGGACCTGCGCCGCTACGGCAGCGTCCCGCACAGCGGCTTCGGCATGGGCATCGAGCGAATGGTGGCGTGGGTTTGCGGCCTCGACCACGTCCGCGAGACCATCCCCTTCGCGCGCACCCTCCACCGCATCTACCCTTGAGGCAGCGCACCCTTTCAGGCCGGTTTGATCGATAGCCAATCTCGACGGTGCGGGGGTTCCTCAGGCTTCAACGCCAACGCCGAGGGTTTCCGGCGTAACTGCTTTGTGGCGGACATAGTTGTAAGGCGGGACGGTATAGCCGCGCAGGAGGGCAATACCGAGCTGAATGAGACGCGGTCCGTAGGTTTCGACCTCGTGTGAGATGGAGCCGATCAGAGCGCTGGCGCCAGAGCGCATCTCTTCCAGAACCTCCGGGATGCAGTCCTGGCCGACGATGGCAAAGTCCGGTTCGCGGCCCGACTCGCGTGCCGCGTCGAGAACGCCGAGGGCGCTGGAATCGGTGGCGGCAGCGACCAGGATGTGCTGGCCCTTCGGCTGGTTGCGGAGGAACTCGGCGGCAGCCGAATGGCTGGGCTGGCGCATGCCACGGCCTTCAACAGTCAGGAAGCGGTCGCCGGGGAGATCCTTGAGTCGGTCGCGAATCCCCTCGAAAGCGCCGGTGATCCGGTTCTGGACAAAACTGCCGGCCTCAGCGAATCCGACGCCGAGAACCCAGTCTACCTTACCCTTCCATTTGCGCAGCGCGTACTGCCCCAGCAGAGAGCCCGCTTCAACTCCGACTTCGAAGTTATCCACGCCAAAGTAAGTGGCGTTGGGGTGAGGCACATCGATGGCCACCAGCGGAATGTCCGCCTTCTTGAAGATGTGGGCCACCCGCGGCGCTACGCGCTCCTCTACCTGGAACTCGATGGCCAGGTCAACACGCTTGGCGACGAATTCTTCGGCGTTTTGGATGGCAATGTCCGGGTCGTAACGGTTGTCGAGGATCAGCAACTCGACGCCGGCGGCGGCCGCCGCGGCGGTTACGCTCTGAGCCACGGCCACAGAGAAGGGCATCTCAGCGCTTTGGGCGGCAAAGCCGAAGCGCAGGCGGCGGGGGCGTGACACCAACCGGTAAAGCCCATTCTGCGACTGGGCTACATAGCCGCGGTGCACGAGTGTCTTGAGGATGCGGTAGACGCTGGTCTTTGAAATCTGTGTCTTCTGGAAGACATCCTCAAGGGCCACGGGGGCATTATTCTGCTCCAGCAACTCGAGGACGTCGAGGGCTTTGGAGAGAATCGGAATCAGGTACAGCCTCTTGATCTTGGCTTTGGGCATTCAAGTGACTCCCGAGATGCAATTTCAATAGCGAAACTGCGCTCGCGTAAGGATAACGCGTTTCAGGCGTAGCTGTTAACGGTCGCGTGGCGGCTTCCGCGCTCGCGGCCAATGCGTTCTACATAGCCGCTCGAGCGCAGGGCGGCCAAGGGATCGGCTGGCAGTCCGCGCGTCGTGCGCCAGGCCGCGGCGAGCGGGCGGACATCGGTCCAAAAGGCGCCGCGGAAGAGCTCCTCGGCGGCGACCAGGTCACAGGATTGCTGGTAGACAGCCAACTGTTCGCGATCGATGAGGGCCGCCTTCAGCCAGAGCTCCTGGGCGGTGACCACGGTCTGCACGGTAGCTTCCATCTTGCCCTTCAGGTTATGGCTCTGGTCGATCATGAAAGCGATCTCGAGTTCCGGCTTCTCGGCCAGGGCTGAGTGAATCTCATGGAAGATGCGAAAGATCTGGTAGGGATCGATGGAGCCGAGGGTAAGATCGTCGTCGGCATAGCGGCGGTCGTTGAAGTGGAAGCCGCCCAGCAGGCCTGTGTGCAGCAGCCAGGCAACGATCTGCTCGATATTCTGCGAGGAATAATGGTGGCCGGTATCCACCAGAACCCGGGATTGCGGGCCGGAATGGCGCGCCAGATGCGAGGACATGCCCCAGTCGGCGATGTCGGTGTGATAGAAGGCCGGCTCGAAAGGCTTGTATTCAATCAGTTGGCGCTGATCCGGCGCCAGTTGGTCGTGAGTGGCGCGCAAGGCTTCCTCAAGCCACCCGATGCGTTTGCGGATGCTCTGGGTGCCGGGATAGTTGGAGCCATCGGCGAGCCAGATGGAGAGATCGCGGCAGCCGAGGCGCTTGGCAATCTCGATCGAATCCAGGATGTGATTGACGGCCTGCTCTCTGATCTTCGGCGAGGGGTTGCAGAGGGAGCCGAACTTGTACTCCTGGTCCTGAAAGAGGTTGGGATTGATGGAGCCGGCGCGAATGCCGAAACGGCGCTCCAGTTGCTTGACCTCGGCGACGTCTTTGACGCCGTTGGGCAGATCCCAGAGCACGTGCAAGGCGACCGTAGGCGTGACGCCGGTGAGGCGGTTAACCTCGGCCGCGTCGGCAAACTTCTCCTCAATGGTGGAAGCAGCGGCGGCCTGCGTGAACTTGCCAAAGCGGGTGCCGGTGTTGGCGAATCCCCAAGAGGGAATCTCGATTTGGAAAGAATCCAGAGCTTGAACAGCCTGGTCGAAGATTTCTGACTCCGAATGCGTCATTGCCTCTTTCCCCTTTTTGAGCCGGTCTTCGCCGGTCTCAATTCAACGTTTGTCGCGGACTGAAGGTCATCGTGCACCAGGATCACATGGAGGAAGCGTGGTCCGTGGACGCCCTTGATGCGTGTCATTTCAATATCTGCCGTAGCACTGGGCCCGGAGATGGTTGTGGCCACAGCCGGGGTCCCCAGCGACGGGTCTTTGTCGCTGGGGTGTAAAGCCGGCGGCGGCTGGCAGCGGTCGAAGTACTCGGGCAGCGTTTCAACCACCTGGCTGGCGCGGAGGATGCATAGATGCCAGTCGGGCAGCAACGTGAGCACTCTGCGGCCCTCCGCGGGGGAGTGATGAAGGACGATGGTCCCCGAATCGGCGACGCCGCACGAGGCCGCGGTGACCACGCCTTCCGCCTTCTCGATCTCGGCGATCTCGAGGCCGCGATCGATCTTCCAGTCAAAGCCGCCAGCGAGCCACTCGGCGGGCAAACCCTGGGGCGCGGTGAAGATGTGCTTGCCGCTGGCAGTGAGTTGGGCGGCGATCGCAACAGGCAGGGACTCAGGCGAGGATTCGACGACCTCGGCGTCGTACTCGCGCAAGCGCTCGATCATCAGCGCGATACGGGCTGCGGCGGAAAGCGCGCCCCGGCGGAGATAGGCGCGGGGCAGGGTCCCGTAGGCATCCTCAAGTAGAGACGCGTCCCTCTTGACCGGCTTTGTCGCGTCGCCGATGCGGTCGAGTATCCGTTGCCGGGATTGTCTGGGAGCTGGCAGAGGCGCGCTCATCTTGCCTCCTTGGCCGACTGCCGGCCGCGGGCTGCCCACCATCCGTGGAAGGTCTGTTTGGGAAAGCCGCGCAGATCGCGGGTCTGGGTCCATTTACCCCCCACGCTGGGCAGAGAATGAATCCATCCGTCCCCGCGCGTGAAGAAGCGCAACCCGATGCGCCCCATGAATTGCGAGGCATGGAAGAGCCAGGCAGTTGAAAAGAGGAGATTGGCGATCCGCAGACCCAGGTACATGGGGTCGAAGAAGCGGCCCAAATCCCGCCGCTCCTGGTTGACAACCTGGGCGCGCAGTTCGAGCAGCACCTCGGGAATGTTGATCTTGACCGGGCAGACCTCATAGCAGGCGCCGCAGAGCGAGGAGGCAAATGGGAGCGACTGCGCGTAGTGCATCTGCATCAACTGTGGCGTGAGAATGGCACCGATGGGGCCGGGGTAAACCGACCCGTAGGCGTGGCCTCCGGTCTGCCTGTACACCGGGCACGCGTTCATGCACGCGGCGCAGCGTATGCACTTCAGGGTTTGGCGCTGTTTTGGCTTGGAGAGGATCGACGAGCGCCCATTGTCGAGCAGAACCACATGGAAGCGCTGCGGACCGTCGCCGGGGGTGACGCCGGTCCAGAGCGAGTTGTAGGGATTCATGCGCTCGCCGGTAGCGGAGCGAGCAAGCACCTGGAGCATGACCTCCAAATCCTTGAAGCGAGGCAGAACCTTTTCAATGCCGGCCAGGGTGATCAAAGTGCGGGGCAAGGTAAGGCACATGCGTCCGTTGCCCTCGGACTCGACCACAACCACGCTGCCGGTTTCAGCGATAAGGAAGTTGGCGCCGCTGATGGCGGTGGGAATGGTGAGGAACTTCTGGCGAAGATAGTTGCGGGCGGCAGCGGTAAGGTCCTGCGGGTCGTCGGAGAGATCATCGAGGCCCATGCGGCGGGCAAAGATCTCCCGCACCTGGCTGCGATTGATGTGCAGCGCCGGCACGACGATGTGGGAGGGCTCTTCCTCGCCCAATTGCAGGATGATCTCGGCCAGATCGGTCTCGAAGACGTTCACGCCCCCTGCCTGCAGGAAGGGATTCAACTGAATCTCGGCCGAGGTCATGGTCTTGATCTTGATTACATCGCTCGAGTTTTCCTGGCGAAGCAGGTCGAGGATGATCCGGCGGGCTTCGCCGGCGTCCGCGGCCCAGTGGACCGTGCCGCCGGCTGCTGTGCATTTGGCTTCGAACTCTTCGAGGTAAGCGCCCAGATTCTCAATGGCATGGGCACGGATAGCCGATGCCGCCGAACGCAACTCCTGCCAGTCGGTCTTTTCGGCCACCAGCCGGGCGCGCTTGGCCTGGATCACGTCGATGGCGTGGGCAACGTTCTTGCGCAGTTGGGGATTGCGCAAAACCGGCAGCGCGGCCTGCGGAAAGGGAAGCGCAAGCGTCGGGTCGAGTACGGGATGGCCTGCGGTTGCCTGGCTCATGAGACCCCCTCGGCCGGTGAGGCTTCCGTGCTGGCCAGAATCTGGGCCAGGTGGATGGTCTTCATGCCAGCGTACTGGCGGTGCATCGCTCCGCCCAGGTGCATGAGGCAGCTGTTGTCGAGCGCGGTGCAGAACTCGGCTCCGGTGGAGACCACGTCCTGAAGCTTGACGGCCAGCATGGCGGACGAGACCTCCGCATTCTTGACGGAAAATGTACCCCCGAAGCCGCAGCAGCGGTCCACATTGGGCAGCGGCGCCAATTGCAGGCTGCGCACTTTGGCCAGCAAGCGGTAAGGGCGGTCGCCCAAGTGCAGCGCGCGAACGCCGTGGCAACTGGCGTGAAAAGTGACTCGATAGGGGAACCAGGCGCCCACGTCCTCAACGCCAAGCCGGTCGATAAGGAACTCGCTCAGCTCGTAGATCCTGGGCAGCAGGGCGGCGAAGTCCTTGCGCAGCGATTCGTTGCCCAGTTCGTCGATCAGTCCGGGGTATTGATCGCGCATCATGGCCACGCAGGACGAGGAGGGAACGACGATGGTTTCGGTGTCCTGGTAGAGGCGAACCAGGCGCTTGGCCTGAGAGAAGGCCTCGGCGCGAAAGCCGGTGTTGGCGTGCATCTGGCCGCAGCAGGTTTGCCCGGGATGAAACTCCAGCTCTACCCCCAGCCGTTCGAGCAGGCGCACCACCGCCCTGCCCGTTTCCGGAAAGAGCGTGTCGTTATAACAAGTGATGAACAGCGATGCGCGCATAAGCCGCTCAAACAAGACATCGAATCAAAGGCTGTATGGTATTCGATAGAGACACCATTTGTCTATTGCACAATAGATTTTTAGGTTCGCCCGACGATCGGGCCAGCATTTAGACCGATTACTGCTTCACCATATCCCTCAAACGACATCTGTAGGAATCTGCTCGCCTGCCCGAAGCGATCGATTGGTCAGCTGACACGCCGGTGCAAACGTCCTCAGTCCTGACAGGTTCTTCCTTGTTGCTCGCGGAGCAAACCCAGCGAAATGCCGTCCGAGAACCCGGCGGAGCATGGGCCGCGGAGAAAGTGGGTCTGTGCGCCCGCGCAGTGTGTCATTTCACTGGAGCCAAGGCTTCTTTCCATGGAAGGCTGCCAGGGCAAGCGCCCGTTGTCGTGCGCTCTGGAGAGCAGTCGCAGTTAGACCGCAGCGGCGGTTCCTGGTCTAGAATTGTGCGGTCCGGTTTTCAGGAGGCAGTATGCAGCAGACTCTCCGGGGGAGTGGGACGCGGCGCGTCTTTATTACCCTGTTTCTTTCCTTTGCCGTTGTCTTTGGCGGCCTGGCAGTTCGTGCGCAGAGCGCGCACGACGAAAAGCAGATCGACGATGCCATCGCAAAGATGACGCTGGAAGAGAAGATTCACATGCTTTCGGGGGCGACCATGATGTCCTCGGCGGGGATTCCGCGGCTGGGGATTCCGGCCTTTCGCATGAGCGACGGCCCGATGGGGGCGCATGTGCCGCCACCCTCGACGGCATACGCGGCCGGCATTGGGCTGGCGGCCAGTTGGGACCGCGACCTGGCAACGAAGGTTGGGGTCCAGATTGGGCGCGATGCCCGTTCACGCGGCGCCAGCTACCTGTTGGGCCCGGGAGTGAACATCTATCGCGCGCCGTTGAACGGCCGCAACTTCGAGTATTTCGGTGAAGACCCGTTTCTGGCCGCGGAGACGGCGGTGGGTTACATCGACGGAGTGCAGTCGCAGGGCGTGAGTGCCACCATCAAGCATTACGCGGCCAACAACTCGGAGTATTTCCGATTTACCGAGGACTCGGTGGTGAGCGAGCGGGCGCTGCGAGAGATCTATCTGCCCGCCTTCGAGGCTGCGGTGCGCAAGGCGCATGTGGGCGCAATCATGGATTCCTACAACCTGCTGAACGGCCAGCACGCCACGGAGAATTACCACCTGAACGTGGAGATTGCAAAGCAGCAGTGGGGCTTTGGCGGCGTTCTCATGTCCGACTGGTGGGCGACGCACGATGGCGTGGCTGCCGCGAACGGGGGACTGGATCTGGAGATGCCGTTTGGCTACTTCATGAATGAGAAGACTCTTTTGCCGGCCGTGAAGGACGGCAAGGTGAAGGAATCTGTAATTGACGACAAGATTCGGCGGCTGCTCAGGGATGGCTACCGCTTTGGCTGGATCGCCCGCGACCCGCTGGATACTTCGATACCCCGCTATAACCAGCAGGGACGCCTGGCGGCGCTGCAAAGCGCGCGCGAGGGGATTGTTCTGCTGAAGAACCAGGGCAACCTGCTGCCGCTCGACCCGGCCAAGGTGAAGACGATCGCGGTTATCGGTCCGGATGCCTTTCCGGCAATTCCGACCGCGGGCGGCAGCGGACAGATTCCCACCTTTACCGAAGTTAGCGCCCTGAAAGGGATCGGCGACCGGCTTGGAGTGAACGCCAACGTGGTTTACGACCGGGGTGTGCCCAAGTTGTCGATTTTGGCTGTGCGCACGGGATTCATGCAGGCTCTCGGCAAGTTTGCCCTCGGCCTTACAGTGGAAACCTTTGACAACCCCGAGTTCAGCGGCAAGCCCATCGCCACCCGAACCGAGATGTTTGCCAACAGCGGGCAGAACATCCTCGACAGTCCGGACCTTACCGAAGTAATCAACAGCATTCCCGCCCAGTTGATGATGAGCATGATGCCGAGCGGCCCAACCGCGACTACGAAATTTGAGCGCTGGACTGGATTCTACTTTGCCCGCGCTCATGGGAACTACGTCGTCTTTGCCGAGAATCAGGGTAAGTACTGGCTGAAGATCGACGATGCAACCGTAATCGACCACTCCGAGATTCCAAAGTTTGCCCTCACGCAGCGAGTTGTGCCACTGACGCCGGGGCCGCACAAAGTGGTGATGGACGTTCTGGGCCCGCCGCAGTTTGGCGAGGCGCAAATCAAAATCGGCATCGTCCAGGAAGGCACTCTCGTCAACCAGTCGGCCATCGATCTGGCCAGGAAGGCGGACGCGGTGGTGGTGGCTGTGGGCTTCGACCAGGATATTGAGACCGAGGGCGCGGATCGCGAGTTCCAGTTGCCCCCAGGGCAGGAGGAACTCATTGAGAAGATTGCGGCCGTCAATCCAAATACGATTGTGACCGTGACGGCCGGCGGAAGCGTGGATGCTTCGCGCTGGCTCGATCATGTGGCCGCTCTGCTCGAAAACTGGTATCCGGGCCAGGAAGGCGGGACCGCGCTGGCCGAGGTTCTTTTCGGCGACGTGAACCCTACGGGGCGGTTGCCGATCAGCTGGGAGAAGAGCCTGGCCGACAATCCGTCCTATGCGTACTACTATCCAACGCCGGGGACGCTGACCATTCCATATAAGGACGATGTGTTCGTGGGCTATCGCGGCTATGAGCATGACGGCGTCAAGCCGCTGTTCCCGTTTGGCTTCGGCCTCTCCTACACCACCTTCAAATACAGCTGGCTGAAGATTCATCCGGGCGCGGAGCCGGGGGCCTACGAGGTCAGCTTCGAGGTGACCAACACCGGAACCAGGGCAGGGGCCGACGTGGCCCAGGTTTATATCAGCGAGGATCATCCCGAGGTTCCCCGGCCTCCGCAGGAGCTGAAGGGCTTTGCGCGGGTCGTGCTTGAACCAGGCCAAAGCCGCCGCGTGACGGTGCCGCTGGATGCGCGCTCGTTCACGTGGTATGACGAGAAGGCTGCGGCCTGGCGTGCCGCCGCGGGTTCCTTCACGATCCGGGTCAGCCGGTCTTCGGCCGATCCGCAACTGGAAGGCAAGATCAGGCTGGCGCAGGCGATTGTGCTGCCGGTCCAACAGTAGACTGCAAAGAGCCGCCCATTCCCGGTTGGCGTGACGCCGACCGAGTCGTTCATCCGTGCCGCTTTGGCGGGTTGTGCTCCTGTTTCCCAGGGTGACGGCCCGTCGGAGCCTTGGCTTCCTTTCCCTCCGGAAGGTCAACTTTTCTCTCTGGGCCCCGTCTAATGAGGTTGTCCGGCATCGCTGTTACCATCGCCAGAGGGGCGATTCCGCGATTACTTCTTCATAAGGCTTCAAATTGTCAGTAGCAGCCACTATGGTCCGCAGCCAGGAAGCAGGGCGTGAGTTTTCCCCATTTGAGCCTGGAGCTTCCATGATTCTCGATCGGCACCGCAACTTTTCGCGTTCTCGGGGGTCTTCTCCGAAGGAAAGGTCCAGGAAAATCACTATGCGTCTGATGAGTTCGCTTCCCCTTTGTGCATTGGCCAGCGCACTGCTGTGCGGAACAGCAGCGATGGCCCAGCAGTTCGCACCTACCGTTCGGATCGTCGATCGGGTCGACGAGAGCCAGCTTGTGACGCTCAAGGGCAACACCCACCCGGCGGCCAACGCGAAGAACGATCTTGGCCGGGTGAGTCCCGGCCTGCCCATGACCGACCTGATCCTGGTTCTGAGCCGCAGCCCCCAGCAGCAGGCGGCCTTTGAGCAGTTTGTTGCCAGCCAGTACGACTCGAACTCGCCCAACTATCATCAGTGGCTCACTCCCGAGCAGGTGGGGGAGAACTTCGGCCCGTCGCAGACCGACATTGCCACCATCTCGAACTGGCTGACCGGGCATGGATTCTCAGTGGATGGGGTGAGCAAGGATCGCATGTCTCTGCGCTTCAGTGGCACGGCGGGCCAGGTGCAGACCGCCTTCCACACCGAGATTCACAATCTGAGCGTGAGGGGCGTCGCGCACATCGGCAACATGAGCGACCCGCAGATTCCGGCCGCGCTTTCGACGGTGGTGGTGGGCGTGAAGGCGCTGCATAACTTTTTCCCGCGCCCGGAGCACCACATGGGAAGCGTAGTGCAGAGGGATGCGGCTTCAGGGAAATGGCAGCGGATTGCGCCGGCCGCGACGGTCTCCGCGAAGAGCGGGCTCTCGGCGGCTTCCGCGACGGGCCTGGCGGCCAAGTTGGCGGCGAAGGCCCGGCCGCAGTTCGGGTCCAACCCCAGCTATTTAGGGCAGTCCTACCTGGTTGAGGATGTGAGTCCGTGGGATTTTGCCACCATGTACAACGTCCTTCCGCTGTGGAACGCGAGCACGCCGATCGACGGCACCGGGCAGACGATCGCCATTGCCGGAACCAGCGACATCGATGTGGGGCAAACCGGAGAAACCGGGGCCAACGGCAACAACGACGTGGCCACCTTCCGCAACTTTTTCGGCCTGCCGACCAGCAAGCCGGCCAATACGCCCATCCGTGTCTCCGGCAACAGCCAGCCTCTCACCGTTTGCACGGACCCTGGCACGGAATCCAACCCGCCCCCCTGCACCATCGACGACCTGATCGAGAATTCGCTGGATGTGGAGTGGTCGGGGTCGATCGCCAAGAATGCGCAGATCGTTCTCGTGGCCTCGTATCCGGCTTCGGTCTCCGACGACAATCTTTACGATTCGGAGAGTTATATCGTCAACAACGTCAGCAACCCCTCTTCTCCCGTTTATGGTGTTCACGTCATAAACGTTAGCTACGGCGCGTGCGAACTGGGCCTCGGCACGGCCGGGAATGTGGAGTATTACGATCTATGGCAACAGGCCGCGGCGGAGGGGATCGCGGTGTTTGTGGCGGCAGGCGACTCCGGCTCGGCCTCCTGCGACGGCGGGCAGGAAGTCGCGTTCGAAGGATTGACCGTGAGCGGTCTCGCTTCCACTCCCTACAATACGGCGGTGGGAGGAACGGACCTGAACTGGTGTAATCCGGACACCTCCTTTAATACAACCTGTGTGGCGTCGCCGTACTGGAATACGAATAATGCCGCAAACGGGTCGAGCGTGAATGCTTCGGGGCCGGGCAAGGGGTATGTACCCGAGGTTCCCTGGAACGATAGCTGCGCCAATCCCCTCACTTTGAAGTGGGTGCAGGACACAGCCAACGACATCTATGGCATCCCCAGCTCAGGCTCTAACGGCGTTACGAACCTGGAGCAGTCCTGCAACTTCATTTACGACTACAGCTACAACGGCTACTACTATGGGATCCCGGGCCTTGGGTTGGAATACCCCTACGTTGAGTATCTAGTCGCAGTTGTCGGCGGAAGCGGAGGGGCGAGTGGGTGCGTTGCCAATAGCACCTCGCCGGCCTACTCGAACACGACCATGGGGGCGTGCACCACTGGAGCCACCAGCACCGGCGCTACCAGCAACCCCGACACGGGCGTCAGCCAGGGGTCGATTCAGATTTACCCGACCAGTACCGGAAGCGGTTGGATGAAACCCGGCTGGCAGGCGGGAGTTAGCGGAATTCCTGCCGATGGCGTGCGCGATCTTCCCGATATCAGCTTCTTCGCCGCAGATGGCTACGTCTCCAGCAGCGCTTACCTGATGTGCGTTTCCGAAAACGGAGCTTGTGCTTATGACACGAAGGTCGAGCCGATTGCGCAGGAGGTGGGCGGAACCTCGGTGGCAACGCCGGCCATGGCTGGAGTGATGGCGCTCATCAACCAGAAGACCGGGGCGGCGCAGGGCTTTGCCAATCCGGAGCTCTACACGCTGGCCGCCAAACAGAGCCAGACCGGCTACGGAAGCTGTAGCGCGGAGACGGTTTCCACCGCGAGCAGTTGCTACTTCAACGACATCGATGTGGGCACCATCGCCCAGCCCTGCGATGCCGTCGATGCGACGCCCAACTGCACGGCGACATCCTCCACATTTGGGTACGCCGAAGAGATTGGCATCCTGCCCAGCTACAGCGCGGGCGCGGGATACGATCAGGCCTCCGGGCTGGGATCGTTGAACGTGGCTAACGTGGTGAATGCCTGGCCGGCGACGGTGGGCACTGCTGCGGCAAAGGTGACGGTCACGCCGGTGCCAAACAGCATCAACTCGAACAATACGCTGGATGTGACCGTGACGGTGGCCAGTTCGCCCAGCGGCGGCGCGGTGCCGACCGGAACCGTGACCCTGACGGCTTCGGGATCGACCTACTCCGGATCGGGAACGAGTTGGACCGGCAGCGTCCTGTTCACCATTCCCGCCAACTCGCTCGGAGCGCCCGGCAGCACGCTTACGGCCAAGTATGGCGGCGACGCGGTGTATGGGCCGGCCAGCGGCACGGCGGTGGTAGCGGTGACGACGGTTGCCCTGTTGACGCCCACGATCACCGTGACACCTGCATCGACGACGCTGAACTCGGATGCCAGCTTGAACGTGACTGTGGCAGTGGGCGGGACGAGCATTACTCCCACGGGAACGGTGAAGCTCTCCGGTGGCGGAATCGCGACCGCTCTCCCGGGAACGCTGGTGAGTGGCAGCTACCAGTTCACGATTCCGGCCAACACGCTAAGCTCCGGAGCGGACACATTGACGGCAAACTACTACGGCGACAGCAATTACGCGCCGGGGAGCAACACGGCAACCGTTACGGTGACGGAGTCCACATTCAGCCTGACCGGGACACCGATTGTCCTGAGTCCCGCCACGAGTATCGCGCCAGGACAAAGCGCGACGGCGACCGTGACCGTGAGCTCAACGGCGGGGTACACCGGGACGGTGACCCTGACCTGCCAACTGCAAAGCACCACGGCCAGCGGCGGAGATGGAGCAACCTGCACCGGCGGAGGCACGCCTGGAATCTCGCTCACCGGTGGCACTTCGAGCGGGACAGTGGTCTTCACCGTGGGCACAACCGCGCCCAGCAGCGCGTCTCTCCGCTATCCTGACCTGCCCGGCAAGGGCTGGATGGGCGCGGGCGGCGGAGCGGTTCTAGCCTTGCTGGTATTCTTCGGCATTCCGGCGCGGCGGCGCAGTTGGCGGCAGATGCTTGGCATGCTGGTGCTGATGGCGGCGCTGGGCTGCCTGAGCGCCTGCGGAGGCGGTGGCAGCAGCGGCGGTGGTGGAGGCGGGCAAAGCGATCCGGGAACAACGGCGGGAACCTACACCTTCCTGGTGCAGGGAACCGGAACGCCATCTGTCACACCGGCAGTTTCAACAACGTTCACGGTGACCGTGAACTAACAACCGGTACAGGCAGGCAACACGCGTTGGCCCTTCCTTCGGGAAGGGCCAACGCGCGTTTGGGGAGCGGGGCGGGGAAGCCGGCTTGAGGAAGGCTACTTGGCGAAACTGTCGAGGTCTAGGTTGAGGAGAAGGACGTTGACGCGAGGTTCGCCGAGGACGCCTAACTGGCGCTTGGTTATGTGCTGATCGATGAGCTGGCGGATGCGATCCTCTGCGATGCCGCGGGCTTTGGCGACGCGCGGAGCCTGGAAGTAGGCGGCGTCGGGGGTGATGTCGGGATCGAGGCCAGAGGCGGAGGTGGTGACCAGATCGATGGGCACGGGCTTGCCGGGATTCTCTTGGGCCAGCTTGTCGATGGAGCCCTGGATGCGGTCTACCAGGGCCTTGCTGGATTGGGCCAGGTTGGAGCCGCCGGATGGAGAGGTAGTGGAGTTGGCGGCGAAGTCGGAACTATCGGAGTAAGCCGAGGCCGAGGGACGCGGATGGAAGTACTTGTCGGAGGTGAAGCTCTGGGCGAGCAGCGCGGAGCCGATGACTGTGCCGTCCTGGAGCTTGATGAGGCTTCCCGCGGCCTTGTGGGGAAAGATCACTGCGGCAACGCCGGTGACGAATAGCGGATAGCCGATGCCCAGCAAAACCGCGGTGACGAGGGTGAAGCGAATCGAAGTCTTCCAGACGGAATGCACGGTGATTCTCCCTGAGGGGGTCAAGCCCCTCACATTACGCAAGATGCACGGCTACCAGAAACAGGTCGATGGCCTTGATGCCGATAAAGGGCAAAATGATGCCGCCCACGCCGTAGATCAGCAGGTTGTTGCGCAGCAGAATGTCCGCCGCCTTGGGCTCGTACTTCACGCCTCTGAGCGCCAGAGGGATCAGCGCCACGATGATGATCGCGTTGAAGATGACCGCGGAAAGAATTGCCGAATGCGGTGAGTGCAGGCCCATGATATTCAGCACTTCCAGCACCGGAAATACTCCGGCGAACATGGCGGGAATGATGGCGAAGTACTTGGCCACGTCGTTGGCGATGGAAAACGTGGTCAGCGCGCCGCGGGT
>Ga0181526_10002607_pt1 | contig 15485 bp, 8 predicted proteins | sample PEATcosm2014_Bin_35_FD_119750 | JGI IMG/M metagenome (GOLD analysis project Ga0181526, IMG submission 119750) | Peatland microbial communities from MTU Mesocosm Facility, Houghton, MI, USA - PEATcosm2014_Bin06_30_metaG | ecosystem: Environmental > Terrestrial > Soil > Wetlands > Peat | place...
AGAACAGAAAAGGATGTGGCTTGAATCGAGGCGTCGAGTAACTCAGCTAGTCTCCGATGGTCACGGGTCGATTGGATGAGTTCGCGAGACCATTCCTTGAGGATTGACTCAATTTCTAAAGCGAACTTTTCAGTGATGTATTCATCAGAACCCGGAGTAAGGAGGCGCAGGATTTCAGCCAAGGGAGACGGGGTCGGGTAATGGGGCGACAAGCGAACATCGGAGAAGGGGAAGTCCGGCCGATTGACATTCGAAGGTTCTGGTGACCCAAAGAGCGGGGATGATCCAAAGAAGGGCGCGGCCGAAAACGCCATCGGCGCACATCCCATAGTTTTAAGAAACGCGCGGCGGGAAAAACGTAGGCGCTCTTTCAATTCCGGTGGCGTCATCAGGGGTCCCGAAGACCGGGAAGATGACCGAATCATAGCACCCGAATTCGCTCCGGCTAATCAGCGTCAGAAGGAATCTGGTTTGGAACAGAAACTAAATAGGCACAGGGGCGAGGGGGCGAAGGTGAGCTGAGGATTTCTCGTCTAATCACCTACGTTTCGGTCCTGGGCCTTGACAAATTTGCGAATTCGGCGGCTTACCAAGTGTGGGTTCGGGAAGCATGACGTCGACATCGATAAATAATTTATATTAAACGAGTTACGTGCGACTTCGCGCGCTGGGGAAGCCGCGCGAAATGGGCAAATCAAAGGCGGTAACCTGGGCGATTAATTATCTTCTCCAACTTTCGATTGACAAAAATACAACGAATGCACTACGCTTCCTCGCACACTGATGAAACCGTTTACAAAGAGCGGTTAAAAGTGGACACCTTCGTTCCCCTAAATCGGCAAAACAGGATGGAAGGAAGAGAGAGAAAGCGGAGGAAATTGGGATGGGCCGTGAACGTAAAACCTCAACTTGGTTTGGTGTGTGTGCCTGCATAGCCTTCACGTGTATTTGCTTCCTGATGTTCCAAAGCCGAAGCGCTTTTGGCCAGGTGGACGAAGGAGCAATCTCCGGAACGGTACAGGATACGAGCGGCGCGGTCGTACCTAACGCCCAAGTCACTCTTCTGAATACCGACCAGGGAATCACCCTTGAAACGAAAACAAACAGCAGTGGTTTTTACACGTTTAATCCGGTCAGGATTGGCCACTATACCTTGACCGCGACGGCGCAAGGGTTCTCAAAAACCACGCAAACAAATGTCACTGTAAACGTTGCGCAATCTCTTCTGGTGAACATTCAGCTGAAGCTCGGTACTGCGACAGAAACCGTCGAAGTGAACACCGCGCCTCCGTTGCTGCAAACCGAAGAAGCCTCTGTGGGCCAGGTGATTGGCCAACAGGAAGTGAACTCGCTGCCGCTCAATGGCCGCAACTTCACTTTCCTCGCTCAACTCGGTGCGGGCATGCAGACACCGCAGGCAGATACCCGCGGCAATGCGGCTTCCGGCGCTTTTTCCGCGAACGGTCTGCGCCCCGCGCAGAACAACTACCTGCTGGATGGCATCGACAACAATTCCAACAACGTCGACTTTCTAAATGGAACCAACTACGTCATCCTCCCACCCGTCGACGCGATTCAGGAGTTCAAAGTCCAGACCGCGGACTTTAGCGCGGAGCTGGGCCGTGCTGCAGGCGCTGTGATGAACGCCACGATCAAGTCCGGCACGAACAGCATTCACGGCGCGGCGTGGGAGTTTTTCCGCAATGACAAGCTCGATGCGGCGGACTGGTTTGAAGACAACTCGACCACGCCTGTCAAGGGCGAGCTTCGGCTGAATCAGTTCGGCGCGATGGTCGGCGGGCCGGTCATCAAGAACAAGCTTTTCTTCTTTGGCGACTACGAAGGAAAGCGCCGCGTGCAGGGAACTTCATTTACCAGTTCGGTTCCGACTGCCCTGGAGCGCAGCAGCGGCTTCCTGAACCTCACCGACATCCTGACGCAGAACGCAGGAACCGCCAGAACCGATATTCTCGGCCGCAGCATCCAGAGGGGGACAATCCTCGATCCAGGGACGACGCGGCTAGTGGCCAACGGTACAGTCGATCCGGTTTCGGGCTTGACGAATACTTCCGGAGCCGACGGCTATGTTCGCGATCCATTCAGCAGCGCTTGCGGACCGGGCACAAAAAGCTTTACCGTATCCAGTTGCCCCGACCTCAACATGCTCCCGGGGAGCCGCACCGATCCCAATGCAGCCAAGCTTTTGGATCTTTACCCGGCGCCGAATGCCGGTCTGGCCACCTACCAGGACAGCCCCGGACTCTACGAGCATTCGAACGGCTTCGATACCCGCGAAGACTTCAATCCCAACGAGAAAAACCAAATCTTCGCGCGCTTCAGCTATTCCGATGACCCGCAATTCATTCCCGGCCCGTTTGCCGGCGTAGCGGACGGCGGCGCCTTCCAGCAGGGTGTCCAGACCGCGAAGTCTGCGCAGATGGTCGCGGCCTACACGTTCGTATTCAATCCCAACACCATTAACCAGGCTCGCGCCGGGTTTGCCCACCTGCACACCACCCGCTTCGGCCCGGTGGGCAGCCAATTGGGAATTCCGGCGCAGTACGGAATCTCCGATATTCCACAGGTGGCCGAAAACGGCGGCCTTCCCGACTTCTACATCAACAGCCTGACCAACCTGGGCAGCAATAACTTCCTCCCTTCGGACGAAACCACCGCGACCATCCAGGTTACCGACGACTTCACCAGGATCTACGGCAAGCACAGTTTCAAGATGGGCGTGGAATACCAGCGCGCGAAGTTCTCCACGTTACAGCCTGCCTGGTCGCGAGGCGCTTTCAATTTCACGAGTAATTTCACCGACATTCCGAACCAGGGTGAAACCAACGGCGGAATTGCGCAGATGATGCTGCCTCCGATCGCAGCGCCGGCAACGATTGCAGGAGAGCCGAATCCAAATGGCTTTAGCTATTCGGGCGGATCCGACGGCGTGTACGCCTCGAACATCAATAAGACCTACGACGAAAAGTCGTACTTTGCCACCTACTTCCAGGACGACTGGAAGATGACTCCCAAGCTGACTCTGAACCTTGGTGTCCGTTGGGACTATTTTGGCCCGATTAATGAGACGAACGGCGGCCAGGCCAATTTCGTTCCCATCCCAGAACCTGATAGGGGAATTGGGGCGCCGACGTTCATTGTCCCGGCCTCCGGTAAGGACAACCGCGCACTGTCCACAACCTCAACCTGTTCAGGCGTCGGTTGCGTGGGTTTTGTCGATCTCCTGGCGCAGGATGGGATCACCCTCGACGAAACGAATCGTTACGGCCAGGGGCTTCTCCAAACGCAGAAGCAGAACTTCGCTCCCCGTATCGGATTAGCCGCGCAGATTTCGCGGAAATGGGTTGCGCGCGGTGGTTTCGGCCTGTTCTTCAACTCGTTTGAGAACCAGGGATATGGTCCGAACATCGGCGAGAACTATCCCTTTGTGTACAACCTCTCCTACTTCACGAAAGCGAATCCAGCTGCACCGAGCATTGCATCGCAAGTTGCTCCCACCAGCTACAACACTCCATTTGCCGGTTGTCCCACGGCTGGTCCGGGGGGTACAGCGTCGCTCGAATCCGGCTTCTCCTGCATACCGCTTACGCCCACAGCCGTCAATGCTTTAGGCCTCGGCCTGCAGGGACTTCAGTTCGACTACCAGACTCCGCGTACGTACAGCGCAAACGGGACCATCCAATACTCGATCACGCGCAGCCTTTCTGCGACTGCGTCGTATGTCTACACTCATGGCTCGGATCTGCAGGGAGGCGTCGGCTATCAGAATGTGACGCAGATTCTGCCCTCCGGAATCAGCACCGGGAAGGGTTGCCCGTATGCGACCTTCGCAGAAGACAGCTGCGTCCCGTTCGTCGACTTTGGCGGCGGCAGCAACCAGGTGACCTACGGCGTCAGCTCGTATCACGGTCTGCAATCCAAGCTCGAGGAGCAGTACGCGAACGGCTTGACATTCCTGCTTACTTACACGTACTCGAAGACGTTGTCGGATGCAGGCGACTTGTTGAATGGCGGAAGCACGGGTTCGCTTCGCGCCTATAATGTGCCCGGGCTAGGACCAAAATTCGACTACGCTCTGGCTGATTTCGACCTCCGCCAAGTGCTCCACTTCAGCGGCGGGTATGAGCTGCCGGTGGGGAAAGGCAAGCAGTTCATGAACCAAGGCGGCGTCACCAACGCGATTCTCGGCGGCTGGGCCACGAATTGGATCGTAACCCTGCAAGGCGGCCAACCGCTCAACTTCGGTTGCCCAACCGGAACAACTTCTGGAACTAACTGCAACGATATTCTTCTTGCCGGCCAGAGTCCAAAACTTGGGGTCAAGATTACGACACTGGGCGGATATCACGGACCCTTCTGGATAGGAAACCCAGGAGCTTTCAGCCAACCGTGTCAATTGGGTGTAGTGTCAGGAATCATCGCTCCGATTCCGGATACTCCAACCGGCTGCGTGCCTTATAGCGGTGCAGGCGCTTTGGGCAGCAAGGCTGGACAGATCGCAGGTCCTGGATTCCACCGGCTCGATTTCTCGCTGTTTAAGAACTTCCAGATAAACGAGCGTTTCTCGTTGCAGTTCCGCTCGGAGTTCTTCAACATCCTCAATCACCCGAACTTCAACGCACCCAACTTCGGCGGCAACGGTGTTGTATCGGTTGGGGGCTCCGGCAATTACACAGACAGCACCTTCGGCGCAATTGGTTCGACGCGTGATGCTCCGTTCGATCCGCGGCAGATTCAGTTTGCGTTGAAACTGTACTACTAGGCTAGAATGAACACACCCCGGGGACGTGCGCCATTCAGGCGCCCCGGGGTGTTGTTCTGCGTAGCAACAAATTGCTCACGCGGCAATCTCGGAGGCGGACAGTGAGCAAGTTGCCTCGGTTTCTGTTGGTGGCGCTTTGCGCTGCTTTTGTGTGCGCAAAGACTGCGTCGGCCGAGGACACCGAAAAGCAGAATCTCGACCGCAGATATCAGGCTGCCGTCGCGGATTACGACGCGGGCCGCTACTCAGAGGCGGCTCAACAGATCGAGAGCCTCCTGCGATATGCACCAAAAAGTTATGAGCTCCACGAACTTCTGGGGCTGGTCTACGCGTCACTGTCGGAAGATGCGAAGGCAGAGGATCACCTCAAAATTGCAGTCCAATTGAAACCGGATTCCGCGACTGCCCGGACCAATCTCGGAGCGGCGCTGTTGCACTCGGGCAAAGCAGCTTTAGCTGGAGAACAGTTCCAAAAGGCTCTTCAACTGGAGCCGCAGAGCTACGACGCGAATCACAACCTGGCCGAGCTCTATATCCAGAATGGAAGGATTGCTGAGGCCCGCCCGCTGCTTGAGTTGGCGCATCGAATCCAGCCTGATTCGTATGGCAACAGCTACGATTTGGCAATGGCGGACTCTCAACTCGGTGAGCTAGCGGAAGCGAAGGAAGTGGCCGAGTCGATTGCGAAGAAGCAAAATACCGGAGAATTGCAAAACCTACTTGGCCAGATCGACGAGAAAGGCGGCAAGTTCGTTGAAGCCGAAAATGAGTTTGAATCCGCTGCGCATATCGATCCCAGCGAGGACAACCTGTTTGATTGGGGAAGCGAGATGCTTCTTCACCGGACCTATGAGCCGGCAATTATCATCTTCCAACAAGCCACCATTCGATATCCGCATTCACCTCGACTTTTTATCGGCTTAGGTTTGGCGCTGTATTCGCGGGGAAAGTACGATGACGCCGTGCAAGCTCTTCTAACCGCCGCCGATCTCAATCCTTCTGATCCGCGATGCTATCTATTTTTGTCCAAGGCGTTCGACAGCTCTCCGAAGCAGGCAGAAGATGTAATTGGAAGATTTCGTCGCTATGCTGAACTCCGTCCCCAAGATGCCCGCGCCCAATACTATTACGCAATCAGCTTGTGGAAAGGGAAGCGGTCGGAAGACTCGAGTGCAGACGTCGCAACGGTGGAAACACTTCTGCGAAAGTCGATCACACTTGACGGCAACATACCCGAAGCGCACATGCAACTTGGAGATTTGTATGCCGGCCAGCATCTATATGACAAGTCAATTCCCGAGTATGTGCGAGCTCTCGAATTGAATCCTGATCTATCCGATGCGCATTACCGTCTGGGAACCGATTACGTCCATGCGGGACGAAAGGATGAAGCCCAAAAGGAGTTCGCGGTGTACCAGAAGCTGCGCGCTGCGCATCTCGCTGAGGCCGACAAGGAGCGAGCCGAGGTCCAGCAATTCGTCTACTCAGAAAAGGAAAGGACGTCTTCGAAGTTTTGATTGCTTATGGATGGCAACCGCAGTCAAAGACCGCAAATGTAAAGTGAAGGGTTTGTAACCAAAGTTACTAAGTTGGCGGATGGTCTAAGGGAATGAATCGACAATCGCTCACCGACGGGTTCACCTCTGGCTTGCGAGGGCGAGAGGATTGGAGTCCAAAAGAAATCGCTTCCGGTCTGAGCCGAAGCCGAAGGGAGTTTTTGAGGGCAACTGCGGGTCTTGCGCTCGGGGCCGCGCTTGGAAGTTCCAGCCCATTTGTTAGAAGTGAGGCTGCACGAAAGAAACGCAAAACGATTGTAGTGACATTTGGAGGCGGCGCGCGGGACCAAGAGACTTTTGCGCCAGAGGGGCAAGAGAATATACCTCACCTGATCGGCGAATTGGCTCCGCAATCAAGCTTCTTTACACATGTTACTAACCATGGGATCCTGGGGCACTATGTGGCCACGGCGAGCTTGACGACCGGAGTCTATGAAACGCTGAATAACTTCTCGGCAGTTCCCCCGGAACATCCCACGGTTTTCGAATACTTCCGCAAGGACCTCAAACGTCCGGCCTCGGATACTTGGGTTGTGGCGCCGAGCAACGGATTCAATCGAATTGGTGAGAGTGACTCCCGTTCCTTTGGACCCGGAATGGGAGCGGCAGTAATTCTACCTAAACATTTGCTCAGCGCAACTGCGCATGGCCCGACGACAGATTTGGAACATCTGCTGCGAGATAACTACGAGACGCCTCTATACACACCAGAACTCGGAGGGAGCGAATTCGAGGTTCAGCAACTCGAATCGATCCTCAGATTATCTGTCGAGGACTTCATGGCTCATGCGCGAACACTTTCCAGTCCCGATGAATTATCGGTCTACATAGCAAAGCGCCTTATGCAGCAGGAGGCGCCTAGTCTTCTTTGGATCACGATGCATGATATCGATATAGCGCATTCGGGGGCCTATTCACTCTATATAGAGGGTATTCGGCGCACTGATCGTCTTTGTGCAGAGTTATGGAAAGCAGTGCAGACCGAGCCGGAATATGTAGGGAATACCACAATGTTCATTCTTCCTGACTTTGGGCGGGACTCCGACTATGAACCGGGGGGCAACGGATTCCAACATCATCGTACAGGCGACGCCGCGAGTCGTACCACATGGATGATGGCGCTGGGTGCGGGTGTCCGACAGGGAGTGGTCTTCGACGAACCGATGCAGTCGGTTGACCTTGTACCGACTCTTGGTGCGATGTTGGGGTTTAGTCCCGGAGAAGCTCAAGGAAAACCGATCAAAGAGTTTTTATAGGTCCCATGCAGCCGCACGACCTCCAACCCGAGCAGTTCTCCAGCTATCCTCCTGAAGCCAGGAGGTTAGTCGTATCTCATCTTGAGACGTTCCGCGAACTACCTCTAGTCTTCATCCCTGGTCTATTGCGCGAGATCATCGACTACGACTTTAAGTTTCCCGCTGAGCGCACTGCAATCGAAAGCGAGTTAGCTCTGCTCAGCGCCCTCACTCGGCCGCAGAGAGAACTGCGTTTCCGAGCCTTTGAGCAGCTCACAATTTCACCGAAGCTCGAGCAATTCGACTGGATCAATCAGCCGGCGCAGTTTACGGAACAGCTTTCTGCACATCTCTGGACTACTCACCAACTGGATGCCTTTCGAGCCGCAGCAACAGAGTACGGCTCTCGCTTGCAGTCAGAGATGCCTCTGCAACCTTTAGCGGTGCGCAGACTAGGCATTGCCGTTATTGGTCAAGGCGTAATGTCATATGACAATCAATTGTTCAAAAACCTGCGCGCGCATGGAACCTCTTTCAATCAAATAAAGCCCGAGCGAGGACTTGACCTTCTGCTTGAAGGCGTGGCATCTCGCTCACAGGCTTATCCGGTTCCCTACGGCCATTGGTACGTTGACGGAGGAGTGGAATCCAGCCACAGTCCTCGTTTGACGTGTGTCTCTTACAAATCGCTGGAACCATTACGTGCGAGCCTATTAAGAAATGTAAGTGCGGAAATCCAAAAGCCGGGAATGGGACCAGAGGAACTGCGAACGCACTTGGCGCGAATCACACCATCCGATTTAGGAATGAGTCCGTCTGGAGATGCGGTGCTTGATCGATTTCAGCTCAAGATATTGACCGAGGGTTCTGGAACCCAGATATTCAGCACAACCTTTGCGCAGTGGACAGCGCGCGAGGTTCTGAGGCGAGCCCAACCGCTTAGCCTATTGGTACGGTTTGCTCCGAGACAGCGTCAACGGCCGATGAATGAGCTCCTGTCGAACACGAAAGGGGAGTCGGAAGTCGATCTAATCGGTTCACTTATCGATGCGGACATGGCTTCGTATTATCACTGGATCAACCAACAAAGGCTTTCTGGCTATGGACAATCTGCCTTTCTTGCGTGGTTTGAAGGTCATGGCGAGGCAATCGTAGTTGCTCCAACATTACCCCGCGGAACGACATCAAGCTCTGCACTCGATTTAGGTCAGCTGCTGTCACTTGCCATTAGTTGAGAGCGCGGAAATTGAAATTGAGGAGTGGCCATATTGCGCCTATAATGAGGTATCTCTCAGAGGCGGATTCGTGGTGGTATCGGGCCGGGCCCCAAGGAGATTGCGCCTGAGGGGGCATGTATGGAGAATGGTGGTCTCGCAGACACCCACATAGGCTCCTGGAATTCAAGCGGTTCTGACCTCACGGTTGACGCATCCAAAAGGATCTTCCTTCAAGCGGCGGGGCTCCTCGTCGCGGGGATGATGTTTCCAAAGGTACATGCAGAGTCAAACCCGCTTGCGATAGACGATCCCAATCACAAAATTCTGTTGGTCGTGATCGGCGGAGTTCGTCGCGCCGAGACTTTTTCTCGCGAGGGTCTTGAGAATATTCCGCATTTGGTGTCGGACTTACTTCCGCATTCTCTCTTTTATCTTCATGCGCGCAATGAAGGAGTAACCGCACACTTTAACGCAATTTCCAGTATTCTCACTGGAAATTGGCAACGACTCGACGACTGGGGCAAAGTCGCGCCCACCACACCGACACTCTTCGAGCAATTTCGCAAGTGCACGCATTTTGATCGCAACGAGACATGGGTCGTGGCGAGCAATAAAGCACTTACAAGTCAGATTGGAGCGAGTTCGGATTCGAATTACGGCCCATCTTATGGGGCCAATGTCGTTTTCCCTAAGCAGCTGATGCTGATGGCGGTGGAAGAAGCATTGCGATCCGGCCGGTCCGGAAACATGGCTGACAGAAACAAAGTTCAAGCTGAACTCGAGAACGCAATGCAGGGAAGCAACTATGAAGGGCTAGGATGGAATGTCTTCGAGGCGGCGAATCAACTTGATCCGCGCGTTGAGGGGAGTATCAAGACCGCGATAGCCAGCTTTGTGCGCGATGGTGGACCGACTTCGGGCGATGAGCTCACTTTTTTCATGACTCGCGAGATTATGCGAAAGTTTTCACCTAGAGCGCTCGTAGTTGCTTTCTCTGACGTGGAGGCGGCACATTTCGGTTCTTACTCACTGCACTTGGCAGGCATTCGTGCCGCTGATCGACTCTGTTATCAACTTTGGCAGGAAGTAGAATCAAATCCCGCTTACCGGGGCAAGACCACGATGGTGATTCTTCCGGAGTTTGGGCGAGACCCGGACGGTTCGTCGACAAATGGCTTTTTCAACCATCGCGCTCACGAGGAATCGACGATTGACACATGGATGATGGCTTTAGGGCCCGAAGTGTCTAAGCCTCTAATCGTGGAACGTCCGATTCGTCATATTGATATTTGTCCGACCTTAACAGGCCTCCTTGGCTGCCCACCGCTCGAGTCGCAAGGCGCAAAGTTGATGGAGCTGCATGGTTGATCCTGAAAGCGTCTTGTATAGGCCGGGATCGGCCCGGGCGAACCCAGCAATGACCCGTAAGTAAAGTTGAGATGAAAACGGAATCATGAATACTTCGGAAAAGCTTCGCGACGACCTGCAGTCCGCATTGGACAAAGGAGCGTTGCAACGTCTTCCGATTACCTTCCTTCCATTTGTGAATCAGCAACTCGAGCAATGGAAGTATTTATTCCCGAATGAACGTCAATCGGTCGAGAAGTTATTACTGTATGTGGCTGGTCTGAGCCAGGAAGAATCCTCTGCGTTGTTTCAGGAGGTCATTCAGCTGGAAGACAAAATGGGGGTTCGCCGTTGGCGGTTCTCTACGAAGGAACAGACAATCGAGAATTCTTCTCAACTAGCTCGCTCGCCGTATTTTCAGGACTGGCGGCGAGCGGTTCAGGCGGTGTTCGACGTAGTCGATCAGCATTCTCTTTCATCGAACGGTGCGACGGCGAAGACACGGCACCGTCTGGTTCTGCTCGATATCCCGCCATCTCTGCCCGTAAACCCGTCAACTGTGTGGAGACGCTGGCAGGGCATTGGCAAGGCGCTGCGTCTTGAACCTTCGGTTTCCAGCAATGATCCAAGGTCTCTGGAGTTCCTTTTGACGCCAATGTCCGAAACCCCAGGAAAAGGATCGCAGGGTCTGCTTTCCTCAACTGCGAGCCGAACAGGATCATCTTCTGCCGAGATCTGGGTGCTGGATGCGGGGAACGGGCTGAGAGATTCAAGCTTGCCACCAGCCGCGCCCTCAAACGCCACCTCAAGTTTCATCTCCCTCAGTTATGAGAGGCTCGGCTCTTACCGACAGAACTTCTCTCACGAAATGAACACAATGCGCAAGGATCTCGCCGATGCTGATGCTGTATTCGATCGACTGCGCAAGGTGGATGTGATTCCCTGGTGTCCTGCGGAGATTGTTTCGGATCCCGCAGTTCAGGAATTTGTTCGCTCGCTTTTTCTTTCAGGAAACGGCGCTGTGCTTTTTGGCAATTCGTTCGTGGAATGGGGAGCTTCAGAAGCATTTCGACGAGCGCGGCCATCGATGGTGGTCGCACGATTCGGTGTGCGCACAAAACCAAAGCCTTTTACCGGTGTCGCCGTTTTCGACAATCCGGATCAAGTCAACCCTGCTCCCTCGGTCGACGATTTTTCTGGGAGTGCTGCCGATGCAGAGATACTGGCGCTCTATATTTGGCTCGCAGCCACACGCTACGCTGAATATCAAAGCGCGACCGTTTGTATCGCTCTGGCCGAAAGCATCTCTCAGGCTTACGTTATCGCACCGGCGCAATTCGCGCTCTGGAGAGCGAGCGAGCCGATTTCTCTCGCGAATCTTAGGAGCGCTCTTTGTGACTGGATGGCATAGGCAGTTCGCTTGCAATAGTGCCCTTGCAATAGTGCACATGGATCGACGATGTGCTCCGCAATTCAATGTAAAACATTAATCGGAATGGAGATTGTGAATGATCAGGCGCGACTTTATTAAGACAGCTGGAGCGATGTTGGCGTCTACGGCACTGCCGAGTTCCGAAGTGTTTGCAGATGATCACGCCGCACAAGGAAGGTTGATTCTTCCTATTAACCGCAACTGGCGATATCATCCGGCGAAGGTCGACGGCGCTGAAGCAATTGGATTCGATGACTCGAAGTTTGAGCGCGTCGTGGTACCTCATACAAATATCGAATTGCCCTGGCACAATTTTGACGACAAGGATTACGAGTTTGTCTCCACCTATCGGCGCCGTTTCAAGCTTCCGGAAGCTGCCGCGGGCAAACGCGTATTCGTCGATTTTGAAGGCGTGATGACTGCGTCGACTGTCTGGATCAATGGGACCCGTCTGGGTGAATATAGGGGCGGGTTCACTCCGTTTTCTTTTGAACTGACGGAGCATTTGCGTCAAGGGACTGAAAACGTTTTACTCGTCCAGGTAGATTCAACCGAAAGGGCGGATATTCCGCCTTTCGGCTATGAAATCGATTACATGACCTTCGGAGGTATCTATCGCGAGGTGTCGCTGCGAATTGTTCCTTCCACTTTCATCGACAACATCTTTGCCCAACCAAAGGATGTAGCGAGTGGCAGCCCCGGACTCGATGTCAATTGCTTCCTTGCCGGCGATCCATCCGCGCGCCGGGACCTTACGATCGAAGTTGAATTGCGCGACGGCGACCAGATCGTTGCCATGGGCAAACAGTCCATCGGAGGCTCCGGCAGTTCGACGGAGTCGCCTGAGCCCTCACTCGATCCGTATACCGATGCTCCGGCTTACGGCACGATTGAAACGATCAAGGATCCGGCGCGCCACACGGTATCGCTTGCTCAGCTTCACAACATTAGACTCTGGAATCTGGAGGACCCCCATCTCTACACTGTTCATGTCAGGCTTGTCCGGTCCGGTCAAGTTGTGGATGAAGATACCCGTCGCGTTGGCTTCAGGGAAGCCGTCTTTACCGATCATGGATTCTCATTGAATGGAAAGGTCATCAAGCTTCGTGGCCTCGACCGGCATCAGACATTTCCTTTTGTCGGGCAGGCGATGCCAGCACGCGTTCAACGCAAGGATGCAGATATCCTTCGCAAGGATCTTCACTGTAACATCGTGCGAACTTCGCACTATCCGCAATCACGACACTTCCTCGATCGCTGCGACGAGATCGGGTTGCTGGTGATTGAGGAGATTCCGGGCTGGCAACATATAGGCGATGAGAAATGGAAGCAGGTAGCAATCGACAATGTAGGCCGAATGATTCGTCGAGACTGGAACCACCCTTCTATTGTGCTGTGGGGCGTCCGGATCAATGAATCGTTGGACGATCACGATTTTTATACGCGTACCAATGCCTTTGCACATGCCCTCGATACATCGCGGCAGACGGGTGGAATTCGATACTTCCAGGAATCGGAGTTCCTGGAGGATGTATTCACAATGAATGATTTCGGCTTCCCGTTGAAGCTTCCCTGCCACCCGCGTTACCTGAACACGGAATTTGTTGGGCACACTTTCCCAACTAAGACGACGGATGATGACGAGCGCCAGAGGGAACACACACTTCGCCATGCACGGATTCATAACCAGCTTGCGTCGAATCCGCAATACGCTGGCGGGATCGGATGGTGCGCATTCGACTACAATACGCACTCCAACTTTGGGGCAGGTGACCGTATTTGTTATCACGGGGTGACCGATATATTTCGAGAGCCGAAGCCAGCCGCGGGATTTTATAAGTCCCAATGCGACCCGAGCGAGCAGATTGTGCTCGAGCCCGCGTTTCATTGGGCACGCGGCGACGAATCTGTGGGCTTCACCAAGGCAGTTTTCTGTTCGAATTGCGAACAACTCAAGATCTTTGCGCGCGCCGATAGTCTTGAATCCAACCCCTGGGTCCTGCTTGCCGAGATAGAACCTGACAGAACTGAATTTGACCATCTCAAGTACCCGCCCTTTGTTCTCGATTTGAGCAAACTCGATCTGCGAAAATTTCGGGCCGGCTGGGGAGATTTACGGGCCGATGGTTTCATCGGCGGCAAGCAAGTCATTTCCAAATCGCTGTCGGGCAAGGGAGTCGATACAAAGTTCATGGCGTTGCCCGACGACCGCGAACTGCAGGCAGACGGAGCCGATACGACACGCGTAGTTCTGCGGGTTACAGATGAGTTCGGGGCGATCAGGACGTACGCGAATGATCCGATCTCGCTTAGTTTGGAGGGCCCCGGTAAACTGATCGGCGACACTCCCTTCTCTTTGGTGGGCGGGACGGGCGCGGTATGGCTACGTGCCGGGGAGGAACCGGGACTCCTGAGACTTACGGCGAAGCACCCGCGTCTCGGGATGCATCTGGTAGAGGTTAGTTTGACTTCTGCATCCAAAGAAAGCATCTAATTGTCCCGGCGGCTTCGCCGAAATGCGGACACGACCAAACTCGGGGTGGACTTGCGCATCTAAGTAGAGGAGGATTCCTGCGCATTTGCCAGCCCTATGCCTATGAAGCTCGCTTTGCTAACGCACACGATCCGGCAAACTCCTTTGGCTGCACTCGTATTGTTGTGCTGCAGTGGAGATCACTTATTTGCCCAAAATAGCGCCCCATCGGTACGGCCACAGGTTTCGGCCGCGCAGCCGGCAAATGATCCAACGCGTCCGGAGATACAGCCGCGTCTCGACATAGATCGCGATCCTATTCCATCGCCCGATCCCGAAGAGAACAATTCTGCGAGTACTGCCGCATCTTCAGGTCCGGCGAAGCCCGGTGAAGTTCAAAAGGGCCAGGGCGGAATGTATACCCTGCATGCGAACGTAGATGAAGTTCTTTTGAATTGCTCGGTAATCGACGATAAGGGACGCACGGTCACCGATCTGAATCCAAATGATTTTCGCGTCTGGGAGGATGGTGTTCCGCAGACAGTCAATTCAGTGTTGCACCAGGATCTTCCGGTATCGATGGGGATTCTCGTGGATAATTCAGGTTCAATGCGCGACAAGCGAGCCGTAATTAATGTGGCTGCGCTGAAGCTGCTTAGAGCTTCAAATCCGCTTGATACTGCCTTTATCGTCAATTTTTCCGATCGAGCTTTTCTCGACCAGGGCTTCACTTCGGATCTTGTCGCCCTCAATCGCGGGCTCTCACGTTCGGATTCTCAAGGAACAACTGCAATGTATGACGCGGTGGCGGCGTCGGCAGATGAGTTAGTAAAGCACGCCAAAGAGCGTAAACAGGCGTTGTTAATCATTACTGATGGGGCAGACAACGCATCCAGGTTGACGTTAGCTCAGGCCATTCGTCGCGTGCAAAATCTGGGAGGACTCGTGGTTTACACGATCGGCCTGCTCTTCGATGTCGATCAACATGAGTCGGAGCGAGCGAAAAGCGCCTTAGAGTCTCTTTCCGACGAGACCGGCGGCATCGCCTATTTCCCGAAGTCCTTAGCAGATGTGGACAATATTGCCGATGAAGTCGCGCGGGATATCCGGAATCAATACGTGGTCGATTATCGTTCCACCAAGTCAGCAAGTCTCGGCGGCTACCGAACCGTCCATGTTGAAGTGAAGGCTCCCAATTACGACAAGCTCATAGTGCGGACTAAGAAGGGGTACTATGCTCAGCCGCCCCAACGCACACAGCAAGTTACCCAAGCGGAGAAGCAATAGCAAATAATTGTTGTCCTTCGGGAGCATCTCGGCTCATTCGCGGTTGCTGTGTCTCCGTGGTCACGCGGTTCCCCGTGTCACTGATCCGGAGCTTCATGGCGAGTCGGCTTGACGCCTAAAGGAGGGGCCACGGATGGCTCCTCCTCTTATTTTCCCAA
>Ga0181526_10002611_pt1 | contig 15469 bp, 12 predicted proteins | sample PEATcosm2014_Bin_35_FD_119750 | JGI IMG/M metagenome (GOLD analysis project Ga0181526, IMG submission 119750) | Peatland microbial communities from MTU Mesocosm Facility, Houghton, MI, USA - PEATcosm2014_Bin06_30_metaG | ecosystem: Environmental > Terrestrial > Soil > Wetlands > Peat | place...
CTGGCGCTCTTGCGTATCCTCGGCGCCAACCGCCGCCAGATCTTCCGCTCCGTGCTCGTCGAGGCCACGATCCTCGGGCTCGTCGCCTCCCTCGTCGGCCTCGGCCTCGGTGTCCTCACGGCGATCGGACTGGAAGCGCTCCTGAAGGGCTTCGGCATCACGTTGCCGACCGGCCCGCTCGTCTTCGAATCGAGCACGGTCGTGGCTGCCCTCGTCGTCGGCGTCGGAGTGACGGTGGTCTCGGCGATCAGCCCGGCGCGCCGGGCGGTCCGCATCCCTCCGATCGCCGCCATGGCCGACTACCGCGGCAGCGAGGAGGAGTCGTCGCGGCGTCGCATCATCGCCGGGTGTGTCCTTGGTCTCGCCGGCGTCGTCGCCCTCGCCGTCGGCCTTGGCAAGCCGGCCATCCAGCTCGTCGGCGTCGGCGCCGTCGCCATCTTCATCGCCGTCGGCATGCTCGCCCCCCTCGTGGCGCGCCCGATGTCTAGTGTCATCGGCCGCCCGCTCGCCAACAGCGTGGCAGGCAAGCTGGGGCGGGAGAACTCGATGCGCAGCCCGCGCCGCACCGCCCAGACCGCCTCGGCGCTCATGGTCGGCTTGGCGCTCGTCTCCACGATGGCCGTCTTCGGGGCATCGCTCTCCAAGTCCGCCACGAGCAGCGTCGACGAGGCGGTGGACGCCGACTACATCGTGACGACGTCAGGCCTCGCCGGCTTCAGCACGTCGGTCGCCGCCACGGCCGCAGCGGTAGCGGGCGTCACGGCCGTCTCGAGCGTGTACGGCGGCGAGTTCGAGTTCGAGAAGTCGGTGACGAGCCTCACGGGCGTCTCTCCGGCCGAGGTCGGCCAGACCGTCATCCTGCGGGTGGCCTCCGGTACCGGCTCAGCCGCCCTCGCGAGCGGTGAGCTGCTGGTCGACACGACAACCGCCAACAGCGATCACCTCAGGGTCGGCTCGCTCGTGCCCGTCACCTTCGCCGAGACCGGCCGGCAGACGATGCGGATCGGCGGCATCTACAAGCCGAACGCTCTCCTCGGCAGCTATGCCGTGGGCGACGGCTACTTCCGGGCGCACTTCAACGACCCGCTGCCCCTCGCCGTGCTCATCCGCACGTCGGCTGCCGCCAGCGCGGCGGGCGAGGCCGCCATCGTGGCAGCTCTGCACGCCTACCCGAACCTCACGATCCAGACGCAGGCGCAGTTCGAGAAGTCGCAGCAGAAGTCCGTCGACACGCTCCTCGGCCTCGTCTACGTCCTGCTGGCGCTCGCCATCCTCATCGCCCTCATCGGCATCGTGAACACCCTCATGCTCTCCGTCTTCGAGCGCACCCACGAGATCGGCCTCCTCCGTGCCGTCGGCATGCGGCGGCGCCAGGTGCGGGCGATGATCCGGTCAGAAGCCGTCATCTTGTCGGTCTTCGGGGCGGTCATCGGCATCGTCGTCGGCACCGGGCTCGGCGTCGCCTTCTCTGACTCGCTCTCGAATCAGGGCATCACCGACATCGTCGTGCCCTACTCGAGCCTCGTGGTGTTCGTCGTCATCGCCGCCCTCCTCGGCCTCGCAGCGGCCACGTGGCCGGCGCGGCGGGCGGCGAAGCTGGACGTGCTGGCGGCCATCGCCGCCGAGTGAACTCTCCGGTCGGCTGAGGGCGGCAGCCGGCGACCCGCTTCAACGGGCGCCTCGTTCAGCGCAGGGCGAACGGGGCGGGCATCACGAGCTCGACGTTGCGGTCCTCCCGCCGGCCGTGCGCGGCAGAGGCCAGACCCCGTCCGGGCACGTTGGCGGCGAGCTCGCGGTGGATGGCGGCGAGACGCCCGAGCCCATCGTCGTCGCGGGGGTCCGGGGCGCCGGCGTGGTCGAGCATCGTGCACAGGATCGAGAGCGTGCCGTCGTCATTGCACGTCAGCTCGACGAGGCGCGCCTGCGAGGGCCAGTCGGCCATCGCCGCCGTCGACACTTCCCAGAAACCCCCGCCCTGCGACGGCGGACCGGACCGGTGCTCCACCTCGTTGCGGTGGCGGTGACCGTTCAGCCACAGCACGACGTTCGGGAAGCGATGCAGCAGTGCACGGAACTCGTCGGCCGTTGCTCGCGGCTGGTCCTCCTCCGGGCCATCGGCGACGTCGCGATCGTTCGTGAGGGAGGCGAGCCCGTGATGGGAGGCGAGGATGACGAGGCGGTCCTCGTTCCCGGTCGTGGCCGGGCTGCCCTGCGCGGCGAGGTAGCGCCGGTGGACCTCGACGAGCCGCTCCTCCAGCCAGCCGAGCTGCCTGCGGCCGAAGCTGCCGTCGGAGCGACCGTCCAGGTTCGTGGAGTCGAGCAGGATGACGCGCACACCGTCGACGCCGTCGTAGGCGGCATATGCCGTGCCGGAGCGCAGGTTGTGCTCGCTGTAGCCGTGCCCGACGGGCAGCCCGCCGGCGCCCAGATGAGCGGCCACGAAGTCGCGCCGCGACACGATGGTCCGCCCCGCCTCGGCCAAGACCGGGCGGGAGGGGCCGGCGAGGAAGCGCTCGGGATGAACGAACAGCTCGTCCTCCCGGCCGAGGGGGTCGAAGGCGGGCGGGAGGGCGACCGCCTTGTGGGCAGCCGCCACGATGCGGCGGTACTCCGGCGTCGCGAGGACCTCTCCGAATGCGAGCCCGTCGTGGTTGCCGAAGCAGGAGAGCCACGGCACTCCGACTCCGCTTGCCTCGAACGCGCCGGCGGCTTCGCTCAAGAGGCCCGGGTAGTCGGGGAAGCCCCAGCGGTCCCGGAAACGGTCCCGCCCGCCCTCGGGGTGCCAGTAGACCTCGTTCGGCCAGTCGCTGGCTTGCACGCCTTCGTAGCGCCCCTCCTGCGTTGCCGGCTCAACACGACCGCCCGCGAGCAGTCTCAGGAACCAGGTGAGCTCGTTCATCTGGGCGTTGTCGATGTTGTCGCCCGTGCAGAGGGCCAAGCCGAGGGTTGCGCCCGTGTCCGGGCTGCCGCCGACGGCGCGGATCGATCGAGCCATCGCCTCGACGGCGTGGAGAGCGAGTGCTTCCTGCGGCCGCTGCGCCGGGACGAAGGCGCCGACGCCAGGCATGCCTCGCAGGTACTCGAAGAACTCGAAGCGGCCCGGGGAGGCGACGTCGGCGAGCTGCAGGTCCGTCAGCTGGACAAGCACGAGAAGGCTGCGGCGCCCGCGCTCGCCGTTGCGATCACCACGCCGGCCGCCGGGCGGTTCATGCGCCCAGCGGACGAGGCGAGGCTCGCCGGTCCCGAAGCGAAGCCGCCGGTACGACTGCTCGCTGCCGGTCCGCGTCGTGTCACCTGCGCCCACCGTGCGCTCGAGAGTTGTGGACATGCGGCGCCAGGCGCCCCTCTCTCAGCGCGAGGCGGCGGGCGGGGCCGAGTCCGAACTGCCCTCCACCTCCGGCCGCGCCGGATCGGCGGCCTTCAGGCCCGACGGATCGCCCGAGTCCGACGGCTCGTCAGAGCCTTCTCCGGGCTCCGGGCCTTGCGGCCCGCCGGCGCCGTCTCCCAGCGGCTCCCCCCAGCCGGGCTCCGATACCGGCCGCGGCGGCGGTGTCTCCGCCAGCGGTTCCATCGGAGCGCCGTAGATCGGCACCACCTCGGGCGTCGTGTCGCCCGCCGGCTCGGGCTCGTTGGGGTCCGCTGCCGCCTCCACGGGTTGCAACGAGTCCGCCGAGACGAGCGAGCGGAGCGACGAGCTGTCCAGCTCGACGGCCACCGGCGTGTCCGCTGCCAGATCGAGGGCGACGGCACTGGACACGTCGGAAAGCAGCGTCCCGAGGGCCGTCTGCAGGCCGACGCGGGTGACGGGACCGAGGAAGGTGAGACTCGTCACGCGCCCCTCGAGCGAGCCCGCTGGCGGGCGGGCGCCGTCGGCGAGCAGCGTGACGCGCACGTCCTCGGGGCGAATGTAGAGATCCACGGTCTCGCCGGCCGCGTGGCTGAAGGACTGGTCGGCGACGATGACGGTGACGGGCCCACAGCGAACGGAGCGGTCCTGGCGCGAGACGACGACGCCCTCGATCTTGTTCATGGTGCCGACGAAGTTGGCAACAAAGGCCGTGCGGGGCCCGCTGTAGATCTGCGCCGGCGTCCCCAGCTGCTCCACGCGCCCCGCCGACATGACGGCCACGCGGTCGGAGATCGAGAGCGCCTCCTCCTGGTCGTGGGTGACGTAGATCGTCGTGATGCCGAGCTCCAGCTGGATGCGGCGCACCTCCTCGCGCAGTTGCACGCGCACCTTGGCGTCGAGGGCGGAGAGCGGCTCGTCGAGCAGGAGGACCTTCGGCTCGATGGCGAGCGACCGTGCGAGGGCGACCCGCTGCTGTTGACCGCCCGACATCTGCCGGGGGTAGCGGTCCATGGCGCTGCCGAGGCCGACGAGCTCGAGCAGCTCGCGCGCCCGCTTGCTGCGCTGCTCGTGGTGCTGCTTGCGGATGCGAAGGCCGAACTCGACGTTCTGCTGTGCCGTCATGTTGGGAAAGAGGCTGTAGGCCTGGAAGACCATGCCCATGTCACGCTTGTTCGCCGGTTGGCCGAGGACGTCGTGGCCGTCCACGAGCACGTCGCCCGAGTCGGGCCAGTCAAAACCGGCGACAATCCGCAACGCCGTCGTCTTGCCACAGCCGCTCGGCCCGAGGAGCGAGACGAACTCGCCCGAGGTGATGTTGAGATCGAGGTGGTCAAGGGCGACGACGCTCCCGTAGGTGCGACGGAGACCGCGGAGCTGAACCGTGGACATGGTGACCTTTCCTACTCCCTGATGGCGACGCCGGCGGCGCTGCTGCCGCCTCGGCCGAGCAGGTACAGCGCCAGCATGGCACCCCAGACCAAGATGAAGCTGAGGAACGAGACGGCAACTCCCTCGTAGGCGAGGCTCGTCCCCGCCTGATAGGTGTAGATCGGGAACGTGAAGAAGCCGAGCAGGCTCGCCACCGTGAACTCCCCCATGGAGATGGCGACGGTCAGCAGCGACCCCCCGATGATGGCGGCCCGCAGGTTCGGCAGGATCACCGTCAGCAGTGTGCGCGGCACCGACGAACCCAAGCTCTCGGCTGCCTCGACGAGCGTTCGCAGGTCGATGGCGCGAAGGCCGGCATCGAGCGAGCGGTACATGAACGGCAGGGCGAAGACGACGTAGATGAGGGCCAGGACCTCGGGGCGCACGAAGAGCCAGGTGCTGAAATCACGCAGGAACGGCGCCAAGCCGACGATGAGCACGATGGGGGGCACGACGAAGGGGAGGATCGAGATGAGGTCCATCACGGGTCGCAGGCGTGGGAGGCGAAGGTGGATCCAGAAGACCGTCGGCACCATGAGTAGGAGACTGACCCCGACCGTCTCGAGCGAGATCTGGATGGACAGCCAGAACGAGCTCCGGAACATCGGGTCGTCGAAGACGGCGTGGTACCAGTGGAAGATGGTCTGGGGCGGCGTCGTCCCCTCCAGGCTGAACTGCACGACCGAGTAGATCGGCGCCAAGAAGAAGATGGCCGCCACCACCAACCAGAGCACGTGCCAGACGGGCACGCGGCTGCGCGCCCGGCGTATCCGGTGGGACGCCGCCGGCGGGGGTGTGGCCGTTACTTGAGCCATCGGCTCGTCCGGCGTTGCAGCAGCGTGTAGATCGTGATGGTGATGATGATGATCACGATCATCCCGAAGGCGAGGGCGTAGGCGTCCTGCGGGTCGTAGACGTTGTTGCCGTTGATGAACTGGGCGATCTGGATCGTCACGAGGTTCGAGATGCCGAGGGCGTCCGCCGTGGCGTAGGCGGAGAAGGCGTTGCCGAACAGCAGCACCATGAGTCCGAGCAACGAGGGGGTGATGACCGGCAGCCCGACGTACCGCCAGTAGGCGAACGACGACGCCCCGAGGTTGGACGCCGCCTCCCGCCACTCCTTTCGCAAGCCTTCGATGACCGGGATCATGAGCAGGATCATGAGGGGGAACTGGAAGAAGAGGTAGACGAGCGAGGCGCCCATGAGGGCTTGCAGGCTGAAGGCCGGGTAGATGTCGAAGCCGGCGTGCTTCAACAGGCCGGTGACGACGCCGAGCGAGCCGAGCGTGGCGGTGAAGGCGAAGGCAAGCGGGACGCCGGCGAAGTTCGCCGCCATGCCCGAGAACGAGAGGTAGGCAGGTCGTACCCAGCGCGGGATGCCGTGGTGGAGCACGGCGTTGGCGACGAGGAAGCCGAGGATGCCGCCCCAGAGGGCGCTCATGGCCGACAGCTCGAGCGAGAACACGAACGACGACGGGAAGGGGGCGTGGAAGATGTCGTCGATGTTGTGCAGGGTGAAGGCGCCGCTCGGCGTTCGGAAGGCGTTGACGATCAGCTCACCGGTCGGGATGAGCAGGAAGATCGCGATGTAAGCGGCGAAGGGGAGGACACCGAGGAACGCCCATCGCCGGGCGCGCCGTCGCTTGGGCGGCGCCGACCCGGCGAGGACGTTCCCTGCGAGCCCACTGTCGGTGAGCTCCGCCAGTGCCATCTGACCCCCTCAGCGCCGATGAGCTCGGGCTACTGACCGCCTACCATCTTGTCCCAGTTCGCTACGCACACGGCGCTCGCCTTGGTGATCTGGTCCAAGGTGGCGAACTGGGTACCGGCGTACTCGGCGGCGGTCGGCAGCTCGGCTGCCAACGATGCGGGGACCTTGCCGGCGGTCACGAGCGCTTCGTAGCGCGCCGGGTGGACGTAGCCGGCGAGGTACTCGAGCTGGCCCTGGTCCGAGTAGAGGTACTCCAGCCAGAGGCGAGCGGCGTTCGGGTGGGGCGCTTGCTTGTTGATCGCCTGGCAGTAGATGCCGCCGTACTTGCCGGTCGTCGGCAGGCTCACCACGTAGTCGATGTTCGGGTACTGCTTGCGGTAGCCGATGTTGAGGTAGTCCCAGATGATGGCGATCGGGGTCGAGCCGCTCACGATGTTGGCCGAGTAGCAGTCCACCGGGTTGAAGTTCCCGATCGACTTCAGGTGCTGGAAGAACTCGAGGCCCGGCATGATGTTGTCGAGGGACCCACCGTTGGCGAGGGCGGCGCTGAAGACGGCGGCGAGGGCGTCGCCGGCTGATGCCGGGCTGCCGTCGATGGAGACCTGACCCTTGTACTCCGGCTTCAAGAGGTCCGACCACGTCTGCGGGGGGTTCTTCACGACCTTCGTGTTCGTGCCGAAGGAGATGACGCCGTAGTAGTCGCCGGTCCAGAGACCGTTCGGGTCCTTCATGGAGTCGGGGATGGAGTCCCACGTCGACACCTTGTAGGGAGCAAAGACGCCTTGGGTGACGCCCGTGGCGGCGATGGCGAGCGAGACGTCGACGGCGTCGGGGGCGTTGCCCGTCCCCTTGTCGGCGTTGATGGCGGCCAGCTCCTCGGCCGAGGTGCCCTCCGGGTTCGTCACGGGGCAGTCGATCCCGTAGAGAGCATGGAACTCGCCGATGACGGTGTTCGGCGTGCCCTGGGTGCCGTAGTTCGCCCAGTTGTACGGGTCGGCGATGAGATTGAGCTTTCCCTCTTGCTTGGCGGCCGCCGTGAGCGACGCCATGGACATCGTCGTCGTGGTGGCACCGGCGGCCAGGGTCGTCGTCGTGGTGGCGGAGCTCGAACTGCCGCAGGCTTCAAGCAGCGCCCCGCCGGCGAGCCCAGCCGCGCCGAGCCCCGCATTGCGAAGGAAGCGACGTCGGTCGTAGGCGGGTCTTCCCGGTCCGATGGGACGGTTTCCTTGAGCCATGATGCTCCTCCCTCGTCACACGCACGTAATGAATTGTCCGCACCATACACGCGGCCGTGTGACGCGGGAAGGCGTCAGATGACAAAAGAGTGGCGTCTCGGTGAACGTGAGATGAACATCGGCCTGCCCTCGATGCCGGAGGCGGGACGGCCCTGTTCAGCGAGCGAGCGACCATCCTGGCCGTGTCACGGGCGCCGTGACTCTGCCGGCGTTGGAACCGATCGAGACAGCGGGGGCGCCGGAGGCCCACATGAGCACGGGCTCGACAACCCGCGGGACGACGAGGCCGTGGGCGATCAGGTAGCCGAGGGCTGGGTGCGCAGCCCGCGCGAGGAGGTCCCGGTCACCTGGGCCGGCCTCCTCACGCAGGAACGCGTCCCGCCACCCCTCGCAGCCGGAACCGTCAAGATCCTCTGCGGACGAGAGCGCAGTGAAGCGGGTCCGACGGTCGTCGTCGGTGCCCTCATGCCGAGGCTGGGCAGCGCCTTCGGCTACCGCGGCGTCCACTTGAGCAAGAGCGATGTCCCTCGCCACCACTCGCTCGTCGGACCCGCTTCCTGCGACATGCAGCGGCCCGGAGGCATCGTTTCGGGGCGATGCCTCCGGGGCCGACTCCATCGGGCTTGCCTGTGTGGCCCCTCGCGACGATGGAGAACCTGCCCGCACCTCGGAGGATCTCGAGCGTGTCACGAGATCCCGGATGCGGGCGACGAAGTTTGAAGAGTGAAGGGGCTTCTCGAAGAAGTCGTCGGCGCCGTTGCAGCGAGCGGCCTGCTCGGTGTGCGTCTCGGCGAACGAGGTCATGACGGCGATGCCCATGCCCGGCTGCGACTGCCGCGTGTCGCGGGCGAGCTCCATGCCGTTGCGGCCGGGCAGCCGGCAGTCGGCCAGCAGCACGTCGAAGCGCTCGTTGTCGAGTCGTTCGCTCGCCTGCTCGGCATCGGTCACCCAAGCGGCCTCGAAGCCGTTGCGCGACAGGACGCGGGTGACGAAGAGGGCCGTGGACTCGTCGTCCTCCACGACGAGCACGCGCCCTGCTGCGGCTTCCCTCGCTGCCATGGCCTCATCGTGATCTTCGCAGGTGAGAACCCGGTTTCCACCCGGTTGCAAACCGGTAGCAATGCGGCCCCGACCTCAGCTCCGAGGGCTGAACCGGTACCCGAAACCCCTCACCGTCTCGATGGGACCTTCGCCCGGGGCCGACCATCCGAGCTTGCGGCGCAAACGGAGGACGGTGAACTTGACCCGGTCGGGCCCGGTGGCAGTCGGGTCGCGCCAGGCCAGCTGCAGGATCTGCTCGGTCGTGAGGATCTTGCCGGCATGGCGCAGCAGCACGTCGAGCAGCTGGAACTCGAGCGGAGTCAGGTCGACGGGGCGGCCCTGCACCTCGATGCGGTGGGCCCCGATGTCGATGAGGACGTTGCCGTCCTCGTAGCGCGGCTGGCGATGCAGCGCTTCCGGCGGGCGCACGGCGTCGGCCGCCGGCGAGGCGTGCCGCCGCAGGAGCGCTTCCACTCGGGCAAGCAGCTCCTGATTGCCGAAGGGCTTCGACACGTAGTCGTCGGCGCCCCCACGCAGGCCGCGCACCTTGTCCATCTCGGTGTCGAGGGCCGTGAGCATCAGGATCGGGGCGTCGCTGAGCTCGCGGATGCGTTCGAGCACGGTCCAACCGTCGAGCGACGGGAGGCCGACGTCGAGGATGACGAGGCTGGGGCCGACGGCATGGAAGCGGCGCAACCCCTCTAAACCGTCGCCGACGGTCTCCACCTCGTAGCCGGCGCGGCCGAGCAGCGTCGACAGGGCGCGGGCGATGTCACGGTCGTCCTCTACGACAAGCACGGTCGCCCCCGTCCCGCCTGCCGCTCGGTCGGCCTCGCCGCCATGGCCTTCAGCCATCAGCCGGAGCGTCCTCGGTCCCCGCCTCGGGCTCGGGCTCCGGTCGTGGCGGCGTGCCTGCCGCCTCCTCCGGCGCCGGCTCGGGGCCCAAGTCGGCGAAGAGGTCGAGGTCCGCTTCGTCGTAGGCCTCGTCCTCGCCCGACCCCGGCTCGAGATCCTGGTGGGAACCGACGGGGATCGTGACGAGCACGACCGTGCCGCCTCCCTCGCCGCTCGTGATGGAGATCTCCCCACCGTGCATGCGGGCGATCGCCCGCGCCACGGAGAGGCCGAGTCCCGACCCGGGGATGCGCGCTGCGCGGGCGTTCGAGGCGCGGTAGAAGCGCTCGAAGAGCGCTTCGCGCTCGCCGTGCGGCACGCCCATGCCCGTATCGGTCACGGAGACGAACCAGTGATCCTCGCTCGGCGTCGCCGTCACGGCGACGTGGCCGCCCTCAGGAGTGAACTTGAGAGCGTTCGACAGCAGGACATCGAGGAGCTGGGCGATCCGCTGGGCATCTCCGAAGACGTGGGGACCTTCGCCGAGGGTGCTCTCGATGGCGATGCTCTTCGACTCCGCCTGCCGCGAGAACGTCGTGATGGCTCGCTGCACGACAGAGGGCAGATCGAAGGTGCCCCACTCGACGGGAAGGATGCCCGTCTCGGCACGGTCGAGCAGGACGAGATCGTCGACGAGGCGAAGGAGCCGGTCGGCGTTGCGCGTGATGATGTCGAGGAACTCCACCTGCTCGGCCGGCTCGTCCCGCCCGATCCCGTCACGCAGCAGATCGGTGAAGCTGAGGATCGACGTCAGCGGGGTTCGCAGCTCATGGGAGATCTCCGCCAGGAAGGAGGCCTTCACGCGGTCCAGCTCGACGAGACGCTCGTTCTCCTCGCGCTGGGTGGCGAGCAGCTGAGTCCACTCGGCCTCGTTGCGCGCTTGCGTGGAGATGTCCCGGAAGAGCCAGAGGTGCCCGCGGTACTCGTGATCGACGAAGATGGGCACGTAGTCGCGCTCGAGCACGCGACCGTCCAGCATGGCGATGCGGTCCCCGACGACACGGCGCCGTTCCCGCAGGATTCGAGCCACGCGGTCGGGGCCTGGCACCCGGGTCGGGTCGCCGAAGCGCCTCGTCAGCTCCGGCCCCAGTTCCGCCAAGGTGCGGCCGATGAGCTTGTCCGGCGGGCGGGTGATCTCGAAGAGGTCGACGAAGGCTTCGTTCGTGAGGACGATGACACGGTCGGTGTCCTCGACGAGGGCCGCCATGTAGAGCGAACCGACGAGGGTGCTCAAGCGCTCGTTCGCCTCCCGGAGCCGGATTCGCGCCTCCCGCCGGTCGGTGACGTCCTCGGAGCGGATGACGATGCCCTGCACGACGGGATCGTCGAGGAGGTTCTCGCCGGTGCTCTCGAGATACCGCCATTCACCGTTCTGGCCGAGGATACGAACTTCGAAGGTCTCCTCGGGACCGAGCTCTCCGGTCTGGATGCGGCGCATCATCTCGAGGGCGAGCGAGACGTCGTCGGCATGCAGGAGGCTCAGCACGCCCGTCACCGGGTCGAAGTCGGGGAGCTCACCGAGGAGGCGGGCGGCGGCGGCGTTGGAGTAACGCCACGAGCTGTCGGCGTTGAAGACCGTGATGATGTCCGGCGAGTGGTCGAGCAGCGTGCGGACGAGTCGCTCGGCGACGAGGTCGCGCTCGGCCGAAGGGTCCAGCTGGCCGGTCGCCCCGTCCGGCTCCTCGCCGCTGCCCGGGGGCTCCCCGGATGAGGTGGGCGCGGCGCCCTCCGGCGGTTGTCCGGGGTCGGACGCCTTGTCGTCGCGCGCCGGCGGGCGCGAGCCTTTCCCGGGCTCCACGGCCGGATCGTACCGTGATCAGGCTCCTCGATGCTGGTGGGAGGCTCCCTCGGCTGCGCTTGCAGGCTTCCGACCTGCGACTTCATGCTGACACCGGGAGGATGCTTGACAGACGTCAAGAGTGATGTCATAGTGACATCATGTTGCTGGCACCGATTGTCGAAGGACTCGAAGACGACTTGAAGCGTGCGGCCGCCGTCGGTGGCGAGGACACACGTCGCGTCGCTGACGTGCTGGTGGAGGCGTTGGGTTCCGCCGTGCGCTTGAGGTTCCTCGACGCCTTGCAGCAGGCTGCAGACGAGCTGACCGCATCCCTGCCCGGCACGTCGGTGGAGGTGCGCCTGCAAGGGAGCGATCCGATTCTCTCCCTGACGGTGACCACCTTGGGGGGCACCTCCACCGACACGGACTCCGTCGAGCGGACCGACGCCGAAGTCGCACGCGTCACGCTCCGCCTTCCGGAAGCCTTGAAGACCCAAGCCGAGCGAGCGGCTGCTCGCGACGGGGTGTCGCTCAACAGCTGGCTCGTCGACGCTGCGGCCCACGCTCTTCGTCTGCCACCGGCCCCGCGGCGCGGGGGCCGGCGCATGACCGGATTCGTGAGGGGGTGACCGGGGCATGTGGATGATCACTGGATCGGCGCCGCCCCCTCAGAGGCCGGCCGCCCGGACCACCTTGAACGGAACACCTCTCAGCACCCTTCGAATGACGGCTCGTGACAATGGAAAGGACACCACCGATGGAATGGACGTTCCCAGCCAACGGACCGCTCAGGGCGGATCTGGAGCTAGCGGCCGGTAGCGTCGAGCTCGCCCTCGGCGCCACGGACGAGGTGCTGGTGCAGCTCGAGCCCCTCGGAGGCGAGAGCGATCTCGCCCGCGAGCAGATCGCCAGCACCGAAGTCAGCTGCGACGGCTCGCGACTCGAGGTGCGGGTCCCGAAGCGGAAGCTCCGCGAGGCCTCGCTGCAGATGCGGGTGCTCGTGCCGGCTGCATCCTCCGCACGGATCCGAACGGCCTCCGCCGACATCTCCTGCACGGGGCCGCTCGGAGCCTTGGAAGTGAAGACGGCCAGTGGCGACGTCAGGGTGCAGGACACCTGTGATGCCGCCAGCGTCACGACCGCCAGCGGCGACATCCGGCTCGGCGACGTGCTGGGCGCTCTCGAGCTGCAAACCGCCAGCGGCGACATCAGCGCCGAAGCGATCGGCGGGCGCGCCGCCGTGACGACGGCCAGCGGCGACGTGCGGGTGGCTTCGGTGGCACACGACGCCCGTTTCCGCACCGCCTCCGGGGACGTCACGGTCGGCTGCGCCTACGAGGGAGATCTCTCCGTCAACGGCGTCTCCGGCGACGTCCGCATCGGCGTCGGGTCGGGCGTCGGAGCCTGGCTGGATCTCGTCACCGTCACGGGCGACTCGAAGTGCACGCTGGCAGCAGAAGGCGAAGGCGAGGCCGGGGCGAACCTGCGCATCTCGTGCCGAACGGTGTCCGGGGACATCCTCGTGCACTCCGGCGGCTCGTCACCTGACGGGGGCGGTGGCGGCGCCGGCCCGGGCGGCGGTGACTTCGCTGCCGACTTCCCGGGCGGTGCCGACTTCTCGGTCGGGGCGGTCACGGGCGGCGACTTCGCCGGCGGCGAGTACGGCGGCGGTGGGTTCCCCGGCATGCGGGGCCTCGCCAAGCTCGCCGGCTTGGCTGACCTCGTCGGCCTGGGTGATCTCGCCGGCTTGGGTGACGTGGCGGATCTCATGAGGGGGCGTTCCGCAACGGGGTGGGGAGTGCGCCGCCCCTGGCAGGAGCCCTGAGGTCGCCGGCCTCTCCGAGGCGCTGCCGCCACCAGGCGACGGTGGTCGCGACGCCCTCCGGCAGCGGTGTCGGGAGGAGCCCGAAGGTCGCCGTGGCAGCGGAGGAGTCGAGCACGAAGGGTGCCTCGAACTGATAGCGCACCTCGGCGAGCTCTCGCAGATCCCGCGAGAACACGCCCGCGAGGCGGACGATGGAGGCCGGGGCCTCCCGCACGACCGGCGCCGGCAGACCGGCAGCCGCCGCCACTGCCTCGATGATCTCCGTCTGCGAGCAGGGCGGCGCCGTCGGCACGTGCCAGGCTCGGCCGAGCGCCCGCTCGTCCGTGCCGAGGACGGCGAGGGTGCGCCCCACGTCGGGGATGTAGGTCCAGCTGTGGCGTGCCCGTCGGCTGCCCAGCACGGTCACGGCCTTCTGGCGCAGGACTCGCGGCACGACCCGCTCGCCGAGGTGCCCCTCGGTCGTGACGCCTGGACCGTAGAAGTCGGACGCCCGCGCCTCGGTCACCCGCACGCGCCCGGCGTGGTGAGCCGCGATGGCCGCCTCCCACATGGCGGCGCGCGTGCGGCCCTTGGGGCCGGCGGCGGCAAGAGGGTCGCGCTCGGTCATGGGATGATCCAGCGGGCCGTAGCCGTAGAGATTGCTCATCGTCACGAGGCGGGCGCCCGTTCGCTCGGCCGCCGCCAAGAAGGCCGCCGCCATGGGCGGCCAGTCTCGCAACCAGTCGCCATAGCGGGGGTTGGCGCAGTTGTAGAGGGCGTCTGCTCCCGTCGTGAGCTCCGTGAGGCGCGCCACGTCGGTGACGTCAGCGGCCGCCCGCTCGACAGCGCCGTGCTCCGGACCGCCTCCTCGCCGTGTGACCACGAGCACGGAATGCCCGGCATCGGCCAGCGCGCCCGCTACGGCCGAGCCGACGGCTCCCGCTCCGACGACGACATGGCGACCCATCGTGAACCTCCCTCTACGAGTGTGAGAGCAGTGCTCTCCTTAGAGATCAGTATTCACTATCGGGTGGTCACTGTCAAGAGCAGTGCTCTGGTTCGGGTCCTGTGATCTCGAATCCCGGCCGGGGCGTCCGGTGGCGAAGAAGCAGCCGGCGATGATCAGCACGAAACCCGCCACCGTTGCCAGCCCGAACGCCTCCCCCAGCACGCTCACCCCGAGGAGCACGGCCACCGCAGGGTTGACGTAGGTGATGATCGTCGCCCGGTAAGCGCCCACCTCGGCGATGAGGGCGAAGAAGACGAGGAAGGCCAGCACCGTGCAGACGAGCGTCAAACCCACGACGGACTCGACTTCTGGCGCCTTCAAGGCGTGCTGGGGCAGCTGGAAGGCGGCAATCGGTGCGTAGACGAGAGCGCAGATGGCGAGCGAACCGGCGACCATGCCGAGCGGCGGCGCTTCCGAGAGGTGATGAGCGACGATCCAGGGCCCGAGGGCGTAGCCGATGACGACGCCGCCGATGGAGGCGGCCGCCCAGATGTCCGAATGCCCGACGTCGAAGCCGACGAGCAACGCCACCCCGCTGAAGCCGATGGCGAGACCGAGGAGGCGCCGGCGGTCGAGGCGATCCGATCGCGTCAGCCAGGCGAGCACAGCGCCCACGAGGGGCACGGCGGCGATGAGCAGGCCGGAGAGCGAGCTCGGCAGTCGCTCCTCGGCGTGGAACAACAGGATCCAGGGGATGCCCATCTCGACACCGGTGTAGATCACGAGCGGACGCCAGTACCGCAGCGCCGTCCGCAGCTCCCCGCGCAGGGCGGCGACGGGCAGCAGGAGCACGGCCCCACCACCGGTACGCGCCAGCACGAGGAAGGCCGGGCTGACCTCGCGCACGGCCACCTTGATCAACAGGTAGGGCAGTCCCCAGATGATCCCGAGAGCGATGAACAGCACCCAGCCGCGACGCGTCATCTCTGCGGCTCCGCGGCGGGGACGTCATGACGACCCCGGTCCGGATTCGGTGACCGGCACGATGCCACGTCCCCATCCTGCCCGGCCGGGGCGGCCGGGGCGGCCGGCGTGCCGCATTCCCGCCACTGCGTTGCCTGCGGAGGGACGGCACGACGCGACCGATATCGTCGGGCGACCCGAGTGAGCACGCAGCGGAGGTGGTTGCATGAGCGCGATGGAAGGCGGCATCTCGGCTGACGTGGGGCGCTTGTCGTTGCCGGCCGTCGTCGTGCACGGCGGGGCGGGGAATTTCGA
>Ga0181526_10002612_pt1 | contig 15468 bp, 19 predicted proteins | sample PEATcosm2014_Bin_35_FD_119750 | JGI IMG/M metagenome (GOLD analysis project Ga0181526, IMG submission 119750) | Peatland microbial communities from MTU Mesocosm Facility, Houghton, MI, USA - PEATcosm2014_Bin06_30_metaG | ecosystem: Environmental > Terrestrial > Soil > Wetlands > Peat | place...
AAGAGAAATCCGCGCCGAAAACAGAAACGAAAACGGAACTAAAGACGGGACCGAAAACAGAAACGAAAATCGAGCCAGCGAAGGCCCATGAATCTTAAAATCCTGCTCCCGTTCGAGATTTTTGCGGAGAAAATGGATGTGTCGCGCATCGTGGCTGAGACTCGCGAGGGATCGTTCGGAATCTTGCCCCACCGCCTCGACTGCGTTGCGGCGCTTGCGCCCGGAATTCTGACCTACGAAACGAAAGAGGACGGAACGGTTTACCTCGCCGTTGATGAAGGCGTGCTGGTCAAAGCTGGCGCGGATGTGATGGTCTCCGTTCGCCACGCCATCGGCGGAACGGATCTCGGCCAGCTCCATGAGGCGGTGAAACGCGAGTTTCTGACGCTCGACGAAAGCGAGCGCGACGTCCGCGCCGCAGTTGCCAAAATGGAAAGCGGCCTTATCGTCCGTTTCGCGGAGTTTCAACATGAGCGGTGAGCTGACAAATCAGCCCTCGAAAGAGGAGCCGGAATTCGTCAGGCAGGTGGCCGCGAAGGCTGCCCGCAAGCTCAGGGTGCAGCGGGAAGGAAAACAAGGCGTCTGGTTTGGTCTCGGCATGTCTGGGCTGATCGGTTGGTCGGTTGCGGTGCCGACGCTTCTCGGGGCGATGCTCGGCCTTTGGCTGGATCGACGCCATCCGGGAGCGCGTTCCTGGACGCTAGTGCTGCTGGTCGCTGGATTGTGCATCGGCTGCGCGAATGCCTGGCATTGGGTGGCGCAGCAGGACAAGGCCATGCACGATGAACCAGAGGATAAAAAGGCGGAAGATAAGAAAGATGAATGAAATATTTGCTCTCATTTTTGCACTGATATTGTCGCTGCTCGCGGGCGTTGTGCTCGGGACGATCTTCTTCGGCGGCCTCTGGTGGACCATCCAACGGGGCGTCTCATCCAAACAGCCGGCGGTTTTGTTCTTCTTCAGCCTTTTACTGCGGACGGGTATTGCACTGGCTGGCTTCTATTTTGTGGCGCGTGGCGATTGGCGCAGGTTACTGGCTTGCCTGCTTGGATTTTTCCTGGCGCGCCTCCTGGTGACTTGGCTTACCCGCGTAGCGATTGCAAAGGCGAAGAGGGCACAGACTGTCGGTGAAGTATGCCGGTAAATCTCACATCCGATCAGCAGATTCTCTGGCAGCACGGCTTTGTGAAACTCAACGGAACGATCGTCATGACGTGGGCGACGATGATCGTAATGTCGCTGGGCGCAAAGCTGATTACCCGCAAGCTTAAGACGGAAGGCAATATCTCACGCTGGCAAGGCTCGCTTGAAATCGTCGTCACTGCGATGGAGGAGCAGATCAAGGAAGTCGGCCTGAGCCAGCCCGCAAAGTATCTTTCCTTCCTGGGAACGCTCTTTCTATTCGTCGCGACGGCCAGCCTCTGTACGATGATCCCCGGCTATAAGCCGCCGACGGGTTCACTCTCGACCACGGCGGCGCTGGCGCTGTGTGTATTTGTTGCCGTACCTCTGTTCGGCATCAGGGAGCAGGGGTTCATTGCCTACCTCAAAACCTATACAAAGCCGACGTTCATCATGCTCCCGTTCAATATCATCAGTGAACTGTCGCGCACGCTGGCCTTGGCCGTTCGTCTGTTCGGCAACATGATGAGCGGGGTGATGATTATCGGCATCTTGCTCACGATCACACCCTTAATTTTTCCGATTTTTATGACCGTGCTAGGTCTGCTCACCGGCATGGTGCAAGCTTATATTTTCAGCATTCTGGCCACGGTTTACATTGCAGCCGCCACCCGCGTACCGAAGCCTAAGCCAGCTGTAGTCCAAGCCAAGCCCGACACGAAGATTTTGAAAGCGCAACATTAGCGGTGAGAGGACTCCTTATGGATAGCATTACTGTGGTCGCAGTCGTATCAATCGCCACCGCCGGCATTACCACCGGCATCGGTTGTATGTGTCCGGCGCTCGGCGAGGGCCGGGCCGTCGCCACCGCCCTGACTTCGCTGGCACAGCAACCCGACGCCTCGGCCACGATCACTCGGACGTTGTTCGTCGGTCTGGCGATGATCGAATCGTTGGCCATTTACTGCTTTGTGGTCTCGATGATTCTCATTTTCGCAAACCCGTTTTGGAGTCACGTCATCGCTCAAACCGGAGGCAAATGAGCCATGCTCATCGATTGGTTCACCGTCGGGGCACAGGTGCTGAACTTCCTCATCCTGGTGTGGTTGTTGAAGCATTTCCTCTACAAGCCCATCCTCAATGCCATCGACGCTCGTGAAAAGCGCATCGCCGCTGAACTTACGGATGCCGATGCGAAGAAGACCGAGGCGCAAAAGGAACGCGACGACTTTCAAAGCAAGAATAAAGTGTTTGATGAACAGCGCAGCGCTCTACTCGGCAAGGCGGCGGACGAGGCGAAAGTCGAGCGCGAGCGCCTCCTCGACGAAGCGCGGAAAGCGGCGGAGAGTTTGCGCGCCGCGCAAGCGACTGCGTTGCGAAATGACCAAAGGAGGCTGGGCAGCGAGATTACTCGCTTAGCCAAGGATGAAGTCTTTGGGATTGCGCGCAAGACGCTCGCGGATCTCGCTACGGTCAGTCTCGAAGAACGTGTGGGAGAGGTATTCACGCGCCGCCTGCGCGAAATGGATGGGAAGGGCAAGGAATTGCTGGGTGCAGCCCTTAAGTCGTCGTCCGAACCTGCCGTGGTGCGCAGTGCCTTTGATTTGGGCGCCGCTCAGAAGGCCGCGATTCAAAATGCGCTCAACGAAACCTTCTCAGCGGAAATCCGTATCCGGTTCGAAACCTCGCCGGATCTAATCAGCGGCATTGAACTCACCGCGAATGGACAAAAGGTGGCGTGGAGCATCGCGGATTATCTGGCCTCGTTGGGAAAAGGCGTCGATGAACTCCTGAAGAAGAACGACGAGGCTGCAGCGAAAGCCGAAACGAAGCCGGAAGCGAAAGCGGAGCCGATGCCTGAAGCGAAAGCAGAGGCCAGGCCTGAAGCAAAAGCAGAGCCGAAGGCAGAAGCGAAAATCGAGCCGAAGGCAGAGGTGAAAGCCAAGCCCAAGCCGGAAGTGAAAGCTGAGCCAAAGCCGGAAGCGAAAGCGGAGGCCACGCCTGAAGCAAAAGCAGAGCCGAAGGCGGAAGCGAAACTCGGGCCAAAGCCGGAAGCGAAAGCCGAGCCGAAGGCAGAGGTGAAAGCCGAGCCCAAGCCGGAAGTGAAAGCGGAGCCGACGGCTGAAGCGAAAGCAGACTCCAAGCCTGAAGAACCTAAGCCCGAAACTGTGAGCGCATGAAGATGAAACCTGAGAGCCTCCAGCATGATTTCGACAGCGCGTTTGCTGGAATAAGACAAGTGCGCGAAGGTTTCAAGCCGCGACTGACGCCGCGCGAGGTGGGCATCGTCACGAATGTCTCCACCGGAATCGCCACGCTTTCTGGCCTTCCCGGCGTTGGCTATGACGAATTAGTGAAGTTCCGTGGCGATCTGCTGGGCATCGCGTTCAACGTGGATGAGGACGGAATCGGCGTCATCCTGCTCGGCGAATATCAGGATCTGCATGCGGGCGACGAAGTCGAACGCACCGGGCGAGTCATGGACATCGCGGTCGGAGACGGTTTGCTCGGGCGGGTGATCAACCCGCTGGGGAAACCGCTCGATGGCAAAGGGCCGGTTGGCGGGGACCAGCGCCTGCCGGTGGAGCGTCCGGCCCCTCCCATCATGGATCGCGCGCCCGTAGTCGTGCCTTTACAGACTGGACTGAAGGCCGTCGATGCGCTCATTCCTATCGGGCGCGGGCAGAGAGAATTGATTCTCGGCGATCGCCAGACGGGCAAGACGGCCATTGCGATCGACACCATCTTGAACCAGCGCGGGCAAAATGTCCTCTGCGTCTATTGTGCGATCGGACAGCGCGCCTCCGCCGTCGCCAAAGTTGTGGCCAACCTTCGCGAAAAAGGCGCGATGGAGTACACCGTGGTGGTTGTCGCCGAAGGCAACGACGCGCCCGGCCTTGTCTATATCACGCCCTACGCCGCGACCAGCATCGCTGAATATTTCATGGGAAAGGGACGTGACGTGCTCATCGTTTACGACGATCTCACGCAGCATGCCCGCGCCTATCGCGAGCTATCGTTGTTGCTCCGCCGGCCGCCCGGCCGCGAAGCGTTCCCCGGCGACATCTTCTACATTCATTCGCGGATGTTGGAACGCTCGACGCATCTCGGCAAGGAGCGCGGCGGCGGTTCTCTCACCGCGCTTCCCATCATAGAGACTGAGGCGCAGGACATCTCCGCCTACATTCCGACCAATCTCATCTCTATCACGGACGGTCAAATCTACCTCTCGCCCACGTTGTTCGAATTGGGAATACTTCCAGCTGTCGATGTCGGCAAGTCGGTTTCGCGCGTGGGCGGAGCGGCGCAGCGAGCCGCTTATCGCGCCGTCGCGGGCAGCCTTAAGCTTGCCTACTCTCAGTTCGAAGAATTGGAAACATTCGCCAAGTTCGGCACCCGGCTCGATGAATCCACCCGCAAGATCATCGATCATGGGCATCGCATCCGAGCCTGCCTCAAACAGCCGGAATCGCAGCCGGTGTCGATGATCGAGCAGATCACCGTGCTCCTGGCTTTGACAGCGAACCTGTTCGACGCGGTTCCGATCGAGAAGGTGGAGAGTGCGGAGCAGGCGCTCCAGAAAGCAACGGCGGATATTCCGGCGGACGTACTGGGGCGATTAACGTCAGCCGACAAATTGAGCGATGACGACCGAAAGGCGATTCTAGAAATCGCCACCCATGCGCTTGCTCCGTTCCAGCCAACTCCCAAACCCAAACCTGCCTCTGAACCAAAACCCGCCGCTGCACCCAAATCCAGTTCTAAATCGAAACCTGCCGCCGAACCCACCCCCCCTGCCAAGGCCTCGCCATGAGCGGTACGATGGAAAGTCTGCGTCGAAAAATCGACGGCGCGGGGGATCTCGAAGACGTCGTTCGTTCGATGAAGGCGCTGGCGGCATCCAGCATTGGACAATACGAGAAGGCAGTCCAATCGCTGGATGACTACTATCGCACGTTGGAGCTCGCATTGGTCGCGTGTCTCCATCAGGCGGAGTCGGTTCCGTTCGCAGAGGCCAAACGCCCGCCGCGTGAGCGGCCACATGAAGGAACTATCGGCGCAATCGTTTTCGGTTCGGACCAAGGTCTCGTGGGCAGGTTTAACGAGGTGGTCGTGGAATTCGCCGTAAACAAGCTCAGAACGTTGCCCGGCAAAACAACAAAGATCTGGGCGGTCGGCGATCGTGCTCACGCGCTCATGGTGGACACCGGCATGGCCCCGGTTGGACTGCTATCAGTTCCGACCTCAGTCAGTGCCATCACGCCGCTTATAGGCCAGATTCTCATCGAAATCGAGGCGGCTCTCGATCAAGGCAATGTCGTGGAGGTCTATGTCTTTCACAACCACCCGAAATTCGGGGCCGTTTACGAGCCCGTCAGCAAGCGGCTTCTACCGCTCGATCAGGCCTGGCAAACCAAGCTCGCCGCCCTGCCCTGGCCGACCAAGAGCCTACCGGAGGTTATCGAAGGAGCCACGTCTGCGCTTCATGCTTTCGTTCGCGGATACGTCTTTGTTCTGCTCTTTCAAGCGTGCGCCGAATCCCTTGCCAGTGAAAACGCCAGTCGTCTGGCGGCGATGCAACGCGCGGAAAAGAATATCGAAGAAATTTTGGAAGATCTAAACCGCACATTCCGCCGTGTTCGACAGGAATCCATCGACGAAGAGCTGTTCGACGTCATCTCAGGCTTCGAGGCGCTGACGGGACGTGGGCGCCGCGCCTGAAGGAGCCAGAGCCGATACTGATAGATCGGTTCGAATTGGATGGGATACAAGAATGTTTGATCCACGGCATGGCTCTTATTGTTATCTATCCCCAGCAGATCCTGGTCATTTGTGATTAGCGCCTGCGCCATCATGATGACCCCACTTGTTCAACTTAGATGGTTGTAAGAATCGATGGAACTCCGTGATTTGCCAATATCTTTGTCGGCTGCCCGGAGGGGCCAACGACAAGCCATCGGTCATCTCCAGCGCGTCCATCTATCGGCGCAGCCTTGCCATGGTGTCGCTTATGGCTGGTTTGAGAGTTCAGAATCTATGGACCTTTACGAGCGGCCGACCGCAACATGTCTTTGAGCCCCTCAAGTCCCTAATTGTTTTCCACATGTTTGAAACTTTTTCCTGACTGAATCCTCTTATCGGAGCGCGGCCCTCAACCGGATGGGACTGCCGTCGCTTTGGCGGCAGAACCACCCCTTCAAGGCTCGCATATTTTGAAAGAGGAGTGTGAAATGCTTAGGACTACGCGTATTCTGCTTACCGCTGTGTTGGCAATGAGTACAGTATTGCCAGCCCTTAGTGAAGCCCAATCCGATGGTAGCGCATCTCGCGGCGCGGTATTCGTCATGACGAATGCTGCCGACAAAAATGAAATCGTCGCTTACAAACGAGCTGCAGACGGCTCTTTGCAGGAGGGTCTTAGTTTCCCAACCGGAGGCCGGGGTAGCGGCGGCGTAACTGATCCTCTCGGATCTCAGGGCTCTCTCACCCTTAGCCAAGACCACTCTCTTCTGTTTGCCGTGAATGCTGGAAGCGGCGATATCTCAGTGTTTCAAGTTCACGGGGCCGTTCTATCGCTCCTGAACAAGGTGGCCTGCGGCGGCAGCGAGCCGGTTGCCGTAGCTCAGTACGGGAAACTGGTCTACGTGGTCAATGCTGGCGGCGCCAGCAGCGTAGTGGGATTCTATCTCGATAAGAGTGGCAAGCTAAAACCGATTGCGGATTCCATTGCTTATCTTTCCAGCGGCAACTCTGGAGCTGCATCGGTATCGTTCAGTCCTGACGGTCAATTCCTTTTAGTAACTGAAAAGCTGACCAATAACATCGACGCCTTCCATGTTCAAATCGACGGCACACTGGCTCCGATCGTGGTCAACCCAAGTGCCGGCCCCGGCGCGTTTGCCGTGCGGTTCGCACTTAACGGCGCGGCGCTTGTCGCTGAGACCGGTCCCGCTGGCGGACACAACGCTTCCGCAATCTCGTCCTACGCGCTCCTTGCGAATGGAACGCTTTCTCCCATCAGCAACAGCGTTCCGACGTTGGCGGCAGCAACGTGCTGGCATGCGGTCACTCCTAACGGGAGCTTCGTTTACACCTCGAATGCCGGTTCGTCCACGATTTCCGGCTTTGCGATAAGCGCGGCGGGGGCGTTGACGCCGTTAGCGGGAACGGTGGTAGGAACGAACCCGACGGGGAGCACGAATCTCGACATCGCCATCAGTTCAGATGGCGAATTCCTCTACACGCTGGATTCGGGTACCGGGTCCATCAGCATCTTCGGCATCAATCAGGATGGCAGCCTTACGAATCTTGGCGATGCCGGTGGTCTGTCCGCGGCTGCTGGGTTCAATGGAATCGCAGCGTTCTAATACCGCGACCGCTTGATAGGTCGTACGGAGGAAGGCTGGTACGCTTTGCACCCACCCAGGTTAGCGCCCAAAGAACGGGCGCGAACCTGGGCACCATCAGGCATACCTTGTGGAAATCATCACGCGGTCACAGTACTAGTGACTTTGTGTGTGAGTTGCGGCCCCTACCGCAACTCACTGTTTTTCGAGATAACCGACTCCGTCAGCAAATCGTCTGTAACCTTGTTGTCGGAAGCGCATCTCATTTGGGCGGCTGGGGTGTGCCGCCGCAATTTCCATCACAAACTGAGGAGAGTTTATGAAGAAGACGATTTGCAGATTGATGGCTATGTGTTTCCTGGCAATATCCTTCACGGCATTTGCGCAGTCCAGCGACGCCATGAAGCAGGACAACATGAAGCACGACGACATGAAACAGGACCAGACAAAGAACGACCAGATGAAGAAGGATGAAATGAAGAAGGACAAGAAGTCCCAAAAAACCAAGCAGGACAAGATGAAAAAGGACGACATGAAGAAAGACACCATGAAAAAAGACGACAACATGAAGCAGAACTAGCCCTGCCGGCAGTTCCTCAAGTTCGACTGTTCGACTTCAGGGCAGCCGGCGCCGGCACTATCGCCGGCTGCCTATCGCCGGCTGCCTTGACATTCCCGCGCAACCTCAGTTGTGATAGCCAAGACTTGACCTTACAAACCATGATGTTAGATGGGCTCGCTACTGTCAGGCAAACCTTCTCAGGTGTCGCAGGTGGATTCTGAGTGTAATCGGTTTACACTCATCTCTTCTCCACTGTCTTGCCTTTTGCCGCTCTACTCGTCGGTTTTCGCGAGGCGTTTCACGACCGCTTGCGCCAATGACACAAGTGCTTTTCCCCTTGCTTCCGACTCCGCCCGAGCAACGGTCTCACTGAAGTTCAAATCAGATGGCGCCTTCGTTAGCGCAATGTTCTCAGTAGCGCGCGCCGTATTAGCAACGATTCCGGTCCGCACGTCCAACAGGACAGATTCTGCTACACACTGAGCGCGGACTTCGTTTGGTTTGAAGAAGCGATCTCGGCGGAACGTCTGGATGCGCGTCGTGTACACGAAAAGGAGATCAGCTTGAATACGGGCTGCAGCTTCGCGTAGGTAAGGAACAGTGCGCTTCTCCGGGACCAGCAGCGATGGCAGCAGGCGAACATCGGTAAGTTGCGGGTCCGCTTTTAATGTTTGCAACAGCCCGTCGAAGTTCTTTGCTTCAATCTCGGCGAGGTCTTCAGACCACCAACTGCTGGACCCAAGGCTGAGAATAGCCATGCGGTGGCGGTCGGCGAGGCTTAACCGGGTGTTCAGGATTCTGGCGATGTCCTGATCTGACAAAACAGCTTGATCGCCTTTGAAAAGCGAATCCTGCGGTCCGTTCGATTCGCTCCCAAGGATCGTTTCCGGTGGCGGCGGAGGTGGCGGCGAAGCCACTTTTTTCGCACAGCCACAGGCTAGAACAAGCGCTGCGAGAGTCAAGGTGATTGAGGCATTGCGTTTCACGCTTGAATGATACCGCAGACCATACGCGCCATGACTGTTGATAAATCGCGATAGTACTCAAGTCTCCCAATCACACACCAGCATTGCGCTTTTCGAACGGAGGCTCGGCGACTGGTATCGGCACAAACCAGATCAGGCGGTCAGATACTTCTTCATGCAGCGGACGCACGGCGCGTACCCCTCTCGCTCCGCCTCCCGTGCTGCGATTGTCCGAAGGTGTGCTTTGTCGTGAATGAAAGGACACCCAGCCGCATGAAACGTTTTCCCATCGGTTGAAACCACGACCAGCATCTCGGGAGGAACGCCGGCTCCGGGCCGGGCATGTTCCGAACGCAGTTCGGGATGGCTGAAGACCGACGACCTTGCCACTTCGAGCCCGCCCGCGACCAGTACCGCAGCTGCGGCCGCAACCATCCATCCGAGAAAACCTCGCCGACTGCCAGGCATATTCTCTTCCACTCTCCGCTGCAGACGATGGCTGAACCCCAGCGGTACTTCGAGCATCCTTTCGTCTCCGTACAGCTGGATGACGTTGCGCATTCCGTCAAGAACGGCGGAACAGCGTTTACAGCCACGGATGTGCTCTTCCATCGCGGCCCGTAGACCAGGATCAACGTCTTCTTCAAGGTAGTTCGAAATCTCCCGCCAGACTTCTTCGCAGTTGACTACCATGGATTGGTCCCCTTTGCAAAAGACAACTTTGTGCTCCAACTCCCGCCCAGGCCCGGCGCTAACAAGTCGCGGAGCATCAGCCGCGCCCTGAGTAGTCGAGTCTTGACCGATGCCGGTGAGATTCCAAGGGTCTTAGCAGTTTCCTCAATACTCAGGTGCTGCATGTCGCGCAGTACAAACACTTCACGGTACTTCTCTCCCAACGAAGCCAGCGCCTCGGCCAGCTTCTGCCGTACCTCTTTTCGTTCCAGAGTCTCCAATGGGACCTCGCGCCAGTCGGCAAAGTCGCGGGGAGAATAGTTGCCCTCCTCGTCTTGATGGTCAATGATCGGCTGAATCATGTGGGCGTGTTCTTTCCTTCTCCGCATACGCGCCTCGTTGACGGTGATCTGAATCAGCCACGTGCTGAATCTCGCTTCGGCGCGGAACTGCCGGATGTGCTTGAAGGCTTTCAGCACCGCTTCTTGCGCCACGTCCTCGGCATCCGCCTCATTCCGCAAAATGGCAAACGCCGCAGCGTACACGCGCCCTTCGTAAGGCCGAATCAATTCGTAGAAAAGGTCGTGTTCGCCGTCCCGGATACGCCGGATCAGCGTCTCTTCGTCGAATTGCTGGGCTGCACTTTTCAGCGAAGTCACTTCTTCCGGCATCGCTCCTCGCTACTGCATCCTGGATTCACCAACGCAGCAAACAGCCGCTATTCAGACGGATATTCCGGGTGCTTCTTCCATCCCGTCAACATGGAGACGAAGTTATTCCAGCCATGCAGTACCACCATCACCAGATGCCCGAAAACAAAAGCCAGGATCGCCCACATGATCAGGAAATGCCAGAGCCGCGCCAGATGAAATCCACCCATCATCCAGGCCAACCAGGAAAACTGCACCGGCTTCCACACCGCGACACCGGTGAGCACCGACAGTGCGCCCAAAACAATCGCAGAGGTGTAGGCGTGCTTTTGTAGCGGGTTGTAAGCCTCGCTGACCGGCGGCTTGGGGCCGAAGAAAAAATAGTGGCGCACCATTGGCCACACTCCCGGTAAATCGCGGCGTACAAAGAGCACCTGCTTATAGTTTCCGCTGAAAACCTGGTAACCGAGATATAACAGGCCAGTCGCGATGTAGATCCACATGAAGGTGAGGTGCCATTGCAGCGCGCCCCCCAACCATCCGCCGAGCGCGAAAGCCTTGGGCCAGTTGAGAAGATCTTTCTGCGGAATTTTTGCTCCGAAGCTCGGAAAGGCCCGGAAGATCTGGAATCCGCTGCCCACCATCACGAACAGCGAAACCGCATTCACCCAATGGCAGAGGCGAACCACAAAAGGATGCTCGTACACCGCCTGGGTCACTTCGCCCGTCTTCACGTCCTCGATTGTTAACGCGCGAGTTGCCATATCGTCTCCTCAGCGCTACGAACCCCACTTACAGACCTGGTTACAGACCCTGGTCACGAACCATAGTCACAAACCGTAGAATTCGGAGTAGCCTTGATCTTCCCAGTATCCGACTTTTTCCAGAACGTGGCTCACTTTGAGGCCGGTGAGATACTTTGCTTGCTTATAGCCAATCTTGGTGGGAATGCTGAGACGCAGCGGCGCGCCGTGTTCACGGGTCAGCGGCTGGCCGTACATTTCGTAACAGAGCAAAGACTGCGGATGCGTGGCGGTAGCTATGTCGAGCGATTCGTAATAGTCATCCGCGCATTGGACAGTCACAAAGCGCGCGGTCGGGTCAGCGCCGATCATCTTGAGGAAGTGGGAGAGGCGCACACCACCGAACCGGCCAATCACATCCCATCCCTCGACGCAAACGTGGCGTGTGTTTTGTGTGAACTTGGGCAAAGCCTGAATCTGCGCGAGCGTGTAATCTCCAGGTTTCTGTACCGCGCCGCTCACGGTGAGAGTCCACTTGTCGAAATCCACACCGGGGTCATCGACGTCGTAGTCGTTAATGGGAAACTTATCGAACGGTGTCAGGTCGGAATCGGCGAACGTTGAAGCCAAATGGCCGGAACGGAAGAGCCTTGCCGACGCCCAATCGCTGAAGGCAAGACCGCCTTTGAGGAGCGGATTCTGCAGTTGCGGGATGGCAAAGGCGCCCAAGGCGATTACCGGCGTGAGTTTTAATAGCTCACGTCTGCTGACGCTCTTGAACTTGCGGCTGTCGGTCCGTGAGTTCATCCATGCCCTCCTTGCAAGCAAACAACTCAGATTCGCAATTCAGCAAAAGGTTACAGAATCTTGAATGCGGCATATCGAGTTTACAAGAAGCTTGTGGGGCTCAATCTAAACTTTGCGCGATCACTGGCCCACAGTGGGTGGCGTCGCGACATGAATCCGGCGGATTATCCCAACTTCCCAGGAGCCGCCTCCCTTGCTGGCTACCCCTCCGAAGCTGCTTTTGCCGCTGCTTTTGCCGGAGCTCTAGGCACCGGCGCAGGCCTCGTCTCCCAGGTGAACGTACCGCACACGCTTGTGGGGGCCACGGGCAATTACCACCTTCGCGCCGGATTCGATGGTAGTCTCCGTTTTAACTACGGGAGCTACACCGATAACACGATCTGGAATTCGCCGAACTGTCGTCCGAACGTCCTCTACGTTCAGAGTTCGCCAGTGGCGAGCGATGTCAACCAGCAAGCCGTCAGGAGACCGACTGTCCCGACAAACTTGTACCCGCGGCGCGGAACGTCATGGGTATGCGGTGTTGCCGGCTGAGCGCAAACAAAGCCCGTATCTCGTCCACGCCGTCGGCCTGTATGACCGCTTTCGGAATCAGGCGATAGAAGCTGGCATCGGAGGCGTACGCGATGAGTTCGATTGGGCGGATGAGGATGCGAGAGGCCGCGATGGAGGCGGCAAGTCTGGCCTTGATTTCCTCCGAACAAGCCTGCACCGGAGCTCATTCGGCCATTGCCATTCGCATCCCTCCGAATAAACGATCAACATCAAAAACGGGCCCCGGTTCACTCCAGTTCGTCAGCCAGACGCTGCGCCGTGTGTTCAGCCCTGATGGTCGAGCGTTGCTTATCGAGGCCGCCGCGGATCTGCATGACGCAACCGGGACAGTCCATTACGACGACTGGCGCACCACTGTTCCTGATGTTGACCAGCTTGCGTTCCAGAATCGGCGCTGAAATTTCCGGCAGCTTCAGGGAATACGTCCCGCCCATGCCGCAGCACATATCGGCCTCGTACATGTCCGCGATCTCGTAGCCGGCTTGGGTTAGCAGTTGTCGCGGTGGCTGAGTGGCGTGCAGCGTGCGCTTCAAGTGGCAGGAATCGTGATACGTGATTTTTCCCAGGTGCTGGCCTTCTTTAAACTTCAACCGGCCTTCATCCACCAGTTTCTTGACCAGGGTGGAGAAATCGATGACCTTTTCGGCCAACTGCCGCGCCCGCGGCAGCGAATCAGTCTGCCCGAGGCTTTCGAATGTGCTGATGAAGTCATGTTTCAAAGCCACGGTGCATGTGGGGCATGCCGACACGACGTAAGTAACGCCGTCCGCCAATAAGGCGTTGATGTTGTCGTTGGCATTTTGCGCGGCGACTTCATAGGCGCCGCTATAGCGCGCGGGCGCGCCGCAACAGGTCTGGCCCTCGGGGAATACGACCTCGATGCCGGCTTTATTCAGTATCTTCACGAGTGATTCGCCCATCTCGGGATAGGCGAAGTCGATCAGGCATCCTGCGTAGAGTGCGATCTTCTCCTTGCAAGCGGGTTGTTCGATTTTCTTGATGGTGTCGCGTAGCGGCGCTTCGGCGATTGCGGGAAGGCTGCGGAATTCCGTCATCTCCGAGAAGAAAAACGGCAGGTGCCGGATGAAATTACCCTTCTGCAGCGGCTTCTGCATCACGTATGCCGCGCGCAGCATCGAGTGGAAGAGCTTGCGATTGTTGACCACCGAGAAGATCGCCTTTTGCGCGAGAGGCTGGCCTTTCTCGACCGCCAGGCGGCGCCGCAGTTCGAGAATCAATCCTGGGATGTCGATTTTGCCTGGACAAACCTCCGTACAGTTGCCGCACTGAATGCACAGACTTTGGATGTCGTCCGATGCCTTGAGCGCGTCGAACCAGGCAGTGAGAATCGTGCCGATGCCGCCGGTGTAAATCTTGCCGAAGACGTGCCCGCCCACGAGGCGGAAGACCGGGCAAACGTTCAAACACGAGGCGCAGCGAATGCATTGCATCGCCTGCTTGAACTTCGGGTCTTGTGACATCTCGGTGCGCCGGTTGTCCATGAGGATGACGTGCAGTTGTTTGGGCGTGCCGTCGGTGTTGGGCACCGGGCCGCTGATCATGGAGACGTAGCTGGTCATCAACTGCGCCGTGGCGCTCTTGGGTAGAGCCGTCAGAACTGGCACAACGTCGTCGAACTTTTCCATCAGCTTTTCGAGGCCGACGATCGCGACGTGAATTTTCGGCAGGGTCGTCACCAGCCGGGCGTTGCCTTCATTGGTAACGATGACCAGCGTTCCGGTCTCAGCTACCGCGATGTTCGCCCCGGTAATTCCCATATCCGCGTTGATAAATTTCGTGCGCAACTTGCCGCGCGCAAACTTCACCAGTTTCGGGATGTCCGGCTTCTGGCCTTCTTCGACCTGCTCGTTGAAAACCGTTGCCACTTCTTCCTTGGTCATGTGGATGGCGGGCATGACCATGTGCGAGGGTGTCTGTCCGGCGAGTTGAATGATCCATTCACCCAGATCGGTTTCGCCCACCTCGATGCCGGCGGCTTCGAGATGCTTGTTGAGGTGAATCTCTTCCGAAGCCATGGACTTCGATTTGACGACACTCTTGACGCTGTTTTCTCGCGCGACATTCAGGATGTACTCGCGCACCCGGGCGGGATCGTTGGTGCGAAATACTTTGGTCCCGCGTGCTTCGACGTTCCTGGTGAATAGGTCGGCGAGTTCATCGAGGTGAGAGGCCGCGTAGGATTTTCGTTCGGCAATCTGGGTGCGCAGCGCCTCGAAGTCGTAGCCCTCATAAGCCTTCTGGCGGCTGATCCGATAGGCTTCGGAGAATCGCCCCAGCGCCCCGGTGAGGTTGGGGTTGTGCACCGCCTTGTCGATGGACTCGCGAAACTTCGTCTCCATTAGTTCACCCTTCCCGGTTCATCGCAGACGACGCCATCAAAGAAGACGATGATGAGCTTCTCCGGGCCGTGCACGCCGATGGTGAGCACGCGCTCGATGTCGGCTGTGCGGCTGGGTCCGGTAATGAAGGAAATGTAATTGGTCTGCTCCGGCCGGATTTTGCTCAAAGCCGACGGCAGATCGGGCACGAGACGATCGCTGCGAATGAGAGCGATGTGAATTAGGGGAAGCGTGGAAACCAGCCTCTGATCGACGCGAGCGGCGTCCTGCACCAGGGTTCCGGTGTTTGCGATGGCCCAGTCGAGCTGGCTGATTCCAACCTTCGCCTCGGCCGAGACTTCGCGATTGACGTCGAAAGACAACCCGGGCAACTGGCTGGAAAGCTGCTTCTGATCGAATCCATCGAGGAAGGGGCAGGGTGCCCATACCGCACCAGCCTGCGGGGTATGGCTGATTCCAACATCATGCAAATAGTAAAGTATGAAGTCCAGAGCCGCGCTCTTGTGGGGGAAGCGATGGACTTCAGCGCTCACCGCTTCGGCGCGAAGTTTGAAGGTTTCAAAGACGGCATCCATACATCATACCTTTCATCGATCCCCCTGCTTTTCTGCGCATTTTCATCGCAATACGACCTGTGTGAACGGATATGCGTAGGCCGCCGTCGCTCCGGCAAGACGGGCTGGC
>Ga0181526_10002614_pt1 | contig 15465 bp, 13 predicted proteins | sample PEATcosm2014_Bin_35_FD_119750 | JGI IMG/M metagenome (GOLD analysis project Ga0181526, IMG submission 119750) | Peatland microbial communities from MTU Mesocosm Facility, Houghton, MI, USA - PEATcosm2014_Bin06_30_metaG | ecosystem: Environmental > Terrestrial > Soil > Wetlands > Peat | place...
AAGCACGCCCGACTTTCAGTTCGCCGAAATCCATCGGGTTTTGCGCCTCCTGCGAGGTGGGATCATTTGCGTCCAACTCAGCCGCCTGCTTTGCGCCTTCTCTGTTCGCGGAACGTTCGCGCAGCCCTTGCTTGGCGCGATAATGTCCGTCCCTGCACCCCTCATCTCCCTGGATGACTCTCGTGCTGTCCGGCGCATTCATGATCTTGGCCCTCCCCCCGGGGATCATTACAGTCGTTAGATTCCGGCGCGACTGACTTTGCTTCTTTTTTTTTGCGTCCCCCCCCGACTGAACCATCTGCTCAAAAAGCAACTCGCAATTTCGTGAGACCGCCCCATCTTTGCCTGGTAAACCGCGCTGCCGTCCAGGTGATGGGTAGAGGTCCTAACCCTTCCGGTTTCCTGACCCATTGGGACTTAGAAGTTGGCGGCTAGAGGTTCTATCCCTCAGTTTCCCTCGACGTGGTCACAGTGCACGCCGCCTCTGCGTCCTGTATACGTCGGGGGAAGAACGAGTTCATGCCGAGGCTTGTCGACTCTCACCAGCAGCGGGAACGTACGGAAATGTCTTCGACGGTTTCGAGATGACCGATTCCTTGCCGATCCCCAGACGAACTGGAGTGTTCGCTGCTAGGGAGAACATGACATCCGGAGCGTTGTCTATAAGCGAGCGACCGTTCCACTCCGCGAACCCAAACACGGCTGGTGTGCCAACCTCGTACGGCAGGATGTTCGGGCAGAATCGGCGCGCGACTTTCTCGCCATATGCCCGGGGATCTTCGGCGGTTCCGTAGGCAGCGACGACACCGGCAATTGCCTTGGCGACTGTTGCTCCGTGAGTGGCGAGATCATCGGCGGGGCGCCCGGCATTTAGACGATTGCCGAGATCTTCGTTGTACTGGGTGAACAGGGGATGAATCATCGGAAGCCCCACGCGATTGATCGAACGCCAACCCCCTGCGTCGGTCGCCAGCGTGGAAACCGCCCACACGCCGATCCGGCGATTGTCTCCTGCTTCGCGGAGCAACTCTTTATCCGGAACTTCCAGCACGATGGAATAGACCGTGTGGCCGGCAAACAAATTCTTTGCGCGACTTGGATCCCAGCCGGAAAGATCTATGGGCGTGCCGTCCTGAAGTGCGTGGCCGACCGCGTGCAACACATCGGGCTCGATCCAGAACGGGTCACCCGCCTTACCGGCCCAGACCCGCAGGCCAGTTGCCGTGCTAATAACTTCGCCAGTTGTCCCCTGTGCGACCACAGTGCCAGCCGCATGGGGGTTGATGGCATCTGCGCTGCTGAGACGCACCAGTGTGTAGGCCTGCATTCCCTGTTCGTCACGCTCTTTGAACGTAATTCGGTAAGTGAGATCTTCAACTGCATCGCCGTTTAAATCCACTTTGAATTCGTACATTCCCTCCGGGTGGTAGCCAGGCGCGGGAATCGGTCCAAAAATGGAGTGGCAGACATTGATGACGAACACGGTTCCTGTTCCGCCGCGAAATAAATAGAGGTCCGTGATGTCGAGGCGAATGTCTTGACGAGCGATTGGTGAATCAAGGTGATGAGACATGGCAGTCCTCCTTTGTTTGTGAGGTCGGCAATCCAAACCGTGGACGGGTTAAGCGCCAACCCCCTGGGCGGAATCACGGGATATTAGCATTGATGCTGCCCGTCGAGTGTGAATGCACAGGATATTGTCAGCGCAGCAGCGAAACCGGATGCGCCCCGGAAGCCCAGCATCTTGATCAGAAAGAAAGTGGGAACAAGTGTGCCCAGGATTTCGTGCCTGATTGCTTTGCTGCCTCCCAATCTGTTCGAGGGGACGTGCTGACGAAAGCGGGTGCCAACCCCAAAAATCAACGAAATGATTGTTCTGGCCTCTCCCCGATCTCGCGTTACAATCGGTTTACTCGACATTCTTGTCGACATCGGCGTTTTTGCCGAGAAGGAGGTGATCCAGTGAGGTACGGTTTACGCTGACGCACTAAAGGGGGCGCTTGTGAGGTTACCGGGCGCCTCTCTTCTTTTCTCACTCCTGCCCGAATTCCCTCTCCTTTGTCGGGTCTATTCCGCGTCTTTTTGTGAAACTAACGGCTGGCCGCACCGTCTTAACCGCAGGATAGTCGGAGCGGGGATCATGATTGCTCATAACCCCCTCCATGGATCCGGACGAGTGGATTTCTCGCATCCGGCTCTTGCCTTAGGTAAGAACGCCCATGCGGCGCAAGGGATAGGGATGACAGACGGTAGGCAGAGGCAGCCAGCGAGTGCCGAGGCACCGCATACGATCCCACAGCACGCGGCCGTTCTGACTTTGCCTGGACAACGTGCGCTGCCAGAGCCAGCCGATTCGGAACCGAAAAATCGCCAGCGCTGGTTGATTCAAGTGCACTCCGTAATACCGCAGGTGTCAACGCAACACCGCTTGGTACCATTTGCCCTGTTTCAGGAATGGGTTCATGCATACGACGCTCAAGTTCGGCTTTCACCTCGTCCAGCTTCGCTTGCGACCTTTTGCGTATCGTTTGCCGCAAGACCGATGTGGGTCGCTAATCCACTTTCGCGTGACTTTTTCATTCACTACAACCTCGCCGGTTTAACCGGCGCACCAGGAGAACGAACCCGTGAATACCAACCATGAACTGGCGCCTGCAGGGCTCAATCGTTGGAACTTTAAAGGATGGAATGTTTTCGGCACGGTCCTGCTTTCCTTTGCCGCTGGCTCACTCCTTACTGCCCATCTGATACGTCTGAGCCAAGTGCGGGCCGATACCAATCGTGTCTTCGAGCTTCGTGTCTATCACACTGTGCCGGGCAAAGTGCCGGCCCTCGAGTCGATCTTTCGTGACCTTTCAAAGTTGATGGTCAAGCACGATCTCAATGTCGTCGGCTACTGGGTCCCCGAGCATGACCCTGCGTGGGCCAACACATTCATTTACCTCGTGGCTCACCCTAGCCAGGAAGAAGCAAAAAAGAATTGGAATGCGCTTCATGCCGACCCCGCCTTTCCGGGGTATAGGCAACAGGCCTCCCCACTTATTGAAAAAGTGGACGAAGACTATAGGGTGGACGAAGTGTTCATGCGTCCGACGGATTATTCGGCGATGCGCTAACGCCCGGATATGGCAAGATTCATCTTCACGACGTCGAGGTCAACCCCGGGAGAATGCCAGGACGCCAAAACTCGGCCTAGACTACCCGCCTGATGTCAGGCATCCACCTTTTGGAGCGTCTCGAAGCTCTCCTCAGCCTAACCACCCAGACCGCCAGCAGGATTCCGATGAGCGACCCTATTAAAATAAATGGATACATAAGACCGCCTTATTTCGCAGTCAGGATAGGACGACTCGACCAAATCGTCCGGTTATCCCTAGAATAGGCGTCCTTCGGGCGGCCATAGCAACAATTGAGGGCCGTGTTATGGGTTTGTAAACAATGCGGCGCGTGCCCGACGCGAAAACGGAACAGCTCACGCTTTCCGCCAAAGCCATAACTTCCGAAAATTGGGAAACCAATCTGCAAGCTTCGTCTGCGGGAAGATTGAAGGGGAGCTCCGATCTGGCATTGGAGTTGAGCGACATCGTGATCAACGGCACGGCGTATCTTCTGCTGACCAGCACGTACGAGGGCAAGCGCGAAGGCGGAAGCACCGCGAAGAAAATCGTAGGTGGCGCAGGTCTCGGCGCCTTGATCGGCGGCCTGGCCGGTGGCGGAAGGGGCGCAGGCATTGGAGCCGCCGCTGGTGCAGCGGGTGGAACGGCGGTCGCTGCGGCCAAAAAGGGCGAACAGTTGCCAATTCCAAGTGGAACCTTGCTGGAGTTCCGCCTGGCACAACCGGTAGCGCTGCCGGTTTCCAAATAGTCCAGGCAAACTGGCGCATGCCGCGCTGTCCTGGGCATGAAGGACGGAGCGGTCTTCATCTATTTGTTTCGGGAAGCCCACCGACTGCTCCAGTATGATTATTGCGTTCGCCCGCAGATTCAGGAGCTTGGCGAGCGCAGGCCGATCGACGATGCCGCCACTACTGTCGACAATCTCCGGACGCGCAATACAGATAATCGTTTTGTGAGATGAACCCACGTCCACGCGTGTGTCCCTGTTAACGGGAAACGCTCCATATGGGTCTGGTCCGGTAACGACTGGGACTCGAAAATCAATGGCTAGGGGTTGTGTGTGTCCAAACCCGTGGTGTAGTAACCCGCGCGGGTCGTGGCTTTGTAGGTGGGACCGGCAGTCACCCTGAGAGTGTGAAATTTCGAGGAAGGGTTGTTGCCAGTAGGAGCGTACGCGAGGGTGTAGTCATGGCGCGCTTGTTCAGTCATGCGCGTTAAGGTGAGTTCCGCAGTGTAAGTTGAAGTTGCGTAAAAAATCTCGCCCCCACTTTTCGAAGAGTAGTCGGTCAAATTGAAGAATTTACGTTTCGATTTGGCAGAGCCCGAGGCCAGGGCGTAGACGGAGATATTGTTTTCAAGGAGGAAGTCGCGCACGATCTCGTGAGAATGGTGATTCAGCTTTGGTTCGTCTGAACCGTCGGTAATGATCAGGATGATTCTGCGACGGTCACTGGGCCTTTGCTGAAGAAGTTGCGCTGCAGAATAAAGCGCATCTTCAATCGCCTTGCTTGGTCTAGAGCCAGAATAGGTTGGGGCAGAGATTGGCGGCGGCCCTGTGGTCGAGACCGGATCGGTAACCAGCGGCTGCGGAATGTATGGAAGAGAGGGTTGCGCGGCTGACTGGGCAGACTTTAAGGCAGCCATAAGCTTGATTGAGTCAGTGGTGAACTCGTCTCCTGGATAGAACAGCATGTCAAAACGGCAGACCATGGCCTCATCTTGGTCAGCGATGTCCCCTATGATTGAACGCACGCTTCTGGCCAGCTGAGTTCCTTCCTTCCACTTCAGGTCGTCGTCGACGAGGATTAGGAGTGAAAGAGGAAGGCTCTCATCCGTGAATGAGAGAATATTTTGCTCGACTTCGTCATCGAATACATGGAAGTCGTCCTTGAATAAACCGGGGACAAGTCTGCCGTGATCGTCTTTCACCGTAACAGTCAGAACGACGAGATTTGACTCAACCCTAATTTTCTGTCGCAATTCCCGCGTTTGCTTAGATTCCTGCGAGAGAGCGGTACAACAGACTAGGTTCGTAATCACAAAAGTGGAGATGGTTTTCTTCCAAGCCATATATTCACCCGAGATGCGACTACACCGTGAATGAGACGCCACGAAACGTGGCGTGGGTTGTGCCTGGTTGACGCGGTGATCCATCGGATCGATGCATCACTCAGCTCGAACCCACCCCTTGCAGTGAAGTATTGTCGGATGCGCCCATCCAAAAGGCAGCCTGGTCGCACACAAGAGCTTCGAACACGGAACGTGGGGTGGCGCGATCCGCAGCGAGTTTGAGCCTCAACCTAGCGACATCGTGGCCCAGGAGCCATTGGTGCTCCAGCGGCTTTGCCAACACGGACCTGGACTTGTTGCTCAAAAAGCACGGCATCCACAAGCTCATTGTCATCGGGCTCATCGCCCACACCTGTGTGGAGGCCACTGCTCGGTTCGCCGTTGAACTTGGCTACGAGGTCACATGGTAAAAGACGCCACCACGGATTACTCGGATGAGCACATGCACGCTGCTCTGGGCGTCAACCTCCCAAACTACGCCAACGCCACAGTGACCACAAAGGAATTCGTCGACTCGCTCCCTTTTCTCAAACCCTTGGGAATGAGCGCGCAGTCCTGATAGGTGCGTGAAACGGCAAACGCAAAAGCCGGGCAAGACCATATCAGTACCGATTTATACATCAAACGCTGTATTGCTTTTCACCACGGCCGTCGGCAAAGTGCGCTCAGTCAAAACTGATTAGCCACTCTCTTTGAGGCGAGTCAGAGCTTTGAGGAGGCAGAAAGACCTGGTCTGCCTTCCTTTCTGCTTTTGATACGGGCTACCAACTGGATCGAATCGAAAGGTGGGACGACGCACCGGGATTTTTCGATATATCTCAACTGCCCTCAAATCGCCCAATTTTGTGGGCTAGCAAGCGAGAATAAAAGATACAAAAAATCGAACAAGAACCCTTTGAAACTAGGGGGCGCCTGAGCATCGACCGTAGGCGCTCTCGGGGCTGATCACTCTCACTAGACCGGAATGCCCGCGTTGTTCATTGAGGGAGCATCAAGTTTCCCTGATGAGGGAGGGGGACCGCATCATGTCTTTATCTACAGAGTTTCTCGCTCATCGCAAAAGAAAGCCCGCGAATCGCACCATTTCTGAAGGGCGATTGTTGAGCGTCGCGAGGCGTGGCGAACCGGAAGCCTTCGAGGCGCTATGCCAAACCCTCAGGCCACGTTTGCTCAAGATCGCGCGACGTATCACACGAAACCGGGAAGACGCCGAAGACGCTGTGCAAGACTCCATGATGCGAGCGTTCCTACATCTCAATGAATTCCGCGGCGATTCTCGTTTTTCGACATGGCTCACGCGCATTGTCATGAATTCCTCCCTCATGATTAATCGCAAGAATCGTAGTGGGCGCCAGATTTCCGCGGACGACTTGCTCCCGACCGGCGAACCTGGTTTGCATTTTCAAATCCAGGACCGCTCCCCAAATCCTGAGCAAACCTATGTGGAGCGCGAGCGAAGAACCATTCTTTACCGTGCCATACGCACACTCCGTCCACGTATACGCGCGGTGGTCGAAATAGCCCAGTTTCGAGATCTGCCCATCAAGGAAACTGCGAAGGTCCTGGATATTTCTGTCGCCGCAGTCAAGGGCCGTTTCTTCCATGCTCGTAAAATTTTGCGCAAATCCCTAGCGTCCCGTGCGGTGGCCCAGACTAGGACAGAACCCGCTGCATAAATTTTGGCGCTCGATATAATTCGGCTCACCACGCTAGTTAGGGCTATGACTCAAATGCGAAAAAGCAAAGATAGTCAGCGGAGTCTCCCGCTCGACCAACGGTGATGAGAAGAACGGCGAGAATATTCCATTCTCTAATCGCACACTCCACCCCATTGAAACATTTTCACCAAATCGTTACTGTTGATTTCCTAACTCTGGATAATCTTCGATGAATCTCGTACCACTCGATGAGCAGCGTCAGCTGTTTATTTCCCCATCGATCGACGACTGGAAGCCGATTGAGGATCATGGCATTACTGCGGTGATAGACCTGGACGGTAACCTCGACTTGGGCATTCCAAACATTCCCAACCACATGCTCTACGTCTACTTTCCCATCCGCGATGAGGACCTCCCGGATTTGAACAAGCTGCACGCGCTGGCGCGACTCGGGGCTCGATTGGTGGCCGACGGCGAGAAAGTTCTGGCGCACTGTGGCATGGGTTTCAATCGGTCGGCTCTGGTCGCCGGATTGGTGCTGACCTACCTCGGGATGAGAGGTGAGGATGCCGTTACGCTTTTGAGAGAAAAACGGCCCGGCGCTTTGTTCAACGAAAACTTCGCCGCCTATCTCAAGGCGCTGCCGTCCAACACCACTCCACCGGGCCCGTCCTAGAACTTAGCTCTTCCTGATATCCCCCTTGCGAGGACTCAACAAAGTCGGGCAAAGGCGCTTCTTCAATTATCGCCTGCGACCAGATAACTGCCTGACTAGACCGAGCGTCCGCACTCAGGCAAGAGTACGCAAGGTTTCCCCCTCGGAATCAGGGTGCATATTGAGTGAAGACGAAGTCGCGAGAAGCTTTCGCGTGGCAGGGGGCGCAGGTTTTCAGCAGCGCCTCGTCGCCCGGTTTACCGTCCTTGTCGAAGTGCGCGAAGCCCCATCCGCCCGTCGTGGCCCATTTCTTTGAGTCCTTAATCATAAACTGAAAGTTCGTGGGTGGCCCCGGTACGAATGATTGAGCGCGGCCAAAGACTTTGTTATTTTCTTCCGACGGAACGTGACCGTAGTGCAGAGCGGCGATAATTGCGCCGTCCGGAAATGGAAGTGTCCCGCTGCGATACGCTTTGATCGCTACATCATTGCCCAAAATGGCAGCGAAGCTGTGCAGGTTGCCTTCTTCGTGGGCCACGGAGACCAATTTCCAGTCTCGGTATCCAGGCGGAATTTTGATTCCGAAGATCGGGACGGCCTCTCCACCGCCTTGTCCTACTGCAGGAGCCGTTAAAACGATGACGCCAACCGCCGTTGCGACTACGATTAGTAAGAAAGTGATCCACCTCATAGGGCTCTCCTTTTGAAGGTGCCTGCCAGCCTCGCGTGACCTGCGACGTGTGGGGGCCCACATGCTACCACCCGGCGACATCCCCGAACAACGCCGCCGAAATCGCCAGCTCAGAGTCCACTGCACCAACCGGCGTTTAAGACTGACGTGGGGCGTTGACTTGTGTCTGGTTACCGACTTAACGGAAATAAGCAAATTCCAAAGCGCCTTTGTTCAATTAGGCGAGGCAGGGTGACAACGGATTCAGACAATAATTGCTAGAAACACCGCGGTAATCTAACGGTCTGCCACTCGGAAGCAGGGTGACCCAGTCATGTCCTACGCGGTGACAAATCAGGCCTCAAATCTCTAATGAATGGCTGTTTTCACCTAAGCGTACCTGCCTTTTAGGTCTTGAACCGAGGCTGGCTGCAACGAATGGCTGAAGCTTTGACGCGCTTGAAAAACGAGTGGCTGACACCAGGATCGGCCACTCCGACAAAGTAGCAATAGCGCTGAACCGAGCGCGGAGAAAATTACTGCTGAGGCTACGGCGCTGCGACAGCTTGATCGCTGAGGATGCGCGTAGTGGAGTAGCCGGAGTAGATGAATTCGCGACCGTCATTCTCTCCGGCAAAAAACCAGCTGACCAAGGTGGGAGGATAGCCCTCGTCGGTGCCGGTCATATCCAAAACGAAATAGGGGTCGCCGGAGGGATTCGGATAAGAATCGCCAACGGTGATCAAAGTGGCGAGGAGCTGTTTTTCGCGAGCGGTCCAGACTTGAACAATGGAACGATCAGAGTTGCAACGATACAGCTTGAAGACGTAAGTGCCTGCGGGTAAAACCTGGCCGGGAATTTCGACGTCTTGGTCGAATGTGACGATCGTTTTCTTGTACCACCTATCGGCGATGGCAACCGGGGTAAAGGACAGGGCGAAGAAAACCGCGGCGACGAGCAGCGGAAGAATGGCCTTCCTCATGAAATACCTCCAAATTTAAGTTTGGGCGGAGAGCGTGCCCAGGGCTGGAGGTTGATGCTCGGTAGGAGAGGGCGCACGAGAAGGACCTTGTACGCGTGATTGTATCTGCCGGAGAATCATTTGTTTGGGGAATACACAGGTTGTTTTGTTGAGGTACTAAGAAGAGCAAAAATTACCTTGGGCGGTGCAGCATTTTCTTCGTTCGTGAAGAATGGTAGCCTCACCGGCTCGCCCGGCAATTGATCAGTTCTCTTGAGCCGAGTTTCCCGGCTCCGCTAGGCCGACGTTGCAGACCCTCTTTCGCTCGCGCCTACTTCTCGAGCTGAGACGCAACTTCCGGCAGCACGGCTGTGCCTTCTATTCTCACAGCGTCGAGAGCTTTCGGATCCAGGCCTAGAGCCTTCAGGATTGTTGGCGCGACCTGCGCGGTTGCCGTTGGGGCCGAGACTGTCTGTGGCGTAAAGCACGGGTGGGCCACCAACAAGATGACATTGGTGTCGTCATGCGCGAATCCGCCGTGATCTCCAACGGCCGAGCCAGGACCAATGTAAGTCACTCCAACATTGGGCGTAACGATGATGTCCGGCGAACGAGGATCCTCGGCCGGCCGAACACCGCCGACGTTGTAATTCAGGGCCAGACTCGCCCCATAGAAGAGCTGTCCCAACCCGATGGCTGCCGCATTGTTTTCCAGCAACTGCACGGCCGAAGTCACGCTCTCTCCCTTGGCCAGCCAGAGCACCGAGACATCGTCTTCGGTGGCCCCAATGCCGCCCGGCGTCAACGGCGACTCCGAGGGCGGAATGGCCGGGCCCAGCAGCGTCGCCGGCGTATTGGAGGGGTTGGCCGCGAAACGACTCGGGTCGATGGGCGACATACCATGTTTCGCGGTGATGATAATGAGCGTGCTGTCATAGATGCCCGCATGCTTCAGCGCGTGAACGATTTCGCCGATGGAAGTGTCCACGAATTCGATCTCACTCAACAACTCCGTGGTCGGCAACCCGGCCGCGTTCTGGTAACCACCGGTTCCCACACCGGCCTCCACCAGGATTTCACCGGTGTACAGGGCCTGAAAGTTCATGCCGAAGACCTCCGGTGTCACGGCCGGTGCGCCGTCGTGGGTTTTGCCCGCAATCTGGTTCAGCAATGCATTTACCTTTATCGTGTCGTAGCACTGGATGTTGGCGAAGCTGTTATTCCAACCGGACAAACTGCTGCCGTCGGGGATCGTGGCGCACGAAACGCCTTCCGGGGTCGTCACACCGGGAAGCGCCACTACATTCGAATCGACCTCTGGCGCATAGAAGTCATCTACACTCCTGCCACCTGGCCCAAGTACAAAAGAAGTCGACGGGTGCTTATCGATCCAGGCGGTGTATCCACCAGCGGCATGGACTGCGCCAAAGATCGTGTTCGTCCGGACGAAGTTCCACGGATACACCGGCGCACAACCTTTCCGCGGGTCGCGTACGAGCTTCTTTGGGTCGAGTGAGGCGATTCCGCCTTCTGTAAGCCCGGCGCCCGGTGCACCACCATTCAGCTTAGTATCGTCCAAGTCGACGCCCTGGTCGTAATCTGTCGTTGTACCGGTCGGTTCGCCGTATGGTGTGCATTTCCCCCCGGCCAAACCAGTCCCTGTCGTTATCGTCGGGGGATCGAGCGACCGATCGTAGGCCACGTCGTAGTAGATGCCAGTCGATTTTGGCGTGCCACCCGTAACGAGCGCCGCCAGTCCTGGAGCGGAGTCCGAAGGCTTTGAAGACGAGGCAGCCACATAGTTGATTCCCGTCCAGCCGAGCGCTGCCAGATTCGGGCAGTATGGTTCGCCACCGTTAACGCCTGCAATCCCACGCCTGCAATTGTAGAAATCCACAGCGTGCATGCCGTCAATGCTCAACAGCAGTACATGCTTGACCTTTCCCGAACCCTCGTTGTTTGGTTCAGCCACCAGTTCCTGAGCCAACGACGCCATCATCATCGTTGCAACCCCAGCCAGCACAAGCCTCTTTGCGATCATGTTCGTCCTCCAGAGGTTCCACACATTAGCCTGCACGGAAAATGCGGACATTAATATTTTGTGAAATCTCAGCCAATCTCTGTTGTGGCAAATTCAATTAGCGTGCGATGAAAAAAATCTTGGTACTACGATCAGAAGACAAAGGGAGTTTGTGAGACGGGGAGTAATTTCAGCTATTTTCCCACCGCGCTACAGAATTCATAAAAGTGTCAACAAACTGCAACAGCCTGTCGCTATAGATTGCGACCCTGGAGGATTTTTCTATGACCACAAAGAAAGTTCTGTCAGCTTTTGGAGCAATTTTCCTCGCGGCTGCAATCATCGGTCCGGCAGCGCGTGCGCAAAGTTGGGACCAATCTGACAACCCGAACGGCATTCGCCACGTTTTACTCGTCAGCGTTGACGGCATGCACGCTGTGGATTTCACGAACTGCGCGAATGGTCTCAGCACCGTCAATAATGGCGAACCCTACTGCCCGAATCTGGCAGCGCTCGGCCAGACCGGCATCAACTACGTCGCTGCCAGCACCTCAAAACCCTCGGATTCCTTTCCAGGCCTGACCGCAATCGTTACCGGCGGAAGCCCGGCCCTGACCGGAATCTACTATGACGTCGCTTACTCTCGCAATTTTGACGCTCCGGCCGAAACCACCGGCAACGGCCTCGGCGCCGGCCCGTGCACTCCCGGCTCAGCTCCAACGGGCACCACAACCGAGTATGAAGAAGGCATCGACATTGACCAGACCAAGTTGAATGGTGGCGCGCCGGGGGCGGCTTTGACCGACGGAGGCCTTGCCTCCATCAACCCCAAGAGACTGGTGCGCGACCCAAGCAAAGGGTGCAGTCCGGTTTATCCATGGGATTTCGTCCGCGCCAACAGCATCTTCAGCGTGATTCACCAGGCAGGGGGCTACACGGCATGGTCCGACAAGCACCCCGCGTACATCTCGGTGGCCTCTGGTCTTGGCCCTCGTGCCCTTGACGACTTCTACGGGCCGGAAATTAACTCCAACGTAATTGCCCTTCCCGGCGTCACAACGCCAACGGGCCTATCCTGCGCCTCAATTCCCGATACCGGTGCGGACCTGACGGCCTGGACGAACAGCTTTCAGAACATTCAGTGCTACGACACCTTGAAGGTCGACGCAATCCTCAACGAGATCGATGGCAAGAATCATCTGGGAACGAAAAAGACCCAGGTTCCCACGATCTTCGGTATGAACTTCCAGGCCGTCAGCGTGGGCCAAAAGCTCGTTGAGAAGAGCAACGGCGTTACGGGCGGATATTTGGATGCCGCTGCCACACCCACTGCCGCGCTGCTTGGCGAAATCAAATTCGTGGACGCCTCGATTGGGGCCTGGGTCAGAGAGCTTAAGGCAAAAGGCCTTTACGATTCGACCTTCATTGTGATCACTGCCAAGCACGGCCAATCGCCTATCGATCCAAACCGCTACGTCTCTCAACTCATCAACGCCACTTCACCCGTTACTCTGCTTTCCAACGCTGGGTACATTCCCTTCTCTGAATCTACCAACAACCCCACCGGCATTGGACCAACCGAAGATGACGTCTCGCTGGTCTGGCTGAACAGCTCCTCCGACACTCTGCCTAGCGTCCAAATCCTCGAAGATAACGCCTCCGCCACGGGAATCGAGCTCGGACAGATTTATTACGGCCCGGCTCTTTCCCTTAACTACAACGACCCAACCATTGACCCACGCTCGCCGGACATCATTTTGGCCCCAAACGTTGGCGTTACTTACTCCGGTAGCACCAAGAAACTTGCGGAGCATGGTGGGTTCGCCCATGACGACACGAATGTAATTCTGCTACTCTCGCATTCGTGCCTCCAACCGAGGACGGTCCGCGAGGGGGTAGGAACCGCACAGGTGGCGCCTACCATTCTCAAAGCCTTGGGTATCGACCCTTCAGCCCTCTTTGCCGTTCGTGTTGAGGGGACCAGCGTCCTCCCGGCGGTTCAACTCAAGTAACCTCTCCGCAAGACTGGTCAGTCGACAGCGGACGCTGTGACGTGGGCGTCCGCTGTTTTTTTGTTTTTTGCCAATCAAGGATGGAGCCCACTAACTCGGGGGTTGTTGTTCGCTCAGCATGAGCATGTCGCTCCGGAGTTGGCCTGACAGATGCGGAACTTTAGCGGGTCGATGGGGGCGTTTGAGCGAGCCCTTCTCACACAGATAGTTTCAGCTCGCGTACGGCGTCTCCAGCCCCGCTGAGGTCGGCGAGTCGCATCTCGGAGTATTTGCGCGATAGAAGCACGCCCGGCGCGCCAGCGCGGAATGCCGCCAGGACCGCTTCCTTCACGCTTTGCGGCGTGCACTTGCTGTTACCAGGTTCGGTCGGGATATCGATATCAATGCCCGGCCAGATGAGCGTCTTGGTCCCCGCCACCCCCTCCAGCGCCCGTTTGGTTTCACGGAACACGTAATCTGCCGAAAGCCCGGTGTGCGGAATCTGCTCGTAGCTGCCTTCCTTAATGTTCATCACCGCATAGTTAAAATCCAGCAGGCTCTGCTTCGACAAATCTCCATAAAGTGTGGATCCGATATTATCGACGTATAGCGCCATGCGCTCGCCACCAACGTTGTTGTACATCACGACTTTTATGAAATCCGAATAATTCGACAGCTCGTGGAGGTCCTGTTCCGCTCGGTAGATGGGATTGAAGGAGTTGTTGTGCCAGATGTGCCAACCCACGGGCACCGTCGGCTTTGCTGTCTTTACGGTTCTGTAGATCGCGGCATACGTCTCGCGAAGGCTGTCCGTCCACAGCATTTCCCATGCGGCTAGTTCGGGGTACCGCAAGAGGAGCCGCCAGAATTCAACATAGTAGCCGTCCACCGGGCGTTTGCCGCTACGCGCAGATCGAACGAATTTCTCCAACTCCAGATAGCCTTGCCGGGCGCGTTCCACATGGATGCCCCGCTGTTTCGCTTTGCTCTCACAAAACTCACAAAAGCAAGTCACATGTCCCGGATCGACCGGCGGAACATCATGTGTGGCTCCCAAACTGCTGCAAAGCGCGCCCTGCCGCTCAGATCCCCACATAATTCCGTCAATGTCGTAGGAACGCGTATAGTCCTCGACCAGACCAGTCAGAAAATTCCGATAGTCCGGATTGTTCAAGCACAGCGTCTCTGCATTCCGCCCGTACAGGTCTCGTTCCTGCAATTTCTCTATATTCGGCAAGTCGGCGCGAAAGACGTCCTCCAACCAGCAGACAACTTTCATTCCCCGTTTCTTAGCCGCCGGAAGCACTTCGGCCAGGATATCCAGGTCACCATGGTCGGGCGCATGGGTGTCCTTGAGAACCGTATTTTTGTAGTACCGAGGATGGGGGGTGGCGAAGTTCCCGCCGTGAAAATTCAGGTCGTACTCCTGCTTGCCGTGATCGGGCAACGGCTGACCGGGGATCTGCCTTCCAGCAATCCCTCGACCATAGGTGAATACCGCGAGAAAAAGCGTATTCACACAGCCGCGTTCCTGGAGCACATCAAGAACTTTCTCGGTACCTTCATCCACAAACGAAACTGCTCCCACTTGGATACCGATCATTTTGGATGATGCCGCGCTCCGTCCTCGAACCGGCATGGCCAAGGCCGCGCTGGCTCCTCCGGCCATCTTCAGAAATTCGCGTCGATCCACTTCCATTCTCACCATGGTGACTCCATTGTTTTCGATTGCGCCTCTACTCGATGTGCAACTCATGCTATAGCGGTCGCCACAATAAATCCACGCATCCAGCCGCAACCTATTTCGGAGTGCCAGGGAGAATTAAGCGCGAGCGCCCATGGTCAAAATCACTACGAATGTTGCAGTCACGCTCCAAATCATACAAGTACGGCCTCGGACAGGGATGCGCCAGCATCAGCCAGCAAAGTCCTCAGTAGCGCGCAAATCGAAAATGTGGAGGCTAGTCAGGATGGAATGACCGGCTCCGATTCGCACGCGTGGGTTATGCTGCGAATCGGAAGACAAGCAGCACGGAGCCACAAGCGAAGGAGCCGGTCTATGAAGAGGATATGGATGTCCATGCCGAGACGATTACGGTGGCAGTAGCCGAGCTAGGCGAGGAAGAAGCTGGGCCCCGCAGAGCAACTGCGGTCCTGTTGTTGCGGAAGCGGCGCGTCCCTATTTCAGAGTTTCCTTCTCCTTAGCTACTTTCCGTCGCAAATATAGAGCATCGTAGTGCCTGTTTGTGAACTTTCGTTCGTCTGTGCAACGTTGCAATGTAGCTTTTCGTGTTGATGCTGCGTCTGAAGAAATTAAGGAGGC
>Ga0181526_10002619_pt1 | contig 15442 bp, 13 predicted proteins | sample PEATcosm2014_Bin_35_FD_119750 | JGI IMG/M metagenome (GOLD analysis project Ga0181526, IMG submission 119750) | Peatland microbial communities from MTU Mesocosm Facility, Houghton, MI, USA - PEATcosm2014_Bin06_30_metaG | ecosystem: Environmental > Terrestrial > Soil > Wetlands > Peat | place...
AAAGGCCAGATTGATAGATAGGTCTAAAAAATCGGTAACAGGTTCTTCGCTGTTTTCGGTGGAATTAGGTTTGGGGCAGGCGGAGTTTGCCGGCGACGAAGTAGAGCATGGTGATGAGATAGGTGCCTGATCGGTAGCCGCGGGCCTTGCGTTTGGTCGCGCTAAACACGCTGTTTAATCCTTCCATGAACGCGTTGGTCAGGCCCCACTTCCAATGAGCCAGGATTCCTGCCAAATGGTTCTCGACCATTTTGGCCAGCGTCAGCATCGGGGCAAAGAGGCCGAACTTATAAAAGCGAGCCGCCCAGCGCACCCACCGGCACCACACGGTGAAACGGTGCCGGGCCGTCGTGGCATCCGCCGAGCGATAAATGTCCTGCAGCACCAGTCGCATTTGATAGGCTTTGTCGGTGCGGAGATTTTTGTCGGTGATTTTGGCCAGACGCGTTTGTTCTTTGTCGGTCAGGTTCTCCGGGTTTTTGCGCCACAGCCATTGACTCTGGCGCAATGCGTCCCGGGCCTCCGGGCCTCCGACGCGCACTTCTCTCCAACGCACCTCGTCCACCGCGGCATTGGCATTGAAGATCACATGAAACTTGTCGAACACCACTTGGGCGTTGTGACAGTTCTCCGCCACTCCGGCTTGATAGGCCTTGCTCATGTCCATGCTCGCCTGGGTGATGGCATGCCGATGGCCATTGTGTTGTTCCAGCGCCTCCACGAATCTCAGCCACGTTTCCCGGTCTTTGCCCTCGGTGGCAAACAACACCCGTTTGCGCACCAAGTCGGCGAAGACACTGATGTATTCCCGCCCCTTGCGCACACACATCTCATCGACCCCCACACAACACACCTGGCTAAAGTCCGCCTCGGCGTAGGCCGCATCGACCTGCCGGAAAAGCAGGCGCCACATCCGCGTATCGGTTTCATTCATCAGTTCCGCCGCCCGGCTCACCGGCATCTCGCGCAGGAGCAGCAGCGCAAAGGCTTCAAACTCCTTGGTGAAGTGCATGCTCAACCCTTCCCAAGGCGGGCGCACCCGAAAGACATGGCCGCATTGGCGGCACTTGCCGCGCGGCAACCGACAGCTGATCTCACAGCGGTACTGGAAGACATTGAGATGGCGCCAGGTCAGCACCTCGGTATGGTCATAGCAAAAGACCAACCCGCCGTCTTGGGGACAGCGGGCCGCTTCCCACAGCGCTGGCCTTTCACGGATCTCTAAAAAGACCGCGCCACTTTCCCGCTCAAAGCGGCTCTCCGTCACTTCCCAACTCAATCCCAAACCCAGTAGTTCATGAAATAGTTTTTCAGGTGTCATGTCCAGAGCCTACACTTCTATTCCACCGAAAACAGCGAAGAACCCGGTAACACGGTAACAAGTGTTGATAGTCAACGACTTAGCCGGTAACACGATAGGTAACAGAGCGGTAACATGTTACTGCTTTTCGTCTTCCGCTGCTTCAGAACCTGTATAAATTGAACCATCTGAAAGGCAAAAACGGGGGGGCAAAAAGATAAAATTGCCCTCGCAAGATATGGATGATTGGTCGGAAAAATCGGCAACACGGCAACAAGTGTTGATAGTCAACGACTTAGCTGGCAACACCAAAAGCTACAAAGTGGCAACATGTAGCTGCTTTTGTGGAATCATTATCAGCGTCACCCTTGGGAACAAAGCGATTGAGCATGACCCAAGCCCGGGTAATGGGCTAACAGATTGTTGCCGGGCAGTTTGTAGGGGAATCCAACGCAAGGGTTATCTACGGCGATTCTTGTTCTTTTTCTGGTTTTTTCTGTCCTGATTGGGCGAAGGTTTTGGTTCTACGGCATCCATCTCCTCCTTTTTCTCTGCCAACTCTGCCGTGTCCCTGTGTTTAGAATAAAGAAACACCGAAACAAGGCCAACAAGGGGAGTTCCGGCAATTCCCGCGCCAGCCAACGGTTGCCCACAAATCGCTACGTAACTTCCGCAAAGCAGGCCCACAATTCCAATGATAAAGCCGAAAAATTGACCTTTGGATTCTTGGCCCTGCTGGCTGTTGACAACGTTGCTCTCTATATTGATTCGATGCGCGCTTTGTGCTTCTACCATTTTCAAAAGCCGATCTGCCCCTTGCGGAATTATTTCGTTATATGCGGCCAGTTCTGATGGAGGAGGCAACGGGCTTGACCGTTTCATCGAAAATTCAGTGTGCGTATGCTCTTGACGCACAATAACCCCCTTAATCTTATCTAAAATGTCTGGCGGAATCTCCTTAAGCACTTCCGGTGGAATGGGAAGGCTAACCTTCTTAACTTCTTGGAGTGCTGGCACCAAGGACTTTGAAGTGTCAGGCGGCTGGCCTTGTGGCGCGGGAGAAGGACTTGCGCTGTCGCTCATTTGGGAGCATCCCGACCGCAAAATTCAGTCTCGGCCTTTTTTAGGCCATCGCGTATGTCCTGCCCCACCATGTGCCAATCATGCGAAATTGCAATATCGTCGGCGTTCTGAGACTTATTATACTGGTGATTTTGGCCACGGATGTTCAAAACGCTCCCCACGCCAGTTAGAAACGATGACGATTCGCAGAGAAAATCTGTTTTGAATCTTTTCATGGACTATACATCGACAAATTGTTCAATTATGGAAATAAACACCCCTTCTGTGGATTTGTTTCGGTCGTGTTCGTCATTGGCATTGTTCCGCTTCACTCGGATATGTCACGCGTGACAATATCGACGGTTTTTGACCCGGAATCAATCCTTTTGTTCACATGTTAATCCCACACAATACGCGATTCGTGTATAAGTGGTTGAGTGCGTGATGGTTAAGCTGTGGATAAAATATGAAAAAATTTTTGGCGTACCTCCATCCACCACTTGGGATAAATTGCCAGAAGTGTGCGAATGAGCATCCCGGCTTCCCCGCCGCCCCTGCTAAAGCTCAAGACATGGGCGAGCCGTTCCCGCCCACTCAATTATCCACCTAATTCAACATCAAAACCAAGTTCAGTGGTTTCAATTATTGGATAATGCCTGTTCATTTTTTTTAGGAATTCTTCCCATGTCCGGCTTTCTCGCATGATGATTTTCACCCCTTCCAAATGAGCGAGCAATCGCGGATGGCCGATCTCTCCGGTAAGCCAACGATAAAACTTATGCTTGCGCCGTCCATCGACAACCGGACTCTTTTTTCGCAGTTCATCCAAGACGCCCGGAGCAAGCCGGGCATACACGATATTATTTGTGTATTTTCCGAGCACTCTGGGGCTTTTCATGGTTGCAGGGTCAAAAGGCCAGTTTCTTAATCGAAAAATCTCCTGATAGAACTCTAAAGGGAAAGCGCGAGTCCAAGGCTGCAATTCCTTAGCGATGAACTTTTCAAGAATTCTGGCGAGTGCATCACGCGCCCGGTCGAATTGGAAGCCTGTTGCCTCATCGACAAGCGCAATGATGCCAACTTTCGCCAAAGCGCGCACAAGCGCATTGCAGGCAATGACGGTTTTTGAGTTTGCGTCTAAGAATCCCCTGTCCTTGCATTCCAAAATAAAATCACACGTTTCCGGCAAAACTTGAGCCTCGTAGCCATACGCATGGCGTCCGCCATGTGTTGGACGAAATAAAACAGGATCGGTGATGCGCACCATTAAGTCGTTGGCCCTCAAACCTTTGCGCTGTAGCCTCTCTATAAATCGTGCCATTCTGTGCGCGCCGTGAGTACCACCCCCGGTTGATAGCCCGATACTGCTTTGAAGTCCACGCTGAGAGAGCACCCTTCTGCCATCTTCCAGCACATAACAAGGAATCTTGAGTCCGACTATATCAAGTTCTCCAAAATGCGTTGCCTTTGGAACGCTCCATCTTGCTACTGCGGCCTTTTGCGCGATTTCGGTTCGTTCTGCGGGCGACAGGACTTCCGCCCTTGCCTTCCCGCCCATTGATTGAATTGAATCATCTGTAAGCATGTCCCAAATATACACCACACAACCCTGCTTGCAAGCAGAAAAATAAATAAAAATAATGCTTGCTTGTTTTGGCGGAATTTGGCAAGCTCGAAACATTGGAACGGGCGGGGAGCTTGGAAGGCTCACCAAAGACGGTAAATCGCGGCCTCATTAGCCGGAGACACCCCGCCCTAATCCCAAACATAAAAATTGCTCGGCGGTGTTTGAGCACCGCCAAGCGCAACTCGCAGGGATTAGCTGTGAGCCGCATATCCGTAAGATACGGTTCAACTATAGCCTTTCCCTGCTGGAAAGGTCAAGTTGAATTGCTATTGTTGTCAGGGCGAAACCAAGCGTTTCGGCCACTTCCAGAATAAAAATCGAATCGTCCAGCGTTACCGCTGCATCCGTTGCGGAAAATGTTTTTCCGAAAGCCAGCCGTTGGAAGGTGTGCGAGTCGAAACCGCCAAAGCCGCGCAAGTGGTTAATCTGCCTGTGGAAGGCGTTGGCATTCGGGCCGCGTCCAGGCTCACCGGATTAGACCAAGGCACGATTTTAAACATCCTCAAATCGGCTGGCCAAAATTGCGCCCGGTTGCTGGAAGCCAAGATTCAAAATGTTCCCGTCCAGCATGTCGGGATTGACGAAGTGTTCGCATTCGTCGGTTGACCATCCAATTGAGGGACTGTTTCCCCCGAGTCATTCGCGACATGCTCAAGAGTTCATTCAAAGGGTGAAAGTGTCGGAAGCGCGAGTTCCGCCGGCGGGACGCCGACGGATGCGACCGAGACGGTCGCGCTCCCCAGAAGTCGCCAAGGATTCGGGTGTTTCGCGGAGCTGCAAGGCCCGCATTGCACTGCGGCCGATTTTGGGTAGAGTTGCGCGGCAATGACAACTGTGGCAGCGTGTGAGGGATGAAACTGCGACTGGACCTGCTGGAGCACCTGACGGCGGAGGACATCCGCCGGGCGGCGGCGGAATCGGTTCATCGCTTCAAACCAGAGCCGCTTTTATCAAAAACTGGAGTTGGCAGTCTGTCGTCAGCATCAACCGGGGAGCGTGCGAACGAGGTCGAGCACAGCATGGACTTAACTCGGAACCTCATCAGGCGTGCGCGGAAAGCTGGGAAACGCAAAGAACGCTCGCCTTGACTCTTCTCGACACGCTCGACTACCTGAAACAACAGCATCGCCGCGCCCCGTTTCTTTTCTTCAATTGACCGCCTTGCCGGAAAGCCTTTGCCGGGACGGCTCCACAGCCTAATTGCGCTGGTGTGGAATTGACATGCCATGCATCTTGCGGGAAATTACAGCCATGCCAAAGACGCTGACTGAAGTAACGCAAGAGGCGGCAGAGTTGCCGGGGCCTGAACGCCTCAAGCTCGCGCGCATTCTGCTGGAGCTTTCCGAGACGGACACAGACCCTCCGACCGATGTGCAGGATGCTTGGGAGAGCGAGATTGAGCGACGCCTCCAAGAGTTGAGGTCAGGCCGGGTCAAAGGCATCCCGCTCGAAGAGGTAAAGAAGAGAATCGAGGGGCATTTCTCGTCGTGAGGATCGAGCTTCACCCTGAAGCGGACGCAGAATTTGCCGCAGAAGTTGAATATTATGATGACCAGCAGCCCGGTTTGGGCCGGCGGTTTTACCGTGAGGTGATCGGTTGTCTCGACTGGATTGCGGAGCATCCGTTTTCGCCAAGGCTGCGAAAGAATTACAGGCGTGTGAATCTGAAAATTTTCCACTTTTATATCGCCTACGTGGTGGAAGGAGACTTGGTCTGGGTTCTTGCTGTGGCGCACAGCAGCAGAAGGCCGGGGTACTGGAAGAATCGAATGGCTTGAACTTGTGAAGGGGGCGGGGATTTGGTTAACTGGGCCGATGCGAATTTTATCCGGTATCCAACCTTCAGGGGCGCTGCACCTGGGAAACTTCTTTGGCATGATGAAGCCAGCCATCGAGTTGCAGGAGCAGGGCGAGGCCCTTTATTTCATCGCCAATTATCATTCGATGACGTCGCTCTACGACGCGGCCCAGCGGCGGCGCTATACTTGGGACGTGGCCCTGGATTTTCTGGCCTGCGGCCTGGACCCGAAAAAGGCGCTTTTGTTCCGTCAATCCGACGTGCCGGAGGTGACGGAGCTTGCCTGGATTCTCACCACCGTCACGCCGACGGGCCTGCTGGAACGGTGCCACAGCTACAAGGACAAAATTGCGCGCGGACTTTCGCCCAATCACGGAGTGCTGGCCTATCCGGTGCTGATGGCGGCCGATATCTTGATTTATGATTCGAATATCGTGCCCGTGGGACGCGATCAGAAGCAGCACGTCGAGGTCACGCGCGACATTGCCATCAAGTTCAACGAAGCTTACGAGCCGACCTTTATTGTGCCGGAACCGAAAATCCGCGAGGAGGTGGCCTCGGTGCCCGGCCTGGACGGGCAGAAGATGAGCAAGAGCTACGGGAACACGATTGAGTTATTCGGCGAAGAAAAGCCCTTGCGCAAAAAGATCATGGGCCTGGTCATGGACAGCCGGACGCCGCAGGAACCAAAACCGGACGCGGAGAAGAATCTGGCCATCCAATTGCTCAAGCTGGTGGCGGACCCGGCGACAGCCAAAGATTACGAAGACCGCTTGCGGGCGGGCGGCCTGGGCTACGGCGATTTGAAAAAAACGCTGTTCGAGAATTATTGGGATTATTTCGCGGCGGCCCGCGCCAAACGGGCGGAGTTGGCGGCCAACATGGATTACGTGGAACAAACGTTGAAGGACGGCGCGGCCAAAGCCCGGGCGCTCGCTGTAAAAGTGCTCACTCGCGCCCGCTGGGCCTGCGGACTGGACTGAAGAGAAGGCTGAAGGCTGAAGGCTGAAGGCTGAGGGCGGAAGGCTGCCCGTCCTCCGCAGTAACTGCTACGGAGGGTGGAAATGCCAAAGGCTAAAGCAAGAGAGAAAACAGCTTTTGATTTTTTCAGCCTTTAAGCCTTCAGCATTTTTCTCAGGCGCCGAATTTGTCGAACATCCGCGCGTTGGCCTGCATGAGGCGGATCAAATACTTCGCTTCAAAAACACCGAGCGAGCCGAGGTTCGCGCCGGTTTCGGTGAAGCGCTCCAATTTGTCCGAGCCGCTGCAAGGCGAGCAGAGCAGCACCGGCTGCGGATGCCACGAATGGCCCTTGAGCGCGCAGGGCGTGGAATGGTCCCCGGTGATGGCCAGCACGTCGGGGCGCTTTTGCAGCAGGATGGGCAGCGCGGCGTCGAACTCTTCAATCGCTTTTTTCTTCGCGGCAAAGTTGCCGTCCTCGCCAAACATGTCGGTGTATTTGTAGTGGATGAAGAAATAATTATAATTGTCGTATTCGGCCAGGTAGCGCTGGAATTGTTCGGCAATCGTTTGCGGCCCCTCGATCTTGGTCATGCCCACGAGTTGGGCCAGCCCTTTATACATCGGATAAACGGCCAGGCAGGCGGGCTTCAGGCCATAGCGCTCCTCGAACGTCGGTATCTCCGGCTGATGGGCGATGCCGCGCAAGAGGAAACCGTTGGCGGGTTTTTTGCCGGCCAGGACGGCCAGGGCCTGGCGGAAAAAATCGGCAATCACGGCGGCGGTTATTTTTTGTGCGACTGATTTGGGGTCTGTCGGCTCCACCGTGGGCACGGGCAATCCCTCCCGATTGGGATCGGCGTCGGTCAACGGGCCTTCCAGCCCCTTGCCCCGGAAAATGACGACAAAGCGGTGGCCCTTGCCCGGTTTGATGATGACTTGCGCATCTTCCGCCTTCTTGATTTTGCGCGAGAGCAACGCGCACAGTTCCTCGGTGATTTTCGTTTCGATCCGGCCGGCGCGGCGGTCGGTGACGATGCCTTTTTCGTTGAGCGTGCAAAAATTGGCGCGCGCGGCGATGTCGCCCGCCTTGAGTGCGAGGCCCAAACCGAGGGCTTCGATCACGCCGCGGCCCACTTGAAAATCCAGCGGGTCATAACCAAACAATCCGAGATGGCCGGGGCCGCTGCCCGGAGTGATGCCGGGCGCGACCGGGATCATGCGTCCCTGAGCGCCGTCTTTGGCCAGGCGGTCGAGGTTGGGCGTGGTGGCGGCTTCGAGCGGCGTGAGATAATTTTGTTCCTTGGTGGCGATGTCGCCCAATCCGTCCAGGACGAGCAATGCCAGTTTGGCGTTTGTTTTGATGGTCAGATGCGAATAGAGATGATCCAGGTTCATATAATGTGGGCGTATGCCCGGTTGAATATTGGGGACAAAGTGCCCGGCGCGTCAAGCGGGATGGGGATTGCCAAAAAGAATGACGAATGTCCAAGCACGAATGACCAATTAATGACGAAGCTCAAATGACGAAATTTCGTCATTCGACATTTTCCCCATCAGGCGGGCCGTTGCAGCAACTCTGTTTCAAACCCGATCACGTCTGCAAGAAGCCGAAAATGGTTGTCAAAAGTTACGAGCGTCGCCTCATGGTGCTGGCAAATGGTGGCAACGATGAGGTCGGCGAAACCCGCGTGAACGCCCGCATCCCTGCATTGCTGCCCAAAGAGGGTCGCCTTTCGCCACAAGTCGGCAGGGGTCGGGAGCATTGGAAGCGTGAGCAATCGCTTTTCGATTCCCACCCGCTCTGACTTCGGAGACTGGCGAAGCAATTCAAACCACACGGGTTCACAGACGACCGCCGCCGGACGATTGACGACTTCATGGGCAATCCGCCGGATTTTGTGGGGAGTGCCGGGGCGCAAGTGGTCAATCCAGACGCAAGTGTCCACTAGGTATTCCATGGGTTTTCCTCCCGCTCCCGTTTGCGCGACTCCTCCCAGTCAGGGAATTCGACGCGGAATTTCCCGGCCATGACTTCATCCGAAAGCTCGCGGCGGCGGCGCAGCATGAGCTCGGTGGCGACAAATTTGACGATGGCCGGCCCTTTCTTTTTTTCACCCGAAAACCGCATGACATCCTTCAAGTCATTTTCCGGAATATCCACTGTTATTTTCATATCATTAATATATAAAACTCTGATTATTTGTCAAGGTCAATAGGATGCGCTGCTGTTATGGGCCGAAACCAGCGACCGTTTAGCACGTCGAATGTCTCACGGTTGGGAAAGTTTTTGGAGCACTTCGTCGGCGCTGAGGCCGCCAATCCAGATCGTCTTGTGGCGCGAGGTTTTTCCGCGGATGATTTGGACTGCGCCGCGCGCGCAACCGAGTTTTTCGGCCAGCAGATCAACCAAAGCCTGATTGGCGGCGGCATCCACCGGCGGCGCGGTCACTTTGATTTTCAGCTCGTCTCCCAACGGCCCGGCAATTTCATTTTTCGCCGCGCGCGGCTGGAGTTTTACCGCCAGGTGGACTCCGTCGGGCCGGGGCTTTAGGAAAGGGGCATTCATAAACATTATTTAAATCCCAATCTTAATCTTGCCCAATATACAGGAACGAAACGATGATATGCGATTATGAAACTTCAAGATTTGATCGTCGGAATGAAGGTGGTGCATCCCCAATACGGGACGGGCGTGGTGGAAAAGATTTCCAATGTTGACGCCGCCATTCGATTTGACAACGTACTGCGGACGGTGGATCCGCAGCTTGCCGAGGTGGCGCCTGCGGAGGCCATTGCCAGAGTGGAAGGGTTGACTGTTCCCCTGAAACAATTCATGGATGCAGCCATTGAAGGCACGTTGAATCGCATGGGGTTTGAGCATCCCAACGCGGTGGTGGGTGAACTGGGGTTGCGCTGGCAGAAAGGCAAAATGGTCCTGCATCCGGCAGACCCGGCGTTGCAGACCAAAGAGGTTCCGCTGGAAGTTTTTTTCCACAAGCTCGTTGGCGTTCGCAATCAATTGCGTGTCCTGGAGCAGAAAATCAACAGCCATCCGACGCTCGGTGACGGGGAAAAGGTTGAAATGCAACAGTACGTGACCCGCTGTTACGGCTCGCTGACGACATTCAACCTGCTGTTCAAAGACAAAGAAGGCCAGTTTTGAAGGAAAGTAAGAATTAAGAAGGCATCCGCCGTCGCCGCGGCGGCTATGGCGGACAAGGAATTAAGAAGCGGCGAAATGGCATCCCGGCCTGCCGTGCCTGCGCGGCAGATCGCTGACATGGCCAGGCAAAAGCCATACATTTGCGAGGCTAGGCAAATTCCTGTTTTATGGCATAATCAGGCGAAAGTCAGCAAAAAAACAACCATGAAGCATCAGCTATAAAACTTATGAAAACTCTCCCTATCATCATTCCTGTACTGACCCTGTTGACGCTGGCCACCTCGCCCGTAACAGCCCAACAGACATATATTGGCACCGGCGACGTTAACGGTGGTGCCGCCGGAGATGGCGGCGCCATTAGCAGCGTTGTTGTCAACAACGATGCGAATAATATCGATTTCACCATCAATTCGACTGCGGCGCAGGCTTCATGGATATTTTTCGGGATCGAAATTCAGCAGGTTGGCCAGGGCGGCAGTGGATATACAGGGTTCGCCAATCCTTGGGGACCCGCCATTGGCATCAGTACCGGTGAAAACGCCTTGATTAACACTTATGGAACCGGCGCCACTCCATTGATGTATAGTGGTGGCAACTGGGTGCAAGGCTCAGGAATGCCCTATGCTGCTGGTGGCACTGGGAATACTTTCGCCACAATCACGCTGCCGTTGAGCAGCCTGGGTTTGAGTGTCGGCAGCAGTTTCTATTTCGATGTTGTGTCAACGTACGTCAATCCATCCGGCCAGTCTGCTTATGGTGTATTGGACAATACCGGCTGGGCGCCGGAGTCAGATAACAGCTACAAACCCTGGCTTGGAGGCAACCATTATGACTCGGCCACATCCGCCGGTTCGATCTTTGGAACGGCTGCGACCGAGTACACTGTGGTTCCCGAACCGGCAACTTGCGTGTTGCTGGGACTGGGCGCGCTGGGGATGATGAAGAGAATTAAGAATTAAGAAGGCATCCGCCATAGCCGCTTCGGCGACGGCGGGTGCCTTTTACTTTTTAATTTCCCTGAGTCGCGGCTTGCCTGCGCTCAGGACGCGGAGTGAAAATCCCCGTCCGTTCTCGAACGGCTCCACGCGCGCCTTCACCTCCAACACCGGATAGCGCACGGTCGCCAACCCATAACTCTTGTAGGTCTGCGCGAAGAGTTCGGTTTCGACCATGCCGGTCCAGTCGGCCAGCGAAAGAAACTTCATCGGTTCCCCCGTAATCTGGTGATGGGTGCGCTGCTCAACCACGAGACCGCAAGCGGTCACGGTTTCACCGATGAATTCACCGAGGCGATTGACGGGACAATAGGTGTCCCAGGCCACGTCGGCGAACAATTCGAGCGGATGGCCGCTGACAGCAAAGCCGAATAAATCCGTTTCCGATTGCAGGCGTTCGCGGCGGGCCGGCTCATGAAGAAAGGACGAATTTTGAAGGAAGAAGGATGAAACAGGATCAGCGCCCCGGTCGAAATTGAATTCCGCATTCCGGCTTTTGCATTCTGACTTTTGAAGGCGCTGCGCCTGCCAGAACTGGCAGGTGCGGGTTTCGCCGAACTCATCGAAGGCCCCGACGCGAATCATCGCCTCCATTTCATCCCCCGAGGGAGCGATGCGGTGAAAGAAATCCGCCAAGGAAACGAACGGCCCGCGCCCGCGCGCCGTGAGAATCGCATCCGTGGTGCGGCTGGCGAGTCCCTTCACCCGTGTCAAAGGCACACGGATGAGGTTGCCCCGCGGCACAAAGGCCGGTCCGGGTTCGTTGACGGATGGCGGCAGCAGTTTCAATCCGAGCCGATGGCATTCGAGAACGTAAACGAGCGGATGGTAGAAGCCCTTGCCATTGGTCAGCACGGCGGCCATGAACTCGGCGGGGAAATAACGTTTGAGCCAGGCGGATTGCCAGGCCTCGACGCCGTAAGCCGTGCTGTGCGCCTTGCAGAAGGCGTAACCGGCAAAGCCGGTGGCCAGTGCCCACACTTCGGCGGTTTTTTCGGGCGAATGGCCGCGCTCCAGCGCCGACTGGAAGAACTCGCCGCGAATTTCCTCAATGACGGCGCGCTTTTGTTTGTTGAGCGCGCGCCGGAGCACGTCGGCGCGGCCCGGATCAAGTCCGGCGAACGCCTCGCACAGTTGCAGGATGTGTTCCTCGTAAACCACCAGCCCGTAAGTGTTCCGCAAGCACGGTTCCAGCGACGGGTGCGGATAGGTCACCGGCTCCAGCCCCTGATAACGCCGTGTGAAGGCCAGCTTCTTCCCTTCGTTGGCCGCGCCGGGCCGGATGACGCTGACGATGGCGACAAGGCCGTCGATCTCGCGCACGTTGCTCATGCGGCAGAGGCTGGTCATGGCGGGCGATTCGATATGATGCACCGCCCGCGCTCCGCCGCCGGCAATCATCTCCCACACCTGCGCATCGCGCCACGGTTCGGGCGCTTGCGGGTCGCCGAGCAGCACCCGGCCATCGGATTTGTCCCGCGCCACGCAGCGGTCCAGGTCCACTGCGATGCCGCGCTTGTCCAGCATTGCCTTCGCGTCGCGCATGGCGGCCAGGCCGCCTTGGGCGAGAATGTCCATCTTCACCAAACCGATGGTTTCCACGGCATCCATGTCAAAGTGCGTCGTGGCGCAGCCTTTGCCGGCGATGAAGGTCGGCGTCAGTTCGTGCATCGGCTGGCGCGACAGGACGAGGCCGCACGGATGCATTTTGGGATAACGCGGCACGCCATCGAGGAATTCGGCCATTTGCAACGCTGTCCGGTAAGGTTCTTCGTCCAACGGCAAATCGCGGTTCTCAGGACTGGCCCGCAGCATTTCAATCAAACCCGCGCCGCCGCCGGGCGCCGGTTCATCCGGCACCCAGCCGCCGCCGAAACTCCACGGAAAATGGCTGGTGAATTTCCTCACTTCGCGTTCCGCGACGCCGAGAACTTTCGCCGCTTCCGCAAAGGCGCTGCGAGCCTGGAAGGTCGAAAAACCGCCGACCGCCGCGCAATGTTCGGGGCCGTATTTCTCGAAGATGATCTTCACCACGTCGTCCTTGAGGTCGTGCGCGAAATCAATGTCGATGTCGGGCAGTTTATGCAACGCCATCCGCTCTTTGTTGAGGAAGCGGCGAAAATAAAGGCCGAAGCGAATCGGACAAACCCCGCTGATGCCCAGGCAATAACAGACCAGCGAATCCGCCGCGCTTCCGCGCGTGATCCAGTCGATGCCGCGCCGGCGGCATTCCTGGAGAAAATCCCAGGTGATGAGGAAGTATTCTTCATAACCGACTTCATTGATAATGCCGAGTTCCTCCATCACTTGCGGGCGGAACTGGCCGGCGCGGGAGCCGTAGCGTTCCCGGAGACCCTGGAGAACCAGCCGCCGCAGGAAATCGCCCGGCGGCGAACCGTCCGGCGGCGTGAAGGCCGGAAACTGCGGTTTCCCAAAAGGCAGGTCGAAGTTGCAGCGCCCGGCGATTTCGTGGGAATGCCGCAACCAGTCGGGATGCTCCCGACAGGCTGCCGCCATTTCAGCGGGGGTGCGGAAATGCCACCGGCCGCCGCGCCGTTTTTCGGGATGTTCCTGTTGCAGCAAGGTCAGGGTGCGGATGCTCTGCACGATGTCGTATTTCCGGCGGTCATCCGGTGTCGCGTAATGAATGGAGGGACACGCCGCGGCCGGCCATGCCGCGGGCGTCTGCCGCGCAGGGACGGCGCTGTAGAATCGCTGTGGAAACAGTTCCGCCAGCCGCGCATCCTCGCTGACGGCGATCAGCCCGTCAAGAAAGGCGGAATGATGAAGCAAGAATGCAAAAGCAACGGGAGCGCGCTGGCGCCCGGCAACGCCGCCTTCATCATTCCGCCCTCCGCCTTCCGCCTTCTTGGAGAGCAATCGGCAGAGATTGTGCCAGCCGCGGGCCGACTCGACGTAGAGCAGCAACAACTTGCCGTCCACGCGCAGTTCAGTGCCGAGGACCGGCTTGAGGGCCGCCTGCTTTGCCGCCTGCACGAACTCCACCGCGCCGTGCAAGTTGCCCGTGTCCGTGAGCGCGACAGCGGGCAGGCCGTGCCGCTTTGCCAATGCGACGATGGCCGCGGGCGAGAGCGTGGAATCGAGAAACGAATAGTGGCTGTGCGCGCGAAGAGGAACATAAGACAAGGCTGAAGGCTGAAGGCCAAAGGCTGAAGCAAGACCAGCAGGTCCGCGCGCGAAGATTTCCGGCTTCTTCCTTCTGCCTTCATCCTTTAGAATGAAGTCGTGACCCCGCAAAATCACTGAATGTCCCCTCGCTTTGCGGAGTTCATCAATCACGACCGCCAGTCTGGCGCGGGCGTCCCGCCGTTGCGCCGGGACTTCGAGCGGCAGTTCGCCGGAAAAGCGGCCGTCATAGACATTGGACAGCTTGAGCGACACCAGGCGCAAACTCACCCGCCGCCTCCAGGCCGCGCGCAGCATGGCGCGCAACCGGCCATACACGTCGGTTTCCAGGTCGGTCGGCTCGATGAGGCTTTCGTTCACCTGGTCTTCCGCCATGTCGTTGTAGCGGACGCGGACATGGAGGGTCCGGACGCTGCGGCCTTCCTCGCGCACCTTTGCAAAAAGATGATCCGCCATGCGGCGCAAGGTGGCTTCGGCATATTCTTCGTCGGTGATGTCGCTGGCGAAGGTCTCCTGCCGGCTGAACGACTTTTGCGGCTCCCGCGCGGGAATGAGCGGGCGTTCGTCAATCCCCTGCGCGAACTGCCGGATGGCGGCGGCTTGATTGCCGAGCAGCAACTCCAGCATTGCCAACGGGGTCGCGGCAACATGGCGGATTTGCACAAGGCCGGCGGCATCGAGCCGCACGCTGGTTTTGGGCCCCACGCCGGGCAGCCATTTGTTTGGAAGGGGATGCAGAAACGCCGCTTCACGGCCCGCCGGAACTTCGTCAAACGCGGCGGGCTTGTTGAGTTTCGATGCGACCGCGCTGACGAGCTTGTTGGTGGCGATGCCTTCGCTGACGATGATTTTGAGTTTTTGGCCGATGGCCTTGCGAATCGCCAGGGCGATTTCGACCGGTGATTTTCGCACGGCGGACAGGTCGAAGTAACCTTCATCAATTGAAGTCTGCTCCACGTCGGGCGTGAAATCGTAGCAATAGCCGAACATCCAATGCGAGAATTGCTCATAACGCTCGAAATCGCCCGGCAGCACGATCAACTTGGGGCAGAGCTTGCGCGCCCGCACCGTCGGCATCGGCGTGTAGATGCCGAATTTTCGGGCTTCATACGAAGCGGACGCGATAATGCCGCGCTTCTCGCCCCCGACCGCAACGGGTTTGCCGCGCAATTTTGGGTCAGCCGCCTGTTCGACCGCCGCGAAGAAAGCGTCCGCATCGAGATGAACGATGGTGCGCATAATTCATTCACGCGCCTTTCGGATGAGCGCGCGGAAGACACCCTGGATCATCAAATCGTCGGACGGAACAAGGTCGGGATACCCGGGGTTTTCGGCTTTGAGAAACGGCTTCCCGTTTTTCAACACGAAGGTCTTGAGCGTGCTCTTG
>Ga0181526_10002620_pt1 | contig 15433 bp, 10 predicted proteins | sample PEATcosm2014_Bin_35_FD_119750 | JGI IMG/M metagenome (GOLD analysis project Ga0181526, IMG submission 119750) | Peatland microbial communities from MTU Mesocosm Facility, Houghton, MI, USA - PEATcosm2014_Bin06_30_metaG | ecosystem: Environmental > Terrestrial > Soil > Wetlands > Peat | place...
CAACGTGCGCGCCCTTACGAATCGCCGTGGTGGTGTAGCAGCCGGCGGCGTGGATTGCGGAAGAGCGGATGATGAGTCCCATGCGAATGTGCGATGCTTTCCTTTGGCGAGGATTGGCCTGTATGGACCGCATACTATCATTGACAGGGCCGTTGACGAAGTGAGGGGAAGGGAAATGAGACGGGGTTTTGCGCTTGCGGTGGTTTTTGGGGGCTGGATGGCTTGTTGCATGGCCGCCGGGCCGGGGGCTTGTGCACAGAGCCCCGCCGGTGGAGATGCGGCTGGAGCGGGGTCCGCGCCTGGCCAGAGCAAGCCCGCCGGCGATGGGCAAAAACCGGCCGGTGCGCAGTCCGGGGCCAATCCCTTTCCCGAGGACATCAGCACCGTTCCCGTGATGCCCTCCAAAGGGACGCCGGTCTTGCCGGAAGGGACATACAACGGGGGGGATAACGGACACGTTTCGCTGCCGGGCGACGACCTGGACCCGGTGCGGAGTCCCAACGACCCAGCGCCGGCCAGCAGCGCGCCGGAGCCGGATTCCAGTTCCAGCCTGAGCGGCCTCGACAAGCTGCTGCCCAGGCTCGATGACGATCAGCCGGATGGAAGGAGGAAGCTCGCCGTCAAAGAGCAGACGCACAAGGAGTCCGCCTCCAACGACATCGACGTGGGAAAGTACTACCTGCAGACCAGAAATTGGCGGGCGGCTCAGTCGCGGTTCGAGTCGGCGATGGTCCTCGATCCTGAGAATCCTGAGGTCTATTGGGGATTGGCCGAGGCCCATCGCCATCTGGGCGACTTTGTCCAGGCGCGCGCGAATTACCAGAAGCTGCTGGACTACGATCCGGAGGGACCGCACGGCAAGGAGGCGCGGAAGGCGCTGGCGGACCCGCAGATAGGGAATGCAAAGAGCGCCGCAGCCACAGCGCCGGCGACGGGGATGGCGAAATAGCCCCTGTGCCGTGACGCCGCAGCGTAGGCGAAGCTCTGAGAGACCAGACTGGAGAAAGCGAGGGCCGGAGCATTGTGCTCCGGCCCTCGCGCTCTTTGCTCCTCATCCGATCAAAACGAGAATGCGGCCTGGAAGAAGATGCGCCGAGCCGCCGAGCTTGTTGGCGACGAGAACATGCCGCGAGCGAGCGTGGTCGACTTTTCAAACCGGCTGCCAGGGCCATAAAGCCCAGTGGTGGGATCGAAGGTCGGAATCAAGGTTCCAGACGGCGTGCCGTAGTCGATGTCGTTGAACAGGTTCAACGCCTGGGCGCTGAAGGTGAGCGAGTACTTGTGGCCGGTGTTGTTCATGCCGCCGCGGCCACCGCCACCGCCAAATCCGCCGCCAAATCCACCGCCGCCAAATCCGCCACCGCCGCGGCCGCCACCGCCGGGACCTCCGCCGGGGCCCCCGCCTGGACCGCCAGGAGGAGGACCGCCCTGGGGCTGGCCGCCAGCCTGATTGTTCGCCGGCGCGGTCTTGGGACCGAGGCCAAAAGAGCGGCTGACGCGCAGATTCACGGCCACCGCGGCCGGGCCGTTGGCCAGATTGGCGGGGATAATCGTCTCTCCAGCTTGTGGAACCGTATCGAAGTTACCCATGATGGTGGTGACCACGTCGCTCGAGATCGATGCTGCGGTTGCGTAGGACGGCCGGTCGTTGAAGAAGCTGTCGCCGGTCAAATCGTTGTTGGTGACGATGTTGAACGGTCTGCCCGATTGGGCCATCAGGAAAGGATTGAAGCTGATGCCCCACGGGCCGGTATAGTTGCCCATCAGGAAAACCATATTGCGCGAGGCAAACGGAGCGCGGCCATAATCCTGGCTCAGGTTGTAGGAGTTCGATGCCGTTCCCGTGTCTGAATTCACCACGTTGAAGTTATAGAACCCCATCAAGCTGAAGGTGGGCGAAAAGCGAGCGTTCACATTTACTATCACCTGATTCTGCTTGAAGACGGCCTCGGGATAAAACTCCTTCACGATGCCCAGATTCGGATTCGGCCGGCTTCCGGAGTTGGCGGGGTTGCTGAAATCGTAGGTTCCAGGAAGATAGGCATTGGAGTCGCGCGTGGCCATCTGGTGCACGCCAAAGGAGTGCAGATAAGTCAAAGTAAGAGTGGTGGTCTTGGTGGCCTGGCGCTCCAGGCTGGTTCCAACCTGCTCCATGGTGGGCGCGCGATAGCTGGGGTCGATCTGGTAAATCTCCGGCGCAACCGTCTTGCCCGCGCCGCATGTGGACAGGTTGATGTTGCTAAGACTGGTGGCATTGAAACAAGTCGGGTCGGTTATGACGATCGGTTTCTGGCTGTTAACGCTGCCGTTGAATTGCTCGAGAGACATTTCGCTGCCCACCCCGAAGCGGTCATAGAAGAACCCAAAGCCGCCGCGCAGAACTGTCTTGGCCTGCTTCTTGTTCTTGTGCCCATCCAGCGCATAGGCAAACGCAACGCGCGGGGCCCAGTCGCTGTGATCCGCCGTGTGATTCTGCGTCTCCCAGCGCAGGCCGCCGGAGAGCGTGAGAAACTGATTGAACTTCCAATCGTCCTGAAAGAAGAGCGCGGCGTCGAAGACGTTGGCCGTGAACCCCTCTCTGCCAGTTGTGTAACTCAGACTGTTCGGGAGGCACCCACCGATTTGACTGGCCGGGCAAGCCGCGGCAATCTGCGCGAAGGTCTCACCCTGCGCAAGTCCATTGAGCGTGGCCACATAGGCGGGCAACGAGGGGAAGCTGAAGCTGCCGTTGAAGTTCGCGTTCGATGAGTCGGCGTCCCGATTGTCGCGCACCCAGGTGCCGAACTTGATGGCGTGCGCGCCGGCCGACATGGTGGTTATGTTCTGCAGCTCAAGATGATCGGTATGGTTCGTATCGTATTGCCCGCCCGAGCCCCCGCCCGAGAAGTCCCCCGGAACATTGATCGTTGGCGTCGTACTCACCGGTGTCGTGGTAGACAGATTGCGGCGATATTGAAAGCGTGTCTCGTTGACGATATGCTCGTTGACGATCTGGGAATCCATCAGTTGGACAGAGTTCTCCGAAGAGGTTCCGGACGTAGCCTGCGCGGGCAGCGATGTGGAGCCGAGACTTCCGCTCGAACTGCCGCGTTCGAACTGGTAGCGCAGGGTCAACGTGTTCTTCTGCCCCAGTTGCAGATCGATTCGCGGCGAAACCTCGATGCGGGTCGACGGGCTGTAGATGGAACCCGTAACCGGAATGATGTTGCCGTTGGCGTCGGTGGGAATGGAGTAGAGGCCGGTGACTGGATTCAATACCGCGGTGCTGGCGATGTAAATGCTCTCGTCCTCGATGTTGCGCCCTTCCACGCTGAGGAAGAAGGACGACCACTTGTTCATCGCTCCGCTGATGGTGCCGTTGTACTGGACGCTGTCATAGCCCGGAACCGGCGATAAAAATGGGTTGCCGGTGTTGAAGACATTGTCGTTCCCCATGACAAACCCGCGCCCGTGCAGCTTGTCGGTTCCCGGTTTGGTAAGAATCTCGATCCGCCCGTAACCGATGTGGTCAAACTCGGCGGAAAACGGATTCTGGTTAATGCGAATCTCGCGAATCGCCGACTTCGGCGGCAGCGTCCCGCCGGTGAATCCGTCAATATAAATCTGCCCGCCGTTCGGTCCAGCCGCGGGTCCGGCCAGCGCCGTCAGCTCGTTCGACAGTTCATCCGGATCGTCTGAGAGCGCTTCGAGATCCTTGTCCTTGAGAATAATGGCGCTGGCGTTGCCGCTGGCTTCGGTATTGACCGTGGGCGACTCGTCGGTGACCTCGACGCTCTGCTGTGCCACTTCGATGGCCATCGAGATGGCGACGTGCTTGACCTGGCCGGCCGCCACCGGAATGGGCTGCGAAACAAACGGAGCAAAGCCCGGATAGCTGGCCTGCACAACATAGCTGCCGGGCGCCAGACCGGTCACTTGATAGGCGCCCGCGGAGTCGGCAGTTGTGGTGGTCACTACCTTTCCAGCCGGCGTGGCGATGGTAATGGCTGCGCCTGGGATCAGCGCGCCGGTGGGGTCGGCGACGTGCCCGCGCACGGTGGCCGTAGTCACTGGAGCCGCGGCCGGCGCGGGGGTCTGCATGGGCGGCGCGGGGGTCTGCAGCGCCGAGGCGGGCGTCTGCGCGGGCGGAGACGCCGCCTGCCCGTGGGCCGCAAGCACCCCGGCAACGCCGAAGGCCAAAGTAATGAGAAGTCGATCGAAGCTATGCAATCTTGAATACACGAGTCCCTCGCTTATTTCCCTTGAAAAGTTGGGTGCGATCACTGCGCTGCCGCGTCTGCCGCGGCTGCGCCTGAGTTCATGCTCCAGTTGCTGAGCAGGTTCTGGCTGGCGGCGGGAGCTTCAAGCAATGGCTCAACGCCCGCCAGGAGCGTGATGGCGGTAACGTCCGTAGCGCCGTCGGTTGAAACCAGCATCACGGCGTCGCCCTTTTTGAGATCCGCAAACTGGATGGCCGGCGCTCGGCTAAGCATCTGTTGCGGATCGCCGCCGCCTGACCCGCCTGAACCGGTCCATTGGCCACGGCCGGCCCATTGGCCGCCGCCTTGACCTCCGCCAGCTCCCTGGCCAACGGCCTGGCTTGTGCTTGCGCTGCTGGGCTGCGCCGCACCGCTGTGCTGCGAGGACGCCGCGGCGGCCGCGCCGTTCGACGCTCCGTTGAGCCGCATAGCCAGCATGCGCGCCATCATATCGGGCAAACGGCGCAACTGCGCGTCGGGAGTAATGTGAACGGTGACCGGCTTCTTGGTCGTCAGATCCTTCAGGACGAATGTGGAGCTCGCGGAATCGAGAGAGCCGATGACGCCGGAGATATTGCGGAAGGTGCCGGAGACAATCTCTTCCGCGGCGATTTCAGTTCCGTCGGCATTCTTTGCTCCGCGCGCACGCAGTTGATCGCCGGGGTGAATGGCATCGATGGGCGCTGGCTGAGCCGCATCGTAGCTCACGCTAGCCGACGCGTAGCGCTTGATCACGGTTGCCTTCGCGGTGTGAACGGTGATGGTCTTGGCCGTTGCGCCCACGCCTGAAGTGAGAACAATCGCGCCGGAAGCGCTGTCAATACTCTTCACCAATCCGCCCACGCCCCGCTTCTGCCAGTCCTCACGATCCTTCTGCTGCTTCAGCGCCACGTCTTCCTGCTTGATGGCGACGACTCGCAAGGCTTGCGGCGTGGTAGCGGTGGCGTTCGGATCCAGCTTGACCAACGCGCGGTCGCCAACTGCGAGATCGCCGAACTGGATGGTCACCGCAGTGCTCAAATCCTTCTGGCCGGGGGCGATGCGCTTGACGGCCGCCGTGGCGGGAACCTCGACCTGGCGAAGACCGTCGGCATCGGACTTTACCGTCAGCGTGTCGCCCGCGATGGCCGCGATGGTGCCTAGAAACTGCGAGGGCGGAGGCGCGGCGGTCTGCTGCGCAAAGGCCATGGGCACGGCAAGCAACAGAGCGATCAGCCCGGCGAGCGCAATCGAGTTTGGAAACCGATTCTTCATCTTCTTCAAAGGCCATTTCTCCTCGGGCCGAATCCTGCCGGCAGCCGGGGTGGGAAAGTCATTGCCATTTTTGTAGACGAAGCAGCGCGCCAAAAGGTTGAGTGGAGCATCCCATTGCGGGAATGCGTGTGAGATCTCCCATGGATAGAAGAAGTTACGCTTTCCATGTCTTGACCTTTACGAAGATCGATTCTCAAACGGATTGGAGGCCGGTGCGGATCAGCGATCGAGTTCGGCGTTTTCCAGAAAGGTATAACTGCCAGACGGAGAGGGATGCACGTTAGCCAGCCGCCGGTTGTGGACCACGATGGTATCCATGTACCAGAGATCGATGGCGGGCAGATCGCGAGCCAGAATCTGCTGCGCCTCCACGTACTCCGCGCGGCGGCGGGCCAAGTCTTCGCTTTGGGCCGCGTCGTCGAGCAGGGCGTCGAGCCGCGCGTTCGAGTAGTGGCTGCGGTTGAGACCCTTGGGAGAGAAATTGGCGGTTGAGTAGGCGAAGCTGAAAATGTCCGGCTGTTCGATTCCTGCCCAGCGCAGCGAGTACATCTGAAATGCCCCGCGCGCAATATCGGAGTAAAAGGTCGCGAACTCGTAGCTGCGAATCTCCAGCGCAATCCCCACCGCGCCCAATTGCTGTTGCAGCACCGCGGCCCGCAGGCGGGCTCCTTCGTCGCTGCTGGTCTTCATGGTCAAGTAGAAGCGGAGTCCATCGGCGCCGCGCCGGTACCCGGCCTCATCGAGGAGCCGGGCGGCGCGCGCCGGATCGTAGTCGTAGCGCGCCACATCGCCGCTCCACGCCCAATGACTGGGAGGAAGCAAACTCGACGCAGGCTGCGCATGGCCGCCCATCAGCGTCTGGATGATCAGCTTCCGGTCGATGGCGCAGGCAATCGCCTGGCGCACGCGCGCATCCTTGAGCAGCGGGTCGAGGAGGTTGAAACCGAGATACTGAATCTCCGTGCCGCCCGTATCCTCAATCTGCAGATTGGGGCGCGCGGCCAGAACCGGCAGCGAATCCATGGGCAGGGAATTGACGGCCACGTCGGCCGAACCCTTTTCCAGTTCCAGCGATTCCGTGATCGCGTCCGGCACCACGGCGAAGCGCACCCGCTCGATCTTGGGCACAACCGACCAGCTCCGGGGATTGCGCTCGACAATCACATCCTGATCGATCTGCTGGCTCACGAAGCGAAATGGCCCGGTGCCTACCGGATGCTGCCAGAAGTCGCGCCCGCTGCCCTGGGGAACAATACCGATGGCGCCGGTAGAAAGGTTGGCGAGGAGAAAATTGTCGGCGTGCTTAAGATGGAAGACAACCGTGCGCTCGCCGGACGCCTCGACATGGTTGACCGAAGCGAAGGAGTTTGCCCTGGGCGAGATGACTGCGCCGGGAAGCATCGGATCGATCATGGACTCGATGGTCCAGACCACATCTTGAGCCGTCAGCGCGCGGTCGTCGTGGAAGCGTACTCCACCGCGCAGGTGAAAGACGACTGTGAGCGGGTTCGGCTGCTCCCAGCTCTCGGCTAGTGCCGGAGCGAACTGAAAGCTGGCAGTGCGGGCGACCAGGCCGTCGAATAGCAGTCCATCGATGCGCTGCGACTGCGCGTCGGTGCCGATGCGGGGATCGAGGTTTGCCGGGCTGCTCTCGATGAGAAAGACTACTGTGGCAGGATCCCTCTGCGCCCCGCGGCAGCCGGCAATCGCCAGCAAGCAAGCGAGCGCCAATAGGCGCCAGGCGCCGAAAGGACGACATGAGTGCCCCACCCTCGCCACGTTCTTGTTTTTGTAGCTAAGGTGGGAATCCGCGAACCTTGGCCGCTGCCCATTAATCAACCTACGCATAGGTCACCTGACCCAGAATTGCGGGCCGAGCCGCTCCGGTAGCCGCTGGCAGGTTGCCGGGCAGACGATGCCAGGTTTGCCAGGCCAGCAGCGCGAAGGCCGCTGCCTCCTTGGCTTCCACCGGCAAACCGAACTCCTCGCTGGCGGCCAGTTCGCAGCCCAGCGGCTCCAGCCTCTGCGCGAGCATGGCCATGAGCGTGTGATTGCGCGCCCCGCCGCCGGAGACGATGAAATCCAAGCCGCCTTTCATCTTCGGACGGACAAAGCGCTTGTAAGCCCGCACGATGGTCTCCGCGGTCAAAGCTGTCGCGGTTGCCAATGCGTCTTCACGCTTGCTGGTGTGCAGTTGGCACTCCGCTAGGAACTTCGCGGCATACTCGCGGCCAAACGGCTCGCGCCCGGCGGTGCGCGGCGGCTTCTGACGAAAATAGGGATTGCGCAGCGCAGCCGCCAGAACCGGCGCGATCACTGTTCCCTCGGCCGCCCAGGCTCCGTTGCGGTCGAAGGGCTTGGCGAAAAGCTCCTGGGCGAGAGCGTCGATCACCATGTTGCCGGGGCCGGTGTCGAAGGCGATCACCCGATCGGCATCAGCTCCGGCGGGAATCGCGGTAAGGTTAGCAATGCCGCCGATGTTCTGGAGTACGCGCCCGCGCCTGGCGTCTGCAAACAGCACGTAATCCAGCAGCGGAACCAGCGGCGCGCCCTGGCCGCCGGCCAGCATATCCGCCGGACGGAAGTTCGAAACCACCGGAACGCCCAGCGCGGCGGCGATCGCCGCTGCTTCGCCCGCCTGCCAGGTGCAGGAAAAGCGCCGGCCCATATAGGACTGGGCTCGTGGCTGATGATAGAGCGTCTGCCCGTGGCAGCCAATCAGGTCCAGCCTTACGCTATGGCGCTCGACGGTTGCGCTCACCGCCTCGGCATAGGCCAGGCCCAGGCGCCAGTTGAGCCGCGCCAGCTCGGCCGTCGAGGTGGAAGCGGCATTCATCGCCGCCAGCACTGCCCGGCGCAGGGCTGCGGGAAAGCCGAAGCCTTCATGCGCCAGCAGGGTGAGTTTGGGTCGCTCCTTGCCAGCCGCAATCCGCACGATAGCCACATCGATTCCATCGGCGGAGGTTCCGCTCATGATGCCGGCTACGATCATGGTCTTCGCGCTCATGCGGGTTGGGCCTCCACGGCGCGTTGCGCCTTCGCGATGGCCTCGTTGAAGCGCAGAATCCGCATCCGTAGCGCCTCGAATTGCCGCGCCGAAAGCGCCGGAGCGGCCCCGCTGGCAAACAGCTTCGCCCGCTGCCGCGCGGTTCCTCTCGCCCTGGCCAGCAGCAGCTTGCGGAATGCCGCCGAGCGCGCGCCCTCGGCGATCAGAGCCTCATACGCTCTGAGAATCAGCTCCGGGCTGTGGCAAATCTCCAGCAAGTCCATCCCCGCCCGAACCGCTGCCACACCGGCCTCCTCGATGGGCTTGAACTTGAGAATCCCGCCCATCTCCAAATCGTCGCTGAAGACGATTCCTCGATAGCCGATCCGCTTGCGCAGCACCGTATCAGTCCAGTAATGCGATACAGAAGCTGGGCGATTCTTCCCCGGCGTGCTGGGATAGGCCGCGTGGCTGACCATCACGATGGGCAGCTCGTTGCGGAGTTCGCGATAGGGCGCCAGATCTTCTCGCCAAAGGTCGCCGAGGCTGCGCCCGATCGCCGGAGTCTGCAGATGGGAATCGAGCGTGCCGGCGCCCAGCCCCGGAAAGTGCTTGGCGCAGCCTGCCACGCCGTGCCGGGCAAGGCCGGCTAGAAATGGGCGCGCATACTCGACTACTCCCGCTGCCGTCGCCGCCGCTGCCCGTGTGCCAAGCACTTGTGCGGAGGCCGGCAGCGCCAGGTCCAGCACCGGCGCCAGCGTGGTATTAAAGCCGAAGGCCTTGACGCCGCGGGCGATCAGCTCGCCTTGCACACGTGCGAGCTCCCTAGGGCGCTCAGTTGGGTGCCCCATCCTTTCGCGTCCTTTGCGAAAGGGTGGGAGACCGCAACTCCCAACCGCGAGGCTAGGTGCCCCATCCTTTCGCGTTGTCGCCGCGGCGACCGAAAGGGTGGGAAACCGCAACTCCCAACCGCGAGACAGCGCCGCCAGCGCCACAGCCTGCGCGGAGGGCAACGGAGCCAGCGCGTCGCGCAGCCGGTCCACCGTCCCGCCTTCCACGTCCACGCAGCGAAAGCTGTGCGCCGCACACAGTGCCGAACCCTCGTCGAGCAGCGCCCTGGTCTGGCGCGCATCCTCGATGTTGCGGCGGAAGAGGATAATCCCCCCGGGCCTGACCAGCTTGAGCCAGGCGCGTTCCATATTCGTCAGCTGCGTGCCCGCCAGCCCCACCACCAGCAGGCTTCCGACGGCGTGGCGCAATTCCTCTTTCATCTCCGCTCCCTGGCAAGAACCAGAATAACCGGCTGGCATGGAAACGGCGCGGCCTTTTCCTGTTTGCCGCGCGATGCCCGTTTGCAGCGTGTCCAGTGAGCCGGAACCAGCGCATACCAACGCTGCCACACACCGCAACTTCCCACTGGTGCTACCATCGAATCTGACCAATGCAAACGAAAAGACTGAAGATTATCCCCCTCGGCGGCCTAGGCGAATTCGGCATGAACTGCCTCGCCCTCCGCTGGGATGACGACATTATCGTGATCGACGCCGGCTTGATGTTTCCGGAGTCGGAGTTGCTGGGTGTGGATGTCGTGGTTCCCGATATCACCTACCTGATTGAAAACAAGGCGCATGTGCGCGCCATTGTGCTGACGCACGGCCACCAGGATCACATCGGTGGCCTGCCTTGGCTTCTGAGCGAACTCAAGGTTCCCGTCTACGCCACCGAGTTTACGCTGGCTTACGTCGAAGGCAACCTTGAAGAGAATCACCTGCTGGACGAAACCACGCTGATCGAGATCAAGCCCAAGGAGAAGTTCTCCATCGGTCCCTTCACGATCGAGCCGATCCGCGTGACCCACTCGCTGGTGGACTGCGTGGCCCTGGCCGTCGAGACGCCGGTGGGCGTCGTGATCCATACCGGCGACTTCAAGATTGACCTTTCGCCGCTCGACGGTCACGCCTTCGACCTGCACACCTTCGCCGAATACGGCAAGCGCGGCGTACTGGCCCTGCTACAGGACTCGACCAACGTCGATCGCTCCGGCTACACGCCCAGCGAGCGGGCGGTTGTTCCCCGGCTCGACGAGATCTTTTCGCAAACCAAGAAGAAGCTCTTCTTCAGCTGCTTCTCGTCCTCCATCTACCGCATACGCATCGCCCTCGATCTGGCCCGCAAGCATGGGCGCAAGGTGGCCATCGTTGGCCGCTCCATGATGGAAAGCACTGAGATTGCCCAAGATCTGGGTTATATCGAGATTCCCCAGGGGCTGGTCATCAATCCCAGCCAGTTGCGCGACTACACGCCCGAGCAGTTGATGATTTTGATCAGCGGCACCCAGGGCGAGCCCATGAGCGCGCTCAGCCGCGCCGCGGTCGACAACCACAAGCACGCCCGCATCGACGCCGGCGACACGGTGGTGCTGAGTTCGCGCATCATTCCCGGCAACGAGAAGAGCATCTTTCGGGTGATCGACCACCTCTGCCGCCGCGACGCCCAGGTCATCTGCGACGACGGGGCGAATGGATTGATTCACGTCAGCGGCCACGGCAGCCAGGAAGAGCAGCGCCTGCTCATCAGTCTGGTTCGGCCCAAGTTCTTTATCCCCGTGCATGGCGATTATCGCCACCTTCAAAAGCACGCCCGAGTGGCCCTGGAGACCGGCGCGGTGGAGCACGCCATGGTGATTGAGGATGGCGACGTGCTGGAACTGACCAAGGACGACGCCCGCAAGCGCGACAAGGTCACCGCCGGCCGCATCCTCATCGACTCCGGTTCCACCACCGATGTGGTGGAAGAGCTGGTCATCAAGGACCGGCGCATTCTGTCGGAAGACGGCATCGTGCTGGCAGTTCTGGCCATCAACAAGCGCACCGGCAAGGTGGAGCAGCAGCCCGAAGTGGTGATGCGTGGCTTTGGCGGCGCAGACATCACCGACCAGGCCCGCGAACTGGTCCTCAGGACCCTCGACGGCCTGAGCACCGAGCAGAAGGCCGACTACGGCCTGGTCAAGGAAAAAGTCCGCGCGGAGTTAAAGCGGCTGATCCAGAAGACCACCGGACGAAGACCGATGATTATGCCGGTGATTTTGGAAATCTAATTCTCGTAGAAGGACTTGCCATCGAATTGCTGCACGGTTCGTCTTACCACGTCCGACGTGTCGCAGCAGACGATTCGCGACAAGTGCTCCGTCTGGCAAGCGTCGCGGAACCGCGAGCAGAGTGCGTCAGCGATCCAGGTCCCAAATTGGAACTCGTCTGGACGTTGGCCGGACCTGGCCTTCGCGACGCTATCAATTCGACCGATTTGAAACCCTTGCTGCAACTGCTTTCTCAGATGTGAATCGAGTTGCTTTGCTTTCTGGACGATCATCATGCGCAGGGTCTTATGGAGCGCTTGCCGATGTGTATCTGTGAGGTCTTTGGGGTCGTGATAAATATCGACGATTCCAAGCACAATGTCTCGACGCATTAGTGCTGTGATCAGTTTGGCGACAGTGAAGGTGGCGCACACGGACCAGATATTGTCGCAGCGGGCCATGCCCGATACATCATCCGTCCCATCTACCTCCCCTGTCCTATAGATAGGGCTATCGAGACTCGACCTTGAGACGACTGCCCACGCGTCAACCGATTGAAGCATAGCATCGACTGAGTTGATTGAACGGTATTCCTTTCGGACATAGCTCTCCTGCAACCGTGGCAGGGATAGAAGGAAATCTTCCTGCTCAACTGCCCAAGCAGCGAAAACAAAGTCCTTTCCTGACTCAACACGAGGATATGATTCGTCCAAGAACAGATAATGCACTTGTTTCCCTCGATCCCAAGCTTACGCGTCTGGTGCATCGTTGCCAATTGGGAGAGTGCCGAATGAACCAATTGCCGGGTGCTCAGGCCTCGTTTCTGATATGGGATGCTGCAAAGATCGATTCGTTCCTCCGCAGATTCGCACAGTATTCTGCTGACTGCTCTCCGGCTTTCGATATACATTGATCCTGCACGCAAATTCCCCTGCAAGCAAAGGAGATCCCCATGTCCGCATCGGCCCCTCCAACCAAGATCATGATTATCCGCCACGCCGAAAAGCCTCCCAAGAACGGCGGTGAACCGCTGGATGTGCAGGCGAACGGCGAACCTGGCAATGGAAAGTCGCTCATTATTCCCGGATGGCAGCGGGCCGGCGCTTTGAACGCTTTCTTTGCCCCGTACAAGTCCACGCCCGCCATTGCGGAGATCGCGACTCCGGACTATATCTACGCCGCCAGTCCCACGAACGAATCGCAGCGGCCGTGGGAGACGGTGACCCCTCTGGCGGTCTGGCTAAACTATGCGCAGGGCACTCCCCAATTCAATGTCTCCTATACGATTGGCGGCGGCGAGCCAGCCATGGTGGCCAGCGTTCTCGCCCTCAGCGGAGTGGTGCTCATCTGCTGGGAGCACGATAACATCATGCCCAACGTCATGAGCGCTATCGACAAAAAGGTTCCCATCGCCAACTACGCGTCCATTCCCAATCCCTTTCCCGGCGTCTTTTACCTGGTGTGGGTTCTGGACCTGAACAAGAAAGGGACCAGCTACACTTGGACTTCAGTGAACCAGAATCTGATGGCCGGCGACGTGTAATCCCGATGGCCGGGATGTTTCATTTTGGACAGACGAATTCAGCGCACATCCGTCTACTTGGCGTGTAGGCTGTTCCATGGCGATTATGTCTCCGAGGCGCTTCCACATAGATACGAGGAAGCGACTTTGTAAACAGGCGGAAGTCTTGCGGCGCTCCCCCAAGTCCGCAAGGTAGATGACTCGGGGGGCCAATGACCGAGGGTTTGGATGGCACTCTGGAGACTCCCCCTGAAGAACCTCTTCGCGTTGCCTTCGCTCGCATTCCTCGCGGCGCTCCTGACTATGGTTACACGCGCCGTGCCAGCCCCCGCGCAGTCCCTCAACCGTTCCGCCGCCGACGTTTCCAGCGCGCTCGCCGCGGTCGGTTACAGCAGTTCGACCGGTGGCTCCGGCTTGCTCGGCTCGGGTTTACCCGGTTCAGGCATCGACGGCTCCGTGGGTTCCGCGGACCGGGACCTTTTGCTCCCTGAAGCCCCGGCCCCCGCAGCCCTTGGGGGCAGCTCGGAGCGCTTCACCATCGCACCCGCCGCTCAACGGCATCAACTTCCCTTTTCCCGCATTGGGATCGGTGCCGACGTCTCTCCGCTTGGAATCGGGCTCAAGTCGGCAATCGTTCTGGACGACTTTTTCGACGCCCGGTTGATGGGAAACGTCTTTCTCTACAACAGCGCCCGCTTCGAGGTGGAGGGTTTCAACGTGATTGCCGACCTGCATATGGCGTCGGCAGCGGCATCCTTGGATTGGTACCCGTTCAACAGCGTCTGGCGGTTGAGCCCCGGGTTGATGTTCTTCAATGCCAACCACCTTTCTGTATCGGCTGACGTTGTTCCAGGAACCAGCTTCACCCTGAGCGACCAGACCTTCTATTCAGCCAGCGCGAATCCGGCAACCGGGTCGACGCCGCTGGTTGGAACCGGCGTACTGGGACTGCACACGAACCGGCCAGCCGTGACGCTCACTGGCGGCTTTGGCAAGTTTATTCCCCGGTCTAACCGGCATTGGTCCTTTCCGTCAGAGTTTGGTGTCGCGTTCACCGGAGCGCCTTCAGCAAACGTGAATGTGTCTGGATGGGTATGCCTCGACGCCAAGCAAACCCAATGCAGCGACCTGGGAGACGCCACGAATCCGGTCACCGTCAAGTTCAACAACGCCTTGCAGTCGTCGCTCACTAAATGGAGGAATGATCTGGGCAAAGTACAGATTTACCCGCTTTTCTCATACAGCGTGGTTTACAGCTTCAATATCCGCTAGCCGATTATGAGACCAAAAAGTTGGACCGCTGCGCAGTGTCACGACTTCTTCTTCCTCTGGCGTCGGTCCGGCGCTCCGCGTCTCGCCCGAAGCCGATAATTACAGCATGGAAGAATCTCTCGTTTCAATAGGAGCCATCCGAGCCGCGGCTGCCCGCATCGCCGGCATCGCCGTCAAGACTCCGCTCGTCCGCGCCCCGTTTCACGGAATCTCCGGCCACGGAACCGGCAAGGAAATCTATCTCAAGGCCGAAAGCCTCCAGCCCATCGGGGCCTTCAAGATTCGCGGTGCGGCCAACAAAATTCTCCAGCTCACTCCCGCGGAGGTCGCCCGCGGCGTCATCACCTACTCCAGCGGCAACCACGCCCAGGGCGTAGCCTACGCCGCCCGCGCTGTCGGCGCTAAGGCGGGGGTCTCCAGCGACAGGTCTTCGTCGATGGGGTGTAAAGCGGTCATCGTCATGCCCTCGAATGCCCCGGCCATCAAGCGCGCCGCCACGCTGGCTCTCGGAGCGGAGGTCGTCGACGTGGGCCTGGCCTCCAGCGAGCGCCTGGCCGTGGCCGAGCGGCTTGTCCGCCAGCACGGCTATGTGGTCATCCCACCCTACGACGACGAGCAGATCATCGCCGGCCAGGCTACCTGCGGCCTGGAAATCGTCGAGGCGCTCCCTGAAGTGGATCTGGTGCTGGCCCCGGTCTCCGGCGGCGGCCTGCTTGCGGGCGTTGCCGCGGCGGTAAAGGTCGCCGCGGCGACCCCTCAAACCAAAGTCTTCGGCGTCGAACCCGAGCTGGCCGGCGACGCGGCGGAGAGCTTTCGCACCGGCTCGATCGTCACCTGGCCGGCCGAGCTGGCCAGCCGGACGATCGCCGATGGGCTGCGCACCCAGAGCGTGGGACAGCGCAACTTTGCCCACATCCAGGCCTTTGTCGACGGCATCGTCACCGTCAGTGAAGGCGAGATTCGCGCCGCCATGCGGGCCATCGTCGCCGCCGCGCGCCTTGTTCCCGAACCCAGCGGAGCGGTCGCCGCTGCCGCGCTGCTCTTCCACGGCGCGGAGTTGCCACCCTACACCTGCGCGGTAGCCG
>Ga0181526_10002626_pt1 | contig 15402 bp, 11 predicted proteins | sample PEATcosm2014_Bin_35_FD_119750 | JGI IMG/M metagenome (GOLD analysis project Ga0181526, IMG submission 119750) | Peatland microbial communities from MTU Mesocosm Facility, Houghton, MI, USA - PEATcosm2014_Bin06_30_metaG | ecosystem: Environmental > Terrestrial > Soil > Wetlands > Peat | place...
AGTACCGGCTTGGCGCCGCGGGTCCTCTCGCCCCGCTGTGATTGCGCGCACGCGGATCATCCGAAATGACAAAGATCGCGCCGCCCGATGTCTGGGCGGTCCTCTTTGCAGTCCATCGCAGACCCGAAGATTCCCGTGCGACTGCAAATGGTCCCGGTGACATTTATGGTCTATCTCCAATCCTGATGGGACGTTGGCTGCGATGCGTTCGGCCAGTGTCACTTTCCGCCTTTCATGAGTTTCGCCACCGAGGTTTTCCGATGGAAGTGGCCTTTCCGCATGTGCCTGGAACGTAGCCGAGGCTGGATCTCAGACGACGGTTGGCTTGGTGCCTTGCTTTTCGAGTTGCGTGCGGAGTTCGGCTGGCATCGGGCAGTGATACCAACCACGGCCAGCGTCGTCCAAACGATCGCGCGTCTCGCTTCCATACCAAGCGATCAAGCGCCAGTCGTAAAGCGATCCACGATTCGCCCTGGCCGGTGTGACAGTAAAGACCGTTCACCGCCGTTTTTTTGAATTCTTGAGTTCGTGGAAATGGTCCGTTTCCTCCGTCAGAGCAAAGTCAAATTCAGGGCCGGAGGAATAGCCGCTAAAATCTTTCCAGCCGTCGTCGTCGATGTGCTTCATGATAATGACAAACCCGTCATCAGCGACTCGGTAGATGTTATAAAGGTACGTAATGCCATCGAACCACGCTGCGTAAGAGTGATGCCAGTCTAAACTCTGCTTGTGCCTGTACTGAGGATATTTGGCGCTGGCTTCGGTGGATAAACGGGTTATTGCCCGTTCGATTTGGATGCCTGTCGCAACCTGTCCAGCGCGCCGCTCATACGTGGCCCAAGCTCCAAAATCGAATAGGTTATTGTGAAGGGGTAGAGCCGCCAGCGCGAACCCACCTGTGCCATCGCAAGAGGAGCAGGTAGGTCCTCCCGTGCCATGGCATTTGGTGCAGGTGGGATTCCGCAAGTTGCCTTTGCATGTCGGGCAGCGGGTTCTCCCAGTTCCCGCGCAGTTCCGGCAGCGTGATATAAACTGCTTTCTAGACCCGGTCCAGGCACGGCGCCCGCCGCAACTCTCACACGGCATGGTTCCATGGACGCCGCCACAGGTTGGGCACGTACAGACACATTTGGAATCTTGACGCTTTCCTCGTCCGTGGCATTTGCTACAGGGAATCGTGAGCATCTCGTCCGGGCTTCCATTCTGGGCTTCCCCGGTACGGTCCAACGGAGAACACCCACGACAGATCGGGAGGAAACGTGAACCCTTTTCCGAAGCCCATGTTCTCGCCGTATGCATTTCGCAGTTCCTGAACCGTGACCGGATCGACTGACCCCACAGTTTCGCCACGCATCGGCAGGCCTACGGCCTTCAGGAACAGCAGCACGGGCGTCTGAATTGTCACGGGACGGTTGGCCAACCGAAGCCCGACGATCAAGTTGCGGCCACCGGTATTTTATTCTTGCTGCCCGGGGGGCCGGCCGCGTCGCCTGACAGGCATATTTGCCATCCAGGCGGGCGGTCGTCCGCGCCTGCGTCCGCGACCGGCGGCCAGGCGCTCTAAACTCAAGATGGCCTCGTCAATTTGGTCGCGTTCCCGCCGCAATTCGGCAAGGACTTTGGTTACGTCCATATGTTCTTTTCTCTTCCTCACTTTAAGTATACGATTTATCATGCGATTCCAAAGGTAATTCCGGTACTATCTAGGCGTACTGGTATCTCCAACCTCTCGGTCGCAATAAAGTCTAGGACTGCCACGAAACAGGAAAAATCGAAAAGGGCTAATATGCAGTTGTTTCCTGTAATTTCAACCCGGTCGTTCGCACCAGTTGCGCCTCGGCGATGACGAGTGCACCAGTGGTGCAGAACCAGTTCTGGTTAGCCCCGCCTGGGCTTATCCGGATCGGCGGCCGTGCGGGCGCATTCGCGAGGGTGAGGTCCAGGCTCTCACGCGGAAACAATTTCGATCTTTGAATGCAGAGAACATTCTTCATCGGTGGTAAACAATACTGGTCATTTCACGGCTGGGCGGCTGAATTGCTCTGTGATATCCAATGAGAATATTGCAGTTCTTATCCCCAAAACCGTACGCTGAGAACAAGGTTGTCGGAGATGCTACGAAGAATGTCGTCCCGCGGGCTGCTGGCGGCCGGTTTGATGGGCTTTGCCATCGTGGCCACCCTCAGCGGCGTTCGAATTCTCATTCGCTTCGATCAAACACCAGGGGCGAGATCCGTTGCGCCGCCGCACTGGCCGATCGCAAGCGCGATCCAACGGCACCCTGATCACGGCAAACTTCTTGTTTTTGTGCACCCCTTCTGTCCATGCAGCACCGCCACTCTCGCAGAGCTGGCCAGGATTCTTACGCGCCAGTCGGCCCGTGCTCCTCAGCTAGAGGCGACGATTCTCTTTGTGCGCCCCAAGGGCGCCACCGGGTGGCAACCCGGACACCTTTGGGACACCGCGCGCGAACTCCCCGGCGCGCACGTCATGTGGGATGAAGACGGCCAGGAGGCCCAACGGTTTGGCGCCCGCACATCGGGTGAAGTGTTCCTTTACGATTCGCGGGGAGATCTTTTGTTCCACGGCGGAATTACGGGCTCCCGCGGGCACGCCGGCGACAACTATGCCGCCGATCAGTTGATCCTGGCGCTGAATTCGGGGCGGCCGGCTCGCTCGGCACACTTGGTCTTCGGCTGTGCGCTCCCGCTTTCTACATCGGCGCTGGCCGAGGTACGGCAATGACACATATCACGCGCCCCACCAAGGCGCTTCTTTCCTCGGCTCAGCAGCAAAAAGCCGCTGATTACTTTCACGCCGAGTTCGACCTTCTCGCGGGGCGTGTCGATCGCATGATGTCCTGGCTCCTCCTGACCGAATGGGCTGGCATGATCGTTACCGCAGCCGTGCTTGCGCCGCGCACCTGGAATGGAGTGAGCCACTCGGTGAATCCTCATGTGTGGGCCGCGATCCTTGCAGGACCCGCATTTATTCTTCCCGCGATCCTGATAGCCAAGCTGTATCCGGCCCGGCCGTTCACGCGACATGTGATCGCTGCGGCACAGATTCTCGTCTCGATTCTGCTGATTGATATCACCGGCGGCCGGATCGAGACGCATTTTCATGTCTTCGGCTCCCTGGCGTTCCTTGCGTTCTACCGGGACTGGCGCGTGCTGATTACGGCGTCCGCGCTGACCGCGGTCGATCACATTGTGCGGGGCATCTGGTGGCCGCAGTCGGTTTACGGAGTGCTCACGGTAAGCCCCTGGCGTTGGGTCGAGCATGGATGGTGGGTGGCATTTGAGGATTTCTTCCTGATCCTCAGTTGCAAGCGGAGCATCGAGGAAATGTGGGCGGTGGCAAAGCATGAGGCCAAGCTTCACTGGGGCGCCTACCACGATGTCTTGACGGGGCTTCCAAACCGCCGAATGCTCCGGAAATGCTTTGAGACCGCAAAATGCCGTCCAGATGCGCGAGGTGCGGTCCTATTCATCGACCTGGACCGGTTCAAGCAAGCAAACGACACCCTCGGCCACACCCTTGGGGACAGGCTGTTGGTGCTGGTGGCCGAACGCCTTGCGGGAGTCTTAGGCGATGGACACACGCTGGCGCGTATTGGCGGCGACGAATTCGTCGGCGTCCTTAACAATAGTGGCGGCGAGCAGGATGCAACCGACATTGGAGCCCGGTTACTGGCTGCGATGGCAGGATCGTTTCGCATCGACGAACACGAACTCCTCTTGAGTGCCAGCGTTGGGATCAGCCTTTACCCGGAGCACGGCATGGATCTCGCTATTCTGCAGGAGCGCGCCGACAATGCCATGTATGCGGCCAAGTCACGGGGGCGCAACCAGTGCGCCCTGTTCTCTGCGGAAGTAGCACGCCGGGAAAGAATGATGCAGCAAATCAGCCAGGATCTGTACCTGGCGTTGCCGCACGGACAACTCCGCCTGCATTTTCAACCGCTCGTTGAGCGGTGCGTGCAGGTCGTTGGCTTTGAAGCCCTGCTGCGGTGGGCGCACCCCGTCCACGGCATGATCCCGCCATCGGAGTTCATCCCACTCGCCGAAAGGTCTGGTCTGATCGCGGCCATAGGAGAATGGGTGCTCCGGGAAGCATGCCGCAATTGTGCGACGTGGCAATGTGAAAGCGGCCGCCCGGTCGGTGTTGCGGTCAACGTGTCCGGCGTGCAGTTCGAGCAGGACGATTTTGGCGATAGGGTTATGGCTGTGCTGAAGGAATGCGGCCTTGACCCTTCCCTGCTGACCTTGGAACTGACCGAGGGCGTTCTGATACGGGACGTGACACGAGCCCGCCGGCATCTCAGCGGTTTGCGTCAACTGGGCGTGCGCGTCGCACTCGATGACTTTGGCACGGGATATTCTTCACTGAGCTATCTGGCGGTGTTGCCGGCGGACACCATCAAGCTCGACCGTTCGTTTGTCAATCGTGAGTCTTCGAATGCCACAGCCATTATCGATTCGGTCATTGAGATGGCCCATCGCATCGGCCTGCGCGTAGTGGCGGAAGGCATCGAAACCCGCACCCAAAGCGACCGGGTGCTGCATCTGAATTGCGACGAACTCCAGGGGTTCTACTTCAGCCCGCCGGTGCCCGCCGATTCGGTCGCTGGATTCCTCGCATTGCACCGAGAGGGCTGCCATGTGGACGTTGGAGTTCTTAGCCAATCGGCCGCGTGAGTGCTGGCAAAGGGATCGGTTTGGCACATCGGCCTCGCGCGGCTCAAATGCGCCGGGAGTTTTTGGACTTGACGGCCCTCTGTGATGGGTTCGAGATGGAATTCGAACTGCCGACTGCCGATGGTCGCCTGAGTTCGCAGGCCGGATGGAGGCCGGGTCAAAAATGAAACGCGTCCTCTTTGTAGACGACGAACAACGCGTCCTCGACGGTCTTAAGCGTATGCTGTATCCGTTACGGAATGAGTGGCGGATGGCTTTCGCGACCAGCGGGCGCGAAGCGTTGGAGTTGCTGGACCAATCCGAGTACGACGTGCTGGTCACCGACCTGCGCATGCCGGAGATGAGCGGCGTCGAATTGCTCGCGAGCGTGGCGAGCCGCCATCCCCAGGTTGTCCGGATGGTCCTGTCCGGCGTCGCCGACCAAGAGGTCGCCCTGCGTTCGGCAACGCTTGCCCACCAGTATTTGGTAAAGCCGTGTGATGCGGCCACGCTCCGCACCACCGTGGGGCGCGCTTTCAGCCTCCGGGTCATGCTCGACGATGCGGCGTTGAAAAAGCTGATATCGAGCATGCACAACCTCCCGAGCGTTCCCTCGGTATATCTGCGGCTGATGGAGGTCTTGCGGTCCCTCGAGGTGTCCCCCCGGGAGATTGCCGAGGTCGTGAGCCAGGATATCAGCATGACCGCCAAAGTCCTACAGATGGTCAATTCTGCCCTTTTCGGAATTCAGCGGCAGATCGCCGATCCAACCCAAGCCGTGATCTACCTCGGTCCGGAGATGGTGAGGCAACTCGTGCTGGTGGCTTCGGCATTCAGTGCATTCCAGCCGAAGCGCCTCCGCCATTTTTCGATTGAGCGGCTCCAGCGCCACAGCCTGGCCGTCGGGAGCCTCGCCAGGCGCATTGCGCGGTCGCTGGAACTGTCCGCCGCGGCCGTCGATTACGCATTTGTCGGCGGATTGCTGCACGACATCGGCAAGCTGCTCCTGGCGTGCAACTACCCGGAGCGCTACGACGACGCGATTGGCCATGCCCGTGAGGAGCGGATACTGGATCGGATGGCGGAAGTGCAGGCTTTTGGGACTACCCACGCGGAAGTCGGCGCATACCTGTTGTGGCTGTGGGCTCTTCCCGACCCAATCACCGAGGTCGTACTGCGACACCATGAGTTTCCGGCGGACCCTTCGGCTATATCGAAACCGGGCGTAGCCGTCCATGTGGCCGATGCCCTGGTCAATGGCGGTTTGGAGCCGGCAGTCGTAGCCTGCCTCGGGGCGATCGGCCTCAGCGACAAGCTAGCCGGCTGGCAGCAAATGTCCGAGGAAGCCATGCCGGGATCGGTCCTCAGTAGACCGCCATCCGGCGCACGATTCGCTCCCCAGGCCCGATGAAGAACCGCAGAGATCGCGGAAACGGTTTCCTTGTTACAGTTCACATCAACGGGCGGTAACCTATAAGAGAGATGCTGCGGATCGTACCAGTCGCCGGTGAGGCTCCTGACGCGGTCTTCTGCGTCCAACCGGACGGACGTGTCCTTTACGCGAATGAGTCTGCCTGCCGCTCTCTCGGCTATTCCCGCGACGAACTGTTCGGCATGAGAGTGCAGGATTTCGGTCCGGATTTCCGCCGTGGTGATTGGCCGGCGCACTGGCAATTCTTGAAGGAGGCCGGCCCGCTCACGCTTGAGTCCCGTTGCCGCCGTAAGGATGGCTCCACCTTTCCGGTTGAGATTCGGGCGGACTACGCAAGGCGCGATGGCAGGGAATGGTGCTTTGCGGTTGTGCGCGACATCGGGGCGCCCACCCGTACTGACGCGGACCAGGCTGAAGAAAAGCATCTCTTCGAGTTCTTGATGGACCATGTTCCGGACCACATTTACTTCAAGGACCGGCAGAGCCGCTTCCTCCGGATCAGCCGCGCGCATGCCAAGCTGTTTGGGCTCACCGACCCTGCCCAGGCGGTGGGCAAGACGGATTTTGATTTTTTCGGCGGGCAGCACGCCGGTGAGGCCTACGCGGACGAGCAGAGAATCCTCGAAACCGGCGAGGCGATGATGGGAGTGGTCGAAAAGGAGACCTGGGCCGACGGCCGGGAGACCTGGGTGGCCACCTCAAAAATGCCCCTTTCCGACTCCCATGGGGAGGTGATTGGAATCTTCGGAATCTCTCGCAATATCACCAGGAGCAAGCTCGCGGAAAACGCCCTTCGCGCGAGCGAGGAGTTCAACAAGCGAATCCTCGAAAGCACCTCCGACGGGGTCTGCGTCCTCGACCTTGAGGGTTCGCTGCTCTATCTAAGTGCCGGCGGCCGCAAGTTGTTGGATTTGGCCGACGACGAAGGCCTTCTCCAATCGCCGTGGCTGAGTTTTTGGGAAGGCCCGGACGAACAGCAGGCCCGACGCGCGCTCGCTGACGCGGCGGCAGGCGGAGTCGGGAGCTATCAGGGCAACGCACGCACCAGGAAAGGGGTCCCCAAGCGCTGGGATGTTGTGATCAGCCCCATCACCGGGTCTGGCGGAGAGGTCATACGCCTGGTCTGCGTCTTTCGCGACATCACCGAGCGCCAGCGGCTCGAGAGCGAACTGGCGCAGGCCCAAAAACTGGAATCCATCGGCCAGCTCGCCGCCGGTATTGCGCATGAGATTAACACGCCGATCCAGTATATCGGCGACAACGGGGCGTTCCTGGAGGATGCCTTCCGGGACTTGATGAGGGTCGTCCGCCCGCCGACCCGGCCGGACGATTCTGCCGATGCGGCTGGGGTGGACATAGCGTACCTAGAGGAGGAGATTCCGAAGGCGATTGGGCAACTCCTCGCGGGAGTCGATCAGGTCGGCCGCATTGTCCGGGCGATGAAGGAGTTCTCGCATCCGGGACCGCTGGAGAAAATGCCCGTGGACATCAACCGGGCGATTGAGAGCACGGCCACCGTTTCCCGGAACGAATGGAAGTATGTGGCCGACCTCACGACCGATCTCGATCCCGACCTGCCGCTGGTGCATTGTATTGCCGGCGAGATCAACCAAGTCATGCTCAACTTGATTGTGAACGCCGCCCACGCGATTTCCGATGTGTACGAGGGCACCGGCCGCAAGGGGGCCATTCGCGTGAGCACTCGCCGGAATGAGCAGTGCATTGAGATTCGGGTGAGCGATACCGGGCCGGGGATACCGGAGGCTATCCAGTCGAAGGTTTTCGACCCGTTTTTCACAACGAAACCGGTGGGCAAAGGTACGGGCCAGGGTTTGGCCATTGCCCGCGCCGTGATCGTTAATAAGCATCAGGGCACCATCAGTTTCGAAACCGAAGCGAATATGGGCACGACCTTTGTAATCCAATTGCCGTTCACGAATCCGGTTTGAAACGGCGTAAATCGTTATATTAGGGTGCGTCAAACCCGTTTATTGCCGATCCGGCCAAGGCCGCCGGCATCGCAGCTTGAACCAGTAGACGGGGGCACATGCGGCGAGGGCCGCGACGGCTTGCAGCGCGAGTATGCGCAACGCCTCGCTTCTGCTGCGCAATCAAATCGCCACTCCGGATGATCTCCAGCACGCTCTCGGCACTCCCGTCGACGTCACCGTCTTCCGAAAACCGAAGCCGCTGGACTACCTCGGCAGTTATTCTCATCGCGGCCGGTTTTACACGCTCCGCGAACTCGCTCTGCGGCGACCACAATTGCGGGGTGGTCTTCAAGGTGGACACGACCGGCGCCAGCCGGGCACATCGGAAGAGACAAACGGGGAAGCGGCGCCGCGCCGGCCGCATTACCGCGCGGCGCCCCCTCGCTTATCGATTCGAGACGCTCGATCACCTGCGGCCGAAGGATTCGACCTCGTGCTGTGGCGGCCGTTTGTCTCTATAGACGCTATCGAGCACCATGCGCAGACGGCCCTCTTCAATAAAGAGCGACATCTTGCGCAACACAAAGCCCTGGTCCCACTCGATGTTGGCGGACCTGTGCTCCGCGAGACCTTTCGCCACGCCCCAATCGCAATCTTGCGGCGAGCATGCGCCCCAGGCGTGCACTTCCACCGCGTCGCCCCGCTGCCGGACTTCCAGCTTGGTAACGCCGCGGGTCTGAGCGTTGTCGTTCCTCCAATCGCCGGCCATGTCCGCGAGTGGCATCGGCGGCTCCGCCGCGCGCCGGAAATATTCGACTTCGTGCTGTGGCGGACGTTTGTCTCTATAGACGCTATCGAGCGCCATGCGCAGACGGCCCTCTTCAATAAAGAGCGACATCTTGCGCAGCACAAAGCCCTGGTCCCACTCGATGTTGGCGGACCTGTGCTCCGCGAGACCTGTCGACACGCCCCAATCGCAGTCTTTCGGTGAGCAGGCGCCCCACGCGTGCACGGCCAGCGCGTCGCCCCGCTGGCGGACTTCCAGCGTGGTAACGCCACGAGTCTGCGGGTTGTCGTTTTTCCAATCGCCGACGAAGTCCGCGACTCGCAGTGGCGGCTGCGCCTTCACCGGCGCTTGGAGCAGGATCCCCGACATCAGGATGGCCGCTCCGGCCGCCGCGATTTTGCCGAGCATTCCTCCGGCCGGAAAAGCCTGGCCGCCCAGGATCAATAGGTTCGTCATGTTGTCACCTCGCCTTTTCTTACAAAACCGGGCCTCAAACGCGATTCCGAGTGCGTACTTGCATCCACAGTATTGGCACGGTTGTAAACGCCCTTACGACTACATAAACGAGGGCGCTTCCATTTTGCCTTTTCGGATTGGATTCATAGGGTCGGGAAGCCCCTTTGCCCGCGCCTTCGCAGGCGCCAGATGAACATTCCCGGCGGGCCACCTTCGTCAAGAACGCGCTACGGGCCAAGCCGGCGGCCCAGGCGCCGGAAGTGAGCAGAGCCGGCCGAGGCGGCAAGAAGGCCGAGGTCATCGCTATGCTGCGACGCAAGAACGGCGCGACGCTGTCGCAGATCGTGCGGACCATGGGTTGGCAGAAGCACACGGTGCGCGGATTTATGGCGGGTGCGATGAAGAAGGCCGGGCACACCGTGGAGTCCTTCAAGCCCGCTGGAGGGGAGCGCACGTGCCGCCTCAAATAGCATCGGTGGCCCGCCCCTTCCGCCCGGCACGCGCCGAACCGGGAAACTCCGCGCCGGACCAAATGTCGCAGTGGCGGACGGTGCTCGACATCACGTGTTTAGCTCTTTCCCGCCCTATGGCTCCACGGTGAAGCTTGTCTGGCTGGTGGCCGTGCCCGCCGGCGCAGTCACCACAATAGGGCCCGTGGTCGCGCCGCTGGGAACAGTCGCGACGATTTCCGTGCTTGGGTATTCCTGCGTGAATTTCGCGGACTTACCATTGAATGTTACGGTCGTAGGCAGTTGGAGTTTCGTTCCGTGGATCTTCACTTTTAACGCCAACCGCGCCGCTGTCCGGGGAGAAGGAGCTGATTCGGGGCGGCACAGCTTCACCTGTAAGGCTGAAATTGCTGTAGGTGGTCGGCGGCCCGGATCCGCTGCCGCTAACGGTTTTGGGCTGATTGTTGTACAGCCCCCCCCTCACCGCTCGGAAACGTGCTGAGCACGAGGGTATCGACGGGAGTGGTTGCGCCGTAAGGTACACGGAATAGGTGCTTCCCTCGGCCTTCACAGCAACTGTGTATGTATCGCCCGGAGTCAAGACGCCTTCCACCTCGTTAATAGCGCCATTGCTCGACGTGCCGAAATAGATCGAGGTGCCGGCATCCCCACCTCGGCCGCCTTGGCCGTAGCCGTTGCCGCCGACGACAAGCAGGATGCTATCCCCGTTATATGGGCTCGTTTCGGTGCTGCGGAGCCAGATGCCGCCGTCCCCGGCGACCGTTGTTACCGTAAGCGTGTAGTCCGTCAAGTCGAAGGGCAAACCCGTGTGTGTGAGCGGGTTGTTGTCCGGCTGGGCGTAATACTGCCCATCGCTGGCGGTCCAGTTGCCGGCGTAGTTGTTCCAAAGCCCGGAAGGGCTCGGCGTGAAGGTGTCCGTGAATGTGATCGTCTTAGCCGGTTGCTGCGCCCATAGCGCCGACGCCAGCGCGGCAAGCGCCGTGATTCGGGCGTACTTTCAAGTCGCCCTGGCGCTTGCATTAGGAGAGTTTAATATTTCTCGACCCGCCACTCGCCTCACCGGAACCTCGGCGTGGCCGGCCTTTTTCATCGCGCCCGCCATGAACCCGCGCACCGTATGCTTCTGCCATCCCATGCTCTGCATGGTGGCCCGACCTGGTCTGCGAAGTTTTGTCGCGTGCCTGTTTCAGAGACTTCCCGGGCATTCCATTCGCTACGATCACGGAGAGTTGTTCTGCAATTTTGAAGGCCGTCCCATAGTTGGTGGCCCCTCCCCGGTACGCATAGAGGTCGCGCTCTTGGACAGGCGACCCGAAGCAGATGGCGCTCGGGCATCGTCGCCACGTCGGCGAAGGGCGCGCCTGAAGGACCCCTGAAACCTGGCTCCCCGGTCCGGGTATGGGGCGCGTGAATCTCGCGGAATAAGATGATCCCAACTTCATCACGGAGTACCGGCTGCTGGTTTTCGGCGGGAACAGCAAGAAAAAAACAAATAGCGGCCCGGCGCTCTCCGTCTCCGGTATTGGAATTCAGGGCGCTTGCAGCGCGTGTGCAGCCCCAGGCCCGCAAAGTCGCACCCCTCCTGCTCCGCCGCCGCCAGTTTCAAAGCCTTGCGCACCCCCGAGTCCCACATCGGCCGCGTCCCATCCTGCTGCTGCGGAAATAACAGCCCTCTCCACTGGCGTCCGCCAGCCTCCCGATCCATCGCCGGTAGCGTTCCTGTAGCGTCCCCAGCGCCAGAGTCCGTCGGCTCCGCGCCGTCTTGGGCTCGTCGATATCGCCCCGCCAGTGACGTTGCTCGATCCGCACGCACCGCGTCCGCAGAGAAGACGCCGCGAGCCCGATCCCATCTCCGCTAAGCCAAGACAGGTGGCGGGTGGCCGCCCCAGCGTTTACCGAATCCTGGCGAGAATAGGCCTGCCACCACCAATTCTGGCACGCGTTCTTCACGGAAGATGGTTCACCGCTACGCCCAAAAACAAGACGCTGGAAATGTTCGGCGATCCGCTGCCGCCCGACGCAGATCTATTGGTGAATGTCCAATTGCCGGGCGCGGGCAGTGCCATCTACTTGCGGAAGCGGCGGATCGTCAGCGTATGGCGGTCGGAGCGGTAGAAACCGACCACATATACAGTCGCTTTGCCCGCGGTGGAGAACAGCGCCTGGCGAATGCGCAGCACCGGCGCACCGGCGTGAATCCCGAGCAACTCCGCCATGCGTGTGCTGGCGGGCGTAGCATCCACTTCTTCGTCCGCATACTGCAGCTCGATTCCGTATTCGCGCTCCAGGGTGGCGAATAGCGAGCGGCGCTCGAGCGGCAGGCTGAGCAAACCCGCGAACTCCTCCGCGGAAAAATAGCAGATCTCCACCGCGAAAGGCTGCTCGCCGGATTGCCGCAGCCGTTCCAGCTTGACCAGCCGGCTGTGCGCCGGAAGGGCCAGCCGCGCGGCCGCCTCCTGCTCGCCTTCCACGATGCTGGCGCACAGAATCCGAGAGCGCGCCGGCAAGCCCCGGCTGGCCATCTGTTCGGTGAAACTGGCCAGGCGGTTGAAGTGGATCTTGGGCAGCGACACGAACGTGCCCGCGCCGCGCCGCCGGTCCACCAGGCCTTCGTGCTCCAGTTCCGCCAGCGCATGCCGCGCGGTCATCAAGCTCACTTCGTGGCTGCGCGCGAGTTCCCGCTCCGAAGGCACCGCGTCCCCAGGTTGCAACTCGCCGGCTTCGATGCGTTTTCGTAGCGCGTATTGGATGCGCCGGTACGCGGGCGCATCCGAATCGGTCTTCTGCAGCATCAGTCTTCCGTTTCCATGCCGCCTCGGGCAACGCTAACCAATATTTGCAGGCCGAACGACGTGCTATAGAGCGTCCGGCTTCACCTGCTATAGAGCATCAACGATGGTATTTTACCCCGAACTCGCGCCGGACTCCAGATATTTCACAATTTTTCTCTGGGCGGGCTGGCCTGGGAGCTTCTGTCATAGAATTGAAGGACACGTGTCTTTCAGCACCCGCCGAAATTTCCTGGTGGCTGCCGCCGGGTATGCCGCGCCTTGGCTGGTCCGGCCGGCCCGCGCGGCCGCCCCTCCCATTTTCGAAAGCGTTCCTCCGGACAAGAGCGGCATCGCCTGGGTACATGACAACGCCATGTCCCCCAACCGATATCTTCCCGAAAGTATGGGACCGGGTTGTGCCTTCCTGGATTACGACAACGATGGATGGATGGACATTTATCTGGTTAACAGCGGCCCGTGCGATTTCTTCAAGCCCGGCAAACCCCTGCGCAACGCCTTGTACCGGAACAATCGGGACGGCACCTTCACCGATGTCACCGCGAAGGCGGGAGTCGCCGGCGGCACGTTCGGCATGGGCGCGGCAGTGGGAGACTACGACAACGACGGATTCCCGGATCTGCTGGTCACGGCGTACGGCAGTATGATTTTGTATCGTAACAATGGCAACGGCACCTTCACCGACGTAACGGAAAAGTCGGGCCTGGGGATGACCGGGTGGACCACCAGCGCCGTCTGGTTCGATTACGACAACGACGGCCGCCTGGACCTGTTCGTATGCAGTTTCGTGGATTACGCCACGCAGCGCTTTTCCTGCGGGGACAACAAACTGGGCCTTAAATACTACTGCATCCCGCGGCTGTTTAAGCCCACCCACAGCTTCCTGTATCGCAACAACGGCAACGGCACCTTCACCGAGGTGAGCCGCGGCACCGGCATCGCGCGCGCGCTGGGCAAGGGGTTGGGGGTGGTGGCCACCGACGTCAACAACGACGGGCGCATGGACCTTTTCGTGGCCAACGACACGGTACAGAACTTTCTGTTCATCAACCGCGGCAACGGCCAATGGGAGGAGGCCGCGGTTTCCGCCGAAGTCGCCTTCAGCGAAAACGGGCAGGCCCGCTCCGGCATGGGCGTGGACGCCGCCGATTTCGACGGCGACGGATGGGAAGACCTGTTCGTGGCGAATATCGACCGGGAGATGTTCTCGCTCTACCGCAACCAGCACGACGAAACGTTTGCGGATGTCGCGTTCGACAACGGGGTAACGCAGGCCACCCGCCTGCTTAGCGGCTGGGGATTGAAGTTCTTCGATTACGACAACGACGGCTTTGTAGACCTGATTCTCGCCAATGGCCATCCCGACGACATGATCGAAAGGTATTCGACCCAGGTGAAATATAAGGAGCCGCTGCTGTTGTTTCACAACCAGAACGGCAAGCTGCGGGATGCCAGCGCGGATGCGGGGCCGGCGTTCACCGGAACGTTCGCGGCGCGCGGCTTGGCGGTGGGCGATTACGACAACGACGGCCGTTTGGATGTGCTGGTGGGCGTCAACGGCGGGGCGCCCGTGCTGCTGCACAACAATGTGGGCGCGGCCAATCACTGGCTGGGGCTGAAACTGGTGGGCACCCGCGCCAACCGCGATGCCATCGGCGCCCGGATTGCCTGGTCGGCCGGAGGTGTGCGGCGTTCGCGGTTGAAGAACGCCGGCGGCAGCTATCTTTCCTGCCACGACCCGCGCGAGATTCTGGGGCTGGGTCCCGCGACGAAGGTAGACTGGCTTGAAATCCGCTGGCCCGCGCCGAGCAAGCAAGTCGACCGCTACACGGATCTGGGCGTGGACCGGTACATGGAGATCCAAGAAAGGTAAGCCAAACCATGGAGGGCGGGCTTTAGCCGGCGCGAGGCTTTAGCCTCGCTTGCGGCGGCGCATGGCGCCGCCCCACCAGGCGATAGGAAGCGCCCGCGGATTACCAAAAATTGTAGAAATTTTTTTATTGACGCGACCCTGCAACCCGATCTATACTTGCGCAATAGCAGATTTCTGCTATATAGCTTCTGAAGGTCGGGGTTTTTGTGGGCACTACGTGCGATATAGCACTTTTGGTCCGCTGGAATTGAGGCCGGGGAGGTTCGCGCCTCTCCTCAAACCGTTGGGAGGAATTCATGGAACTTCGAAAACTGTTTGGCCATAGGCTGTGGGCTGGTGTACTGGCGGTGTGCGCTCTGGCTTGTTGCGCCTGGGGGCAGCAGGTGGCTGCAACCATCACTGGACGGGTCAACGATCCATCGGGCGCCGCGGTTTCCGGCGCCAAGATCACGGCGACGTCCGTGGATCGCGGGGTCGCGTATCCCACCACTACCAATTCGGAGGGCTACTACAACCTGCCGAATCTGCCAATAGGCGCGTATAACGTCAAAGTGGAGAACGCCGGCTTCCAGACCGCCACGCAATCCAATATCACCCTGGAGATGAACCAGATTGCCAAGCTGGACTTCCAGCTTCTGGTCGGTAACGTCCAGACCACCGTGGAAGTGACGGCTGCGGCTCCCGTACTGCAGACCGAGGAGACCTTGCTGGGGCAAGTGATCGACTCGCGCACAGACGCTACGCTGCCCCTGGCGACCCGCAATTATGTGCAGTTGACGCTGCTGGCGCCGGGTACCGTGCATCCCGACCCCTCCACGTTTCAGAGTGGCCTCACTACTTCGAGCAGCGGACGCCCTTATGTGAATGGCAACCGCGAGCAGGCCAACAATTTTATATTGGACGGCATGGATAACAACCAGGTGTCCGACAACCTGGTCGGCTATGCGCCGAGCGTGGACGCCATCCAGGAATTCAACGAGATTAC
>Ga0181526_10002628_pt1 | contig 15400 bp, 9 predicted proteins | sample PEATcosm2014_Bin_35_FD_119750 | JGI IMG/M metagenome (GOLD analysis project Ga0181526, IMG submission 119750) | Peatland microbial communities from MTU Mesocosm Facility, Houghton, MI, USA - PEATcosm2014_Bin06_30_metaG | ecosystem: Environmental > Terrestrial > Soil > Wetlands > Peat | place...
CCAGACGTCGAAGAGATGACTGAAATCGTGTTTAAAGCCGCCCAAGGTAAACCGCAGCCCCTGACCCAATGGATCGGGCTGCGCGGATAACAAGTTTCCAGAGCCGGAAAGGACAAAATCATGAGCACTTTTGTTGAAGAGAAACCGACGCAAAACCTGGAAGCCTTCAAGGGAGTCAAGAAGGTTCCACACGAGGAGTATTACACCTCCGGCCACCGCACGTGTCAGGGCTGTGAGTCCGCCCAAATCATGAAGTTGATGGCCAAGGCCGCAGGGCCCAGAACCATCGTTCTGGGCAGCACCGGCTGCATGTACGTGGCGAACACCTCGTACTACGCCACCCCCTGGGGCGTCCCTTGGATGCATACCCAGCTCGGCAGCTCGGGCTCCAGTGCACTCGGAGCGGCGGCTGCTTTCCGCGTCCAGATGCGCAAGGGCGCTATGAAGGACGAGCCCATCAACGTCATCGCCTTCTGCGGCGACGGCGGCGGTGCGGACATGGGCCTTGGCGCTATCTCGGCCACCATGTGCCACCCGGATTACAACCTGCTGATCCTGATGTACGACAACGAGTCGTACGCCAATACCGATATCCAGATTTCCGGGACATCGCCCTATGGCGCCAACACCTCGTTCAGCACGCCAGGCAAAGTCAAGCGCATCATGAATCATCGCTGGAAGAAGAACATGGCGCCTCTGATGATGGTTGGTCATCCGACCGTGAAATATGTTGGCACCATCTCCACCTCTTACCCGTTGCAAGCCATGAACAGCGTTCGCAAAGCTTTGTCCATCGGCGGTCCTACTTTCATTCACTGCCTCAACCCCTGCCCGAAGGGCTGGGACTTCGATCCTGTCCTTTCCTTCGAGCTCGGCGAACTGGCCGTCAACACCGGAATTTGGCCTCTCTACGAGATCGAACATGGCAAGCTGAAGCTCTACGGCAAGACCGAACAGATTGCGAATGGCAAATTCAAGCGCCTGCCCGTGCGTGATTACCTGCTCAAGCAGGGAAGGTTTGCGCACTTCCTCGATGAAGACATCGAGTTCTTCCAGAGCAAAATAGATGAAATGTGGGAAAAGTGGCTCGTTCCCGGAATTATCCCACTCCAAAAGGACCTCGAATCGGACAACCCGCGCTCCAAGTAAGGGGGCGGGTTGTCTGCCCCTCTCTCCTTCCAGGGCCGCTCGACGGAAGGAACTGGCTTGTATTTTTCGGACGACATACTCAGGGGAGTGCCATGGTTACTTCAGCGTCCTCTTCCGTCCAGCCTCAACTCAGAATCCTGAATCGTTGGCTCGCGGACGAGTGCGCCTGAACTGCGAGGCAACGGACTGGCGACAGGGGCCAGTTCGCCTCAGGGAGAGGAGAGCGCCTTGACGATCGAGACTGCGGTTGCAAAACAGCAAGACAGCGTAAAGGAAGTGCACGGCATCGCTGGAAACCGCTGGGTTCAATTGGTGGGCGGGATCATTGCGATGATCGTCATTTCCAATTACCAGTATGCCTTTACCCTCTTCACGCCGGGCATGAAACTCACTTTTACCGGAGTGCCCTACGCAAAAATCGCGGCCATTTTCTCGGCTTTCATTCTGTTCGAGACTTGGCCCATGCCCGTGTCAGGATACTTTATCGATAAATTTGGCATCCGTAAACTTATGACTCTGGGCGCGGTGTTTATCCTGCTCGGATGGGTTCTCGGCGGAACCGTCGCCAAGTCGCCTTTTGGCTTGTACGTTTTCTATGGGGTGATCGCCGGAACTGGTTGCGGAATCATCTACATTTCGTGTATTGCCAATGCTTTGAAGTGGTTTCCAGACAGGCGGGGATTGGCGGCCGGACTGACCGCTGCAGGGTTCGGAGGCGGAGCGGCGCTCACGGTCATGCCCGTTGCCAGCACGATACACAGTATGGGATGGGCAAGGGCTATGACCGTCTGGGGAGTCGCCCAGGGTCTCATTGCCCTGATCGTTGCCCTCCTTCTGCACCATCCTCCCGCCGGGTGGGTTCCGGCCGGCTGGGACCCGAACGCAAAACAGAAAAGCAGGGGTGTTGTGCAGTCGAAAGTCAACTTCACTTGGTTTCAAACACTTCGCCGGCCCGAATTCTATTTGCTTTACTTCATGTTCATCTTTGCGAACGCCGGCGGCCTGATAGCTACCGCAAACCTTTCGCAGATTGCCAAATCCCTCAACGTCAGCAACGCAATGATCTGGGGGATTGCGATCGTCCCACTCACCGTCACCCTGACGTCCATCTGCAACGCTCTCTCCAGAATCGCCTGGGGCTCGGTCTCGGACAGGTTAGGGCGTGAATATACGATGTTCGTGGTTTTTGGCGTCGAAGCAATTCTGGTGTTGCTGGTAACGAGAATCGTGGGCAATCCGATTGCCTTCTTCGTGTTGTTCCCGCTCATCTTCCTCTTTTGGGGTGAGATCTACTCTCTGTTTTCCGCGACGTCGGGAGATGTTTTTGGTCCCAAGAACGCTTCTGTCAACTATGGGATGCTGTATACGTCGAAGGGTGTGGCTTCCATCTTTGCCGGATTTGGCGCGGCATCCCTGGCCGCCTACTTCGGTGGCTCTTTTTCAGGTGCATTCTACATTGCGGCTGTCCTGTGTGGTGTCGCTTCCATCCTCTCCCTCATAATTCTGAGGCCTTTGCTCAGGAGCAGAATTGCGAAGGAAGCGATCGGCGACCCCGCAACGCCCATGGTAAAGGAAAAACTGGAAACAAAAGAAAAGTACGCCTGACAGGGAATGGGCGTGCTGGTTTTCTAGATCCGAGCGGCTGACCGCAGCGCAGCATTTGGCATCTCAGCAACTATGCGCAAGTCAGCCGCTCGGGGTTGTGTTCAAGGTCTTGTGCGGCATGCGCGAATACGCATGCCGCCCGAGGGAGATCAGGTGGCGACTGGTTACTCTTGCTGAACAGCCTGCTGAAAAAAAAGCCTGACGGTTTGTCCGCAATGTGGTAGTAGTTCTCGCACTGTCCGCGTTTTGGTTCGTGCGGGGTGTGAGTTTGAGATAAGGGTAAGGGGCTCTGACAGCCATGTGCTGCGGAGGGGGTGCTATTCTCTGTTGCATCTTCGCCGTTGTGTGCGCTCGCGAGCGCATATCGCGGTGGTATCCGCAAAGTTCCGTCAACACATTCCATCCGTCGAGCGATCCGCTCGGCCGGGTGCTGCATTATTTTGTGGCTAAGGCCCGTGCACGCGAGATGCCGTTATCCTCTTGGACGCCTTTTGTCCTTGACACGCATCGCGTTTTGCGCTAAAGCCTGACCGCCACACTGGTCCGATTATCGGACCATTAATTTTGTAGGGGGAATCATGAAATCACTTAGGTCGTGGTTTGTGCTCCTGGCCTTGGGTTTGGGCCTTGCTGGGACTACCCCGCGTACTCTCGCCCAGAGCGAGAAACCGGCCAGCGAAGGCTCGCACGCCGCCTCCGCGACCGCCAGCAAGGCGGAAGTGGATCAGTTGCGTAGGGAATTGGCTGCTCAGCGCAGGGCCATTGAACAATTGCAAGCGATGATTCAGCGATTGACGGATGCCAAGTCGCCGGCACCGGCGCCTGGCGCCGCTCACCTGGTGAACGCCACTCTCCCGCTGCCCGAGCCTGTCGCAGAAGCTGCGCCGCTCGCGCCTCTCGCGACCGTGGCCGAAGCTGAAGTGCCGGCTCCGCCCGCAGAGCCGCTTGAAACGCAGGCCAAGAAAGACTCTTCCCCACCGGTAACCTCCGGATTCAACGGGGAGCACTTTTTCATCAAGTCCGCCAACGGGCAACTCCAAATCATGCCCTATGGCTACGTGATGACCAATTTCAATTCCTACATCGGCGACGGCGCTCCTCCGGACAGCTTTGGTGTACGGATTGCCCGCTTTGGCTTTCAGGGCAACTACGGCGACCACTATCAATTTGGGCTGTTGATTGATGCCGCCCCTGCCAGCCAAGCTGGCGTCCAACAAGCGGTTCTCCGGGATCTCTACCTCAATTGGAAGTTCAACAACGCGTTCCAGATCCAGGCCGGGCAGTTTAAGGAGCCGTTTTCGCAGGAAGAACTAACTGGCAGAACTAACCTGGATTTCACCGAACGCGGCATCGAAACTCGGTTGTATCCCTCCGCGGTATCGGCTTTCCGCAGCCCAGGTATTACGATCCATGGCGACATCAACCACGGCGTTATGCAGTATTGGGCCGGGGCTTTCAACGGAAAGGGCTATGCCACAACCAACACCACCAGCGTCCCGGAGACTGTGGGCAGAGTGCGCTTCTATCCCTGGCGCAATAAGAAGGACAACCCGCTGAGCAACTTCGCTTTTGGCGGCTCGATGTCCTTCAGCAGGACTCGTGGGCTTTCCGGCGAGCAGACTCCCACCATGATCATGAACGACGGTTCGTACACGTGGTTCCCGGCCTTCCCGGTGAACGGCAACGTGTGGCGCTACCTGGGTGAGTTTACCTACATCAAGGGCCCGCTGGCTTTGCGTGACGAATACGTTCTGGCATCGTTCAATCGCACCGGTGTCGGCACGGAACAACTAGGCGGCCTGGGCTTTGCCAATCTCCCCAACATCCGCTACCAAGGTTGGGGCTCGGCGGTTACTTACATGATTACCAAGGAACTACGGCCTGAGAACGGCACGCCCCGAGTGACCCATCCCGTTTTTGGTCCATCGAGCGATGGCGGTGATGGTCACGGTTGGGGAGCTTGGGAAATTGCCGTCCGCTACTCCGGAATTCAGGGCAATGAGCCCGGCGTATTTTTCAACAACATCTACACGCCGCAACTGGTGCCAACCTTCAACTATCACACCGACCAATTTACGTTTGGTGTCAACTGGTATCTGAACTACTGGATTAAATTCCAGTCCAACGTTGATATCGATCGGTTAAAAGACGTAAGCACCATCGGCGTGGTACCGCAGAATTATGCGGTGTTCATCCAGCGGCTGCAGTTCCGCTTCTAACTCCGGGGATTTTCTATGCATAAACACGAATTCGCGGATGCTCAATTAAGCCTGCACACTGACGAGCTTTCTTCCTTTCGAAAGCTGCGCAATCACTCAGAGAATTCCAGCGGAATGTTTACAGGAGGATTTCCAATGAGGTCTACAGTAGCAAAGATGGTTTTGGGAATGGCCACGGCATTGGCTCTGGCTTTGCTGCTCAACGGCTGTGGCTCGCAGCCTTACTGCCCCACTTGCGGCACCACGGTCAACGGGGCGTACAGCATTGTCAATGTCATTCCGGTGCCCGAGCACAACCCTACCGGCGAACCCGGCGGTCCCTTCAACTCTTTCGACATCAGCTGGTTTGATCCGATTCTCCAGCGTGATTACATCTCCGACCGCATCGGCATCGACGTCATCGTGCTGGATGCGGTGCATAACTATGCCGTCAACACCATCGGCGGTCTCAACGAAGTTGCAAATGCGGGCAACAACGCCAGTCCTTGCTGGGGCCCCCAGAACGTGGCAACGGCTCTGAGTGCCATTCCTTCCCTGGAAACCGGCTCCGGCTCGGTCCGCGCCCTGAATCCAGCCAACGCCACGAACGTCCTCACGCGCTATGGCTGCCGCAATGCTCCTTATTTTTCTTCGTTCTCCACCTACTTCCCTGGCTTCGGCGCCAACGGCAATTTTGGTGGGTTTCCCGGTGCCCAGTGTTGTGCCGCTCGTGCCAACGGGGTGAACCCTCTTTCCGGACCGGATGGAGAAGCAGTAACTCCAGATGGCAAGACCCTGTTCTCCGGCAGTGGTAGCTCTAGCGTGGTGGTCTTCGACTTGACGACTAACCCGCCAGTGGTCCTCGCGGATATTCCCACCGGCGCACCACCCGATTTCGACGGTCCCGCGGGCGGCAACGGCTACGGCGGCATCGCCAATTGCATCCAGTCGTGGAACGGGGGCGCCGGCAGCGATCCAACCTGCGGCGACGATCGCGGGGATGAGCTGGCCTATGGTACGGTCGGCGGTCACGACATCCTGGCAATCACCAATGGCGACCCCGGCCTTCCCTTCGTCACATTTATCGATGTCACCGACATCGTCAATCGCACCAACACTCCACCCTTCACCCTTGCCGGTGGTGTCGGACCCGCCGGTGGAGGATTTGGACACTGCCTGCCGCTCAGTTATCCCGCCTACAACGTCGTGGGCACCGCGGCTGACAACTATGTCCCTGGAGCGAATCCACCAGCGTGCATCATCGGACAGATCTACTACGACGGCGTATTCCCGCAGAGCGCAAATGTGCCCGTGGACACAGTCGGCGGTCCCTGCCCGGATCCCTCCGAGGCAGTACCCTCGGGCGTTTCCGGCACATACGTTCCAGCCACTGGGCCCTTGGCAGGCACCACCGTGAACATTCCCTGTCACCACGCCCCCATCGTTGACGCAAATACTGGCACATTCATCACCAACAATGGAACGGCTGGCACAGGCCAAATGGCGGAGATTTCCCCGGCTGGTTTAGGTGGCGCCGCCTTCAATCCCTTCCACGGTACCTTCTATGTCTTTAACTCGAATTCCACCGTGTCGACTTCTCCCACTCAGGCCAGCACGGCGGTTGGAAATGTTGACGAAGTCGACCCCAGGATCGGCAATCCAAACGGTCCTGTGGTGATCGCCTCAATCCCCATTCTCAATTGCATGCCCACCAGCATGGCACAGGGGCCCGGCCATGATTTCCTGCTTGGCTGCGCTGGCCACGATGGTACGCAATTCCCGCCGCTAATGGCCATCATAGATGGCACCACCAACCAGATCGTCACCACCATTGATCAAACCGGTGGCGTTGACGAAGTGTGGTACAACCCAGGCGACAACCGCTATTACACCGCGGGCAGAGATATGCCCAACGGCCCGGTTATGGGTGTGATTGATGCCGCCACCCGTTTGTGGCTGGTCAATGTCTCTACGAACTCCAATTCCCACAGCATTACTGTCAACCAATTCACCAACCAGATTTTCGTGCCTATGCAGGCAAACCCGAAGTGCAGCACGCAGAGTGCCAACGGTTGCGTGGCCGTTTACTCCAGAGAATAGCTTTGCTGATCGATCTTTGCGTGGCTTCGGGGTTTCGCCCATCCGAAGCCACGCGCAGGGTCACAGTGAGCCACCACAGAGTTACGGTTGCGCTTTTACCCCAGCCGCAAGTGTTGCACAATGTCTTAGGGGTCTAGCCGCGCAATGCCGGTTCTTGCCGCTCGCACGCGACATGCTTTTATGCCGATTCGCGCCCACGTGGTTGCAAGGAGGAAGGGATGAGTTATTTTCGACTTGGAGTCGCAGCCTTGCATGTTCGTCAAGTCTGCTTGGTGTCCGCGGCGGCAATGTGTTTTTTGTGTGTGCCGGCTGGTTTTGCCAATAACGAAAAACCTACGGAAGTTCCCGCAAAAGTAATCGCCCACTTGAATTTGGAAGGTGGCCCGGGTACCCAGATGCTGCTACAAAGCAAAGACGACAAGAAATACCTTTACGTCCAAAAGGCTTCTAGAGACGGCTTCACCATCGTCGACGTCACCACCCCTCAACATCCGACCATACTGAAGACCAGCGCTGCCACCAGCAGCGCTACTGCCGGCAAACTAGAGATGGCCGGCTCGGGCTTGGCTCTCGCCGTGGTTCCCGACAGGAACACGAAGGGTGTCCTTCACAATACCGACAATCCTACGCAAACCGTCAACATCCTGGACATGACCGATCCCACCCACCCGAAAGTTATTCAGACCTTCAAGCATGTGACCAGCATCCTGCAGGACCCCGGCCGCGGCTTGATCTTTCTGGCGAATAATGACGGACTGTGGATATTGAATTATCCCAAGCCCGGAATTCTCGAAACCAAGCCCAAACCGATGAAGCGCTGTGGTTCCGAAAGTGCCATTCAGGCCATGCCTCCGGACTGCGAATAAAACACAAATTCCTCACCCGACCCGCCCTGTCTTCGAGGGCTGCGATTCGCGCCTCGGCTGTCGCTTACTTCACTTTCGTCTCTTGGTAGTGCATCACCTTCCACTGCCCATCGCGCTTTACCCACACCTCGCCGATCAGCAGTTTTTCGAAGCGCACCACTGATTTCGGTGGAAACTGGATAAAAACCTCGTACCGAACGAATGCTGCCTCTGAGCAGAGCGGCGTGACTTTCAAGAACGAAAGCTGGTAGTCGGTCACCGCGCTATCTTGCAGTTCCATCTGCGCCTTCCATTTGTAGCGTTCACCCTCGCGGTCTGCCTCAACCCCGATGAAATCGTCCGTCAAGAATTCGCCATACGCTTTTTGGTCCCGCTTCTTGATGGCCTCCCATTCCCCCTTGATTTTGGCGTCGAACATATTCGTGAGCTCTGTCTGGTCCGTGGACTTAGCCGGCTCACTATTCCCGCCTTGAGGTTGTTGCCCGAAAGCCAAAGATCCCATCACTAAAGCGACGCACGCTAAACCAATGTAGTTCCGCATTCCTAGTTATCTCCAGTTCGCAGTTTGCCGCTCCTGGCCCGTCTCACCGGGAGTCTGGCCGGGTAATGTATGCAGTACTTAACCAATACGCGCCCATTGTTCCCTTAGTTATTGCGGGTACCCCTCCGGCAGAGCCACGATACTTTTACGCGTTCACGTTTCAGCCCAATAGGAGGGATATGCCCATTATGACACTATGGGAGCGCAGGATCGCTTTTTGGCCCCTTCTTGTCTTGCTGGTGATTTGCTTCAGCCGTCCCGCAAATTGCCAGAACGCCATCGCCCTTGTAGGCAGCGGGTCGAATCTCCCTACGCCGCTTTACTCCCACTGGACAGAAGAATACAACAAGCTCAGCCCCAGAGTGCAGGTTCGCTATCTTAGCACCGGCACCATGAAAGGCATCGAGGATATCTCTCGTGGCGTCGGAGACTTCGCGGCCGGCGAGGTGCCCATGAGCGACGAACAGATGAACTCCCCGCACATACACATCATGCAAATTCCTACCGTGCTGGTCGCCATTGTCCCCATTTATCACATCCCCGGCGTGAAAGGCGGCCTTCGCTTCTCGGGCACCGTCCTTGCGGATATCTTTCTCGGAACCATCAAATACTGGGACGACCCCAGACTCAAGGAACTCAACTCTGGGCAATCCCTTCCCCATCTCGAGATTGCCGTTGTCCACCGCACGGAAGGGAAGGGTTCCAACTATATCTTCACCGATTTTCTCTCCAAGACCAGCCAAAAATGGCGCAGCGGAATCGGCAAGACTCCCTCACCGGCTTGGCCCGTAGGCGTCAGCGCCAGCCGCGGAGAAGACATGATGCAAGCGGTCAAAAACACTCCCGGCGCGATCGGCTACGTCGAGCTCGGCTTCACGGAAAACGACAGCGGTATTTCTACGGGACTTGTCCAGAATGCCTCAGGAAAATTCGTCAATGCCACTCAGGCGAGCATTGGCGCGGCTTTTCGCTCCATGGAGAAGTCTATTCCAGCGGATTTCCGTGTTTCTCTGACCAATGCTTCGGGTCCGGACGCATACCCGATTATCAGCTTCACCTGGCTTTATCTGCCGGAAACTTCCAGCGACCCCGAACGGTCCAAGGCGCTGGCAGGTTACCTGGAGTGGATTCTCACCACCGGACAGCTGAGCGCAGAAAAACACGGGTACACCCCGCTGCCTTCGTCGCTTGCTCCTAAGGTCCTGGCCAGAGCGCATTCCTTGCACTGAGTCTCTTTACGGATTCGTTCTAGGAAAAACACCAGTCAAGAAGAAGTCATCCAGGTCTTTGCCGGCCAGGCCGTCGGCTTCAAAGAAGTTCACGACGACATCTCGCGACATCTGGCCGGTCAATTTTGTGGATGATGACTTAGGATACTTCGAGCTGGAAACGCGTGTCTTGGAACCGCTGGAAAATCCCTTTAGGTTCTATTCTGTTTCCCTTGGCGGGGCGGCTCTGTTTTGGAAAGCAAGATTCCAGTAAAAGGCTGCCACATTTCAAAAGCCGGAGCAGGTCAAGTTCTACAAGACTAGCCTCCGAATGGCCTCGCTTGAGTACTCCTATCCAGGGTAAGGTTCGTTTGGCTTGACGATGCGAATCCGGTGGTCAGAGAACTTGTAGTGAGCGCCTGGCAGTTCGAGCTTGGGCATATGACAGGACGTGCAGTTTGACTTTGCAACGGGACAGGCCTTCGCCCCGGGCTTCCCCCCGCCGTGACATGCCTGGCATTTGGAGACATAGTCCGCCGTTTCCGCATCCAGTTCATGGTGCGGGTCGTGGCAAGCAAGGCAGCTGATCCTCGCATCGTCCGCGTCGTAGCACTTACTGCCAGCCAGGCGATAAGGTTGGAAGCGCACGTTCGCAATACTCGGATTTGGTTGCGCCGCGATTTCGGCCCAGGTCCGATGACACTGGCCGCAGAAATTGGAAACTTGCTCGGCTGCCAGACCACCTGCGTAAGACTCTCGTGTTGGTACGACCTGCTCGCCCGCGATGAGCATGGCTGCCAAGTGCTGTTCGGTATTCTCATGGCAATGACTGCACTGCACGCCAGGTTTTAGCTTGTTCAACGTCAGTTGCCGGCCCGACCTGGCATCCGTCGAGTGACACCCAAAGCAGCCGAGCTTGTCCTCTCGGGTCATTAAGCGTCCAACGGCTTCATTCAAGTCCGCCGGGATTGAGGCGGCCGAGCCCAAGGTAGGTCCAAGGTTCTGCAATTCGCGAAAGTAACTGACTCGGCTCTCATACAACTCTCCATTCCTCTCCAAAATGTATGTTTGGCCAATCGAAGAACTAGCGCCCATGGCCCAGCGTATTGGGACGGTGATGGTATCCGTGCCATCGGCAACGGTGTAATCGCTCCGGCTGCCCTTGCGCTCGATTCGGTAGGAATACTTCCCGATGGTCACGGTCAGCACCGGATGCAGGATTAATATTTTGCATTCCTCGACGGTCTCCAGCGCCTGACCCATGGAGGTAAAGGGCTGCGACCGGCCCTGAGAGTGACATCGGGCGCAAGCGCTCGCGCCCGCAGTGTCCGTTTGCGCGACTGCCACGAGGGGCAGAACAAGAGACGCAACTAGTGCCAACCGTTTCATGGCTATTTAAGGATAGAGACTTCGAATTGTCCCCTACGCTTCAGAAAATCACGAGTATTGTGGATTTTAAACCAGGTCGGGTCAATGTACTTCCCTATTGTTCCTCAGCGGAAAACGATTCCGCACGCACGTGTACTGCCAACGCGATGTTCTCGGTCGATGTGCCTTCCGGTCTAATCACTCAGCCAACTCGATTCATTGTTTGACCTCGGACGGCCCTTCTTGCGATTCGTAATAGGCAATTCTGGCGCGGAGTTCCTGAGAAAGAGCACCATCATTCTGGGTGCTAGAAGCCGCAAGCGCCTTCCGCGCGGTTGCAGCCGCATCTGCAAACCGTCCTACCTCCGCATAAACTGCCGCGAGGATTTTCAGGCTCTGGGGTTCATTGCCACCCCAGAGTGCGACTGCCTTCTCGAATTCCGGAATGGCCTCCGCAAAACTGTGCCGTGCCGCAAGCACACGGCCGAGGTTGAAGTGATATTCCGGGAAATCGGGCACCAGAGCAACCGCTTTTTGCAGCTGCGCCACCGCTTCATCGAGGTTGCCAGCGCGCCCCAGAATGATTCCCATCATGTTATGGGCATCAGCAAAATCGGGGTCCAGTTCCAGAGCCTTCTGGATGTGAGCGATAGCCTCGTCTGTCTGGCCGCTTTCCAACAAGCTGGCTGCAAGGTTGCCTTCGGTAAGCACGTCCTTTGGATTGAGAGCGAGAGCCTGCTTTGCCGTTGTGATGGATTCGGACACATTGCCAGCGCGCGTCAATGCCATGGACAGGCTAGCATACGCAGGAGCATTGGTGCCGTCCAGCTCCACGGATTTGCGATACTGCTCGATAGCCTGCTCGAGTTGCCCCTGTTTGTCGAGCGCATATGCCAGATGATAGTGCCCCTTAGCGTCGCTCGGGTCGAGTTCGACGGCTTTGCTCCATGTCTCCGCAGCGCCGGAATAATCACCCTTGCGCGCCAGTTCGCCGGCTACATCACTCAAACGGTAGTACTCCGTCGCGGGCGCCTCCATTTTCACCAGACCATCGACCGGGATGTTGACGAACTCGGGGATGTTCACCCCACGATTGGCAGCCGTTGCGTTTTCCACCAGAATCGCTGGGGAGTCTTGTCCGTTCTCGTCAATGTGAGTGAGGAAGAGTTGCGTGTAGAGCGTATGTCCCTTGGAGGAGAACGCCAGCCACCGACCGTTGGGAGAAAAGGTGTGCCAGGAATTCATGCGTGGCAAATTGCAATCGAGCCTGCGGGCCTTGCCTCCTTTGAACGGAACAATATACAAATTGCTGTCCGGCCGCATCAGCAGGCCATTGCGGTTCTGAACAAACACGATCCAGCGGCCATCCGGCGAAACCTTCGGGAAGTTGTTGCTCATGCCATTCTGCGAAGCGCCCTCGATCCGTTCCGGAGTTCCGCCCCTGCCGTCATTGAACGGTATGCGATATAGATCGTATTGAATTTGTGTTTCGTCGGGGGAGTTCGCGAATTGCGCCACGCCTTGTCCCTCGTGGTAGGGCTCTCTGGTACCGGCTCGCGAGAAGATCAGGTACTTGCCGTCGGGGCTCCAGAAGGCAGCGGCCTGCACGAAACTCGGATCATCTGCTCCGGGCAGAAGCTTTAGCTTCCCGGTCGCCTTGCTGTACCAAGCCAGAACCCCTTTCGTCGGGAAGAAGACTTGGCCGAAGCCGTAGTCCTTGTAAAACCCGTTGTAGAACCGGCTGTCAAAATCCTTGATATGCGACCCGGGGTTCTCGATCGACGTAACCACATACCTTCCATCGGGAGAGATTTGGGACATAAATCCAAAGCGTTTGCTGGCGCGCTCCTCGGCAAAAGAACTCCAGCGAATCACGTTTTCATTGCTGATAATGGTCTCCCTTTTTACCGGGACAATTCCGTACAAACCCTTATCGTTGCCCGGCCCATCAACGTCCAAGCCCATGAAAGCTCCATCGCGCGAAAACGAGTGACAGTTGATGCAGGTGGGCAGTCCCTGCATCATCAGCCGGCTCTCGGTTTCGTTTACGTAGCGAAGCCGCCACGCAATGAAGGGAATGGCTGCAGTGGGAATGGGCATAATCACGCCCTTCTCGCCAATCGGAACGGAGATGAGCGGCACATCGCGAAAGAAGATAGGTGCGCCCACCGGATCCCTGGATGCTTGAATCGTGACTTGACCCTGTGATGTAGCTTCTTTCGACTGACCATCCCGGAAACCGGTAATCGTCATGGTCGCGGGCTGCTTGCCCGAGTGCCGCAGGATCGTTTCCCAGGTGGCGGAATCCGGCTTCCAAGTGTGGGCGGCAGCTTCTTCCGGCGTCAGTGTTGGCTGTACGGCGCCGGCTTGCGCACAGCGCGGGTCAATTTCCCCAATACGCACGGGCGGACCGTCGGATTTTACTTGGACACTGCTTGAGCGATCCCCAAACGAGACCTCAATTTGCCAGACCGTGTTGGTCCCATCGGCATCGCGCCAGCGAAACGTCGGAGGGGCAAAATCGGGCGGGAACAGGGTGTGGTCGGAAGGATAGTCAATCGTAACAACCGCGGGAGAGGCAGTCGACTTACGGTTGGCTCTGTGTTTGGCACTGAGCTTGGCCGGAGGGCAAGCCGCCACCAAAGCAAGTCCAACCGCAAGCAGCGAGATCCTGACACGGTCGGTTTTCAGGCGCAGGAACAGTGAGTGAGCTACTGCCTGCATGCGGTTCCCCGTCGTTCGCGCACTGTTGTCCTCGGAATTCCTGCTGCCTACATCCCCAGATACAGGTGTGTTAACGCCCGTATAATCTGAGTTACCGCCTTCCCGTGGGATTTGCTGTGAGTTCTGTCACTGAGCCGGCTCTTCGACTCGGAGTATCTGGTCCGCCGGCACATTCTTAAGGACTTGCTGGATGCCACTAGGCCACCTAATATCGATTTCCCGCACCATTTTCGACGCCCCTAGCCCAAAATGTACCCGGGAGTCGCTGGCACACGCATAGCCCACGGCAGTGGTAGCTTGGTTGTACTGGACCCTACCGTCCTCGCCCGTGACACGGATTTGCGCCCCCAGACCCATGCGGTTGCTCTTTTTGCCCACCAGTTTCAGCAGAATCCAGTGGTTCGAGTTCTTCGAAATGTTATGGAAGTACTTCAGGTGTCCATTTAGCACTGTGACCACGGCGTCGATCCGTCCGTCGTTATCCATGTCACCGAAAGCCACACCGCGATGTGCGGCTGGTACCTGGAAGTCGGGGCCGGCTTGGCTACTAACATTCTCAAATTTGCCATTCCCAAGATTGCGGAAAACGGTATTGGGCTCCTCGTAACGACGGTTCGACAGCTGGGCGATATTATCAAGCACGTTACTGCGTGCCACGAACAGGTCTTTCCACCCATCATTATCAAAATCGAAAATGCCATTCCCCCACCCGGACATCGTGCGCGTTTCTGCCAAGTGCGCTTGCAGCGTTTTCTCCACGAACTGGCGATCTCCAACGTTTTGAAAGAGCGGAAACGACTCATTCTCCACGGCCGTGTGCCAGATGTCGGGTCGGCCGTCGTTATCCACGTCCCTGAAATCCACGCCCATACCGGAGATCACCGCCCCGGCCTGCGCATAGGCGACACCGGATTGCAGCGCAACCTCTTCAAATTTCTTGCCTCCGAGGTTATGGAACAGGAAATTCGGCCGGTTGTCGTTGGCCACGAAGATATCCATGAACCCGTCGCCGTCGTAGTCAGCTATGGCCACACCCATTCCTTTGCCGAAGTACTTGTCGATCCCGGTTTCGGCGGAAACGTCGGTAAACGTACCGTCGCCGTTATTGCGGTAAAGCGTGTTGGGAAGGTCCGCATAGTTTTTTGGATGGCAATACGCACGCAATTGCGGGGTCGGACCGCAGTAGGGGTCCTTGTTCACTTCCCATTTGCAGTAGTTCGAAACAAACAGGTCGAGGAGGCCATCATTGTTATAGTCGACCCACGCCGCCGAAACAGACCACATCTTCTTACCATCCAGCATGCCCCCGGGTACTCCTGCTTTGTCCGTGACGTCGGTGAATGTGCCGTCCCCATTGTTGTGAAAAAGCTGGTTCTTCCCGGTATTCACGACGTAAATGTCTGGCCACCCGTCGTTATCGTAGTCGCCGATGGCTACGCCCATGGAATAGCCCGCTCCCGCAACACCCGCTTTCTCGGTCACGTCGGTGAAGGTGCCGTCGTGGTTATTGTGATAGAGACGATTCCAATACTTGGGGCTTTCTTTCTGTAGCGACGGGATGGCCGCGCCGCTGACGACATAAACGTCGAGATAGCCGTCGTTGTCATAATCGAATAGCGCAACGCCGGCCACCATCGTTTC
>Ga0181526_10002632_pt1 | contig 15381 bp, 14 predicted proteins | sample PEATcosm2014_Bin_35_FD_119750 | JGI IMG/M metagenome (GOLD analysis project Ga0181526, IMG submission 119750) | Peatland microbial communities from MTU Mesocosm Facility, Houghton, MI, USA - PEATcosm2014_Bin06_30_metaG | ecosystem: Environmental > Terrestrial > Soil > Wetlands > Peat | place...
CTATCACCGCGCGGTGACCAGCGATCAGGATCCGCCGATGCGCTCCGACAAGATCGGCTGGAATACCGATGAAATCTCGCGGCAGCAGCTCATCTCCGGCCTGGACGAAGCCCTCCGGCAATCCCGTCGAAGCGATCGTGGTCTCTCACTACCTCAACCTGATGTTGGGCAACGTAGGCAAACCCGGCGGCGTGCTCGCTCCCGCCGGCACTGCGCCGGCTCCCGGAAATCGAGCGATCGCAGAGGCACTCTCGAAAGCGCGGGTGGTGTTCATAGATGGCGCGAACCCGGTCTATACCATGCCGCGTTCCGTAGGCGTGGCGGACGCACTGGCACGCGCGGAATTGGTGGTCTCCTTCGGAACCTTTGCGGACGACTCCTCCGCCTGGGCCGACATCATCATGCCGGACCACCATGAGCTCGAATCCGGGATGGCGCTGTTGCCGGCGGTCTCCCCTCGACAAGGGGTCGCGGTATCGACACCATTCGTCGAGCCGCTGTACGACACGCGCGCGGTGGAAACAACACTGGCCGGACTGGCCGCCAAAATCGGCGCCGAGTACCGGCCCGTGACTCCCAAGGATATCGTCGAGCCCTTGCTCGCGGGCGGCACAACCTATGACGATGTCGCGCGCGAAGGTGGTCTCTGGCTCGACCCGCCCACATCCACGCCCGCGCGGCCCAATGCGATTACCCTTGACCTCGCGCCGGCCCGCTTCGAGGGCGATCCCGCCCAATATCCGTACCACTTCCAGCCCTACCAGTCGCTGCAATTCCACGATGGCAGCGGCGCGCACCTCCCTTGGCTCCAGGAGCTGCCCGACCCGACATCGAGCTCGATCTGGGGCTTACCTGCCGAGATCGACCCGGGCACCGCGGAAAAGTTAGGGGTCGCAAACGGAGACATGGTGCGGGTGGAGTCTCCGCACGGGTCGCTCGAAGCGTCGGCGTATGTCCACCCCGGCGCCGTCCCGGGGGTTGTCAGCATGGCGATCGGCGATGGGCATGCGCACTTTATGCGCTACGCTTCCGGCCGCGGCGCCAGCCCGCTTTCCATCCTGGCGCCGGTTTGGGAGCCTGCGACGGGCGCGCTGGTCTCCGGCGCTACCCGGGTTCGCCTGGCGCGCGCCGGCGGCAGGCGCGGCTTGATCCAGTTCTCGACCCAGGACCGGCAGGAAAGAGGTTTCGCCGAAAGGTAGACAATTATGGAACACCGTTGGGGAATGGCCATCGACTTGGACCGCTGCACGGGCTGCGAAGCTTGCGTCGTGGCATGCCACGCCGAGAATAACGTGCCGATCTCGACTCCCGAGCAGGCTGCTCGCGGACGCACCGCTCACTGGATCCGGATCGACCGCTACTATGAAGGCGAGTTCCCGGACATCAAGGTCCGCTACATGCCAGTGCTGTGCCAGCACTGCGACGACGCGCCCTGCGAGCCGGTGTGTCCCACTTACGCCACCTATCATAATCCGGAGGGGCTCAACGTTCAGGTCTACAACCGCTGTGTCGGAACATTCTACTGCGCGAACAACTGCCCATATACGGTGCGGTACTTTAACTGGTTCGCCCCGGATTGGCCTGAGCCGCTTCCGTTGCAGCACAATCCAGATGTCGCCGTACGTCCGGCCGGCGTGATGGAGAAATGCACGTTCTGTATTCAGCGGATCAAGCGGACCAAACAGGACGCGGCCGGGGACGGCCGTCCGCTCAAAGACGGCGATGTGCAGCCGGCCTGCGTGCAGTCGTGTCCCGCCGAGGCGATGGTATTCGGCGACCTCAATGACCCCGGCAGCAAAGTATCGCGTCTTGCCGGGCACGGGCGTGCGAGCCGGCTGCTCGAGGAATTGGGGACTAGGCCCAAGGTGTTTTATCTACAAAAAGGTTAAGCCGGTATGTCGCCCGCGCCTGAGCTTCTCCCTTATCGTCAAATTCGAGAAGATCTGTTCCGGCCGCTTTCGCGTGTCAGCGGCCGGTACGTGTTGGCGACGGTCATTGCCTTCCTGGTAGGCGCGGCCGGCCTCGCCGCGTGGGGTCTTCAGCTTCACAGGGGAATGGGCGTCACTGGCCTGCAGAGGCCGGTATTCTGGGGAATCTACATTGTCGATTTCGTTTTCTGGATCGGCATCTCGCACGCCGGCACGCTGATCTCCGCGATTCTGCGCCTCACCGGTGCGGCCTGGCGCAAGCCCGTAACGCGCGCGGCCGAGGCCATCACGGTCTTCGCGCTCATGATCGGCGGCATGTTCCCCATCATCCATTTAGGCCGCGCCTGGCTGTTTTACTGGCTGCTACCCTATCCCAACTCACGGATGCTCTGGCCCAACTTCCGCTCTCCGCTACTTTGGGATCTCACGGCCATCGTCACCTACGTCACCGGCAGCATCATCTATCTGTACCTGCCGCTGATCCCCGATCTGGCACAACTGGGCGAGTACAATTCGCCGTGGCGGCAACGGCTCTACCGTGCGCTGTCTCTCGGGTGGACGGGCTGCGACCGCGAGTGGCATGCCCTGGAGCGCGCCATGAAGCTGATGGCCTGCATCATCCTGGCAGTGGCGGTTTCGGTGCACACGGTGGTGGCCTGGGATTTCGCGATGGCGATTGCGCCCATGTGGCACAGCACCATCTTCGGGCCGTATTTTGTGACAGGCGCCATCTTCAGCGGGATCGCGGCCCTGATCCTGGTCATGGCCATGATCCGCAAGCTGCTGCGCCTCGAGGTCTATCTCACCCGACACCACTTCGACCGCCTGGCCAAGTTGCTGCTTCTGATGAGCCTGCTGTGGTGCTACTTCACGCTCGCCGAGAACCTGACCGTCTGGTACGGCAACGATCCCAAGGAGATGGCGGTATTCGGCGCGCGTACGCGCGGGCATTACGCGCCTTACTTCTGGACCATGATGTTTCTGAACTTCGCGGTCCCGTTCGTGCTGCTCGGGATCCGCCGCCTGCGCACCATCGCCAGCGCCACGGTGGCATCCGTTGCGGTATTGATCGGCATGTGGATCGAGCGGTTCGTCATCGTGGTGCCGACGCTCACGAACCCACGGCTGGCCGCGGCGTCCGGTTCCTACACGCCCACGTGGGTCGAAGCCGCGATCACCGCCGCCACCTTTGCCGCCATGGCCATGCTGTACATGATTTTCGCGAAGTTGTTCCCGATGATCGCGGTGTGGGAGTTTAAACCGCATCCACAGGAGGAGAACTGACTACTTATCTGGTTGCCGAATTCCGCGAGAAGGAGGGAGCTGCCGCGGCCATCCAGTCGCTGCGCGCGAACGGCATTGCCCCGGCCGATCTGGATGTCTTCTCCGAAGAACCGGTGGAGTTTCCCCGCGGGGTGCTGGAGCGGCCCAGCCGTATGTCGGTCGTGTCGGTTTTGGGCGCGATCCTGTTCGGCATACTCGCCACCGCTTTCATCCGCTGGACGCAGCACAGCTACCGTCTGGTGACTGGGGGCATGCCGGTCTTTTCGTTCTGGGCAACGGGTGTGATCACGTTCGAGATGACCATGTTGGGCGCAATCGTGTCAACGTTCGGCGGGTTCCTTTGGGAAAGCGGCCTCGTCCGCCGGCGCAAGCTGAAAGCGCCCGTGCCGGATGTAGAACCCGGCGCGGTCTGCCTGAGGGTCCGCTGCCGCGGTCAGGAAGCCGCACAGGCCGCCGAAGCCATGCGCAGCGCTGGCGCCGTCGCGGTTCAGGGATGGGAAGCGTGATCCGGAAAGCTGCACTTGCTCTGGCTCTCGCCGCGGCGCTGGCAGGCGACGGCCTTCGGCCGCTCCCCTGGGAGCGACACCACCTGCGGATCGGCCAGGCGTTGTACCGCGAAAACTGCGCGGTCTGCCACGACATAGACCGGCTGCAGTCGAAGAAGTTCGGCCCGAGCTTCTACCAACTCTTCCGGCGCGCCCAAATGCCGATTGCCAAAATCAAGCCCAACCGCGAATATATCAAGGTGCGGGTCAAATTCGGCGGCGCACTGATGCCCGCATTTCGCGGTTGGCTGACCGACCACGACATCGACAGCCTTATCGATTACATCGCTTCGAAGTGAGTCCTGGATCGGCAAGGGCCGCGTCAGGGTCCCTGACCTGCCGCACCCCAAGAAAAGCACGTGAGTCTGGCTTGGAGCAACCGGGCGGACTCTAGACGATATTCACCGATAATGCCGTTTGTCGCCTGGTGAACCGGTCGGCCTTCTGGTCCGGACTTCGGAAAGTGCCGCGTTCGGATTACTTTCGGATGCGACAGAACGCAGGACTTGACCGCCCTCTGATCGGCTACACTGAACTGGATCAAGCGAATGGCCCTCAAGGCAGGCGACAGACTCGGCCCGTACGAAATCCTTGCACCGATTGGGGCGGGTGGCATGGGAGAGGTCTGGAAGGCCCGCGACAGGCGCCTCGATCGGGTTGTCGCAATCAAAGGTTCCGCCGCGCAGTTCAACGAACGATTCGAGCGGGAAGCCAAAGCCATCGCCGCTCTGAATCATCCGAACATTTGCCAGATTTACGATGTTGGCCCAGGCTACATCGTCATGGAATACGTCGAAGGCACCCCGATCACGCCGGTCGATACGACGCGCAAGCTGTTGGATATGGCGGTGCAGATGAGCGACGGCCTGGCCGCCGCTCACGCCGCCGGCATCGTCCATCGCGACCTGAAGCCCGGCAATGTCCTGATCACGCGCGATGGCCGGGTCAAGATTCTCGATTTCGGCCTTGCGAAGGAGGCGCACGAGGTGATTGGCGCCGATGAGGCGACACGCACAGTTCGTGAGGAAGGCCCGCCCCTCACAGAAGCCGGCACTACCGTTGGCACCATTGCCTACATGAGCCCCGAGCAGGCCCGGGGACAGACAAATCTCACCGCGCAATCCGATCAGTTCTCGCTCGGCTTGGTTCTTTACGAACTGGCTGTGGGGAAGCGGGCGTTTCAACGCCGCAGCGCGGCCGAGACTATGACCGCCATCATCCGCGAGGACGCCGAGCCGCTGCCGGGCACCGTGCCAGCGCCGCTGCGATGGGTCGTCGAACGGCTGCTTCGGAAGGAACCTACCGAGCGCTACGATTCCACCCGCGACCTGTATCGCGAACTTCGCCAGTTGCGCGACCACCTTTCGGAAACAGCATCCGCCAGTGCGATTTCCGCGGTTGCGGAAGCACCCGGACGGGCGGGTTCGGCAATCAAGCGGCGCGCGCTTCTGGGAGCCAGTCTCGCGGCGGCACTGGTGTTGGGCGCGGGACTGGCGATGCTGGTGACCCACCCGGCGCCGGCGGATTTATCCAGCTACAAATTTACGCGCATCGCGCGTGGCGAGGCCACTGAAGGATCACCGGTATGGTCGCCGGATGGCAAAAGTATCGCTTACACGGCAATCATCCATGGCATTTACCAGGTATTCACGAAGACCCCGGATTCGTGGGACACAGCGCAACTCACGCACGCAGCCGACGATTGTATCGGTCCCTTCTGGTCGTCGGATGGAACAACCATCTACTACAACGCGCTTAGTGACTTGTGGGCAGTCCCAGCGGCGGGAGGGGCGCCGGAACTGGTGATGAAGAATGTCTCGGCCCCCGCGCTCCACCCGGACGGGAAGACCCTGGTGTTCAATCGCGATGGTAAGATGTGGGCCGGTCCGCTGAAAGGTGACACCCCGAGGGAATTGCCGGCCGCGCCGCAGGATAAAGCCGAATGGATGAAATTCTCTCCGGATGGCTCCAGGCTCGCTATAGATGTTCGCAATCAGCTTTGGGTTCTGCCTTGGCCTTCCGGCACGCCTCGCAATCTCGGCAGGGTCAGCACGGGCGCGAGCTGGTTTCCCGACAGCCTCCGGCTGATCGTGAGCGGCGGCGACTTCAATAACACGTTGTCTGTTCTCAATTCCACCGACGGAAGCAGGCGAGTGATTTATCGCGTCGCCGATTTGCTGAACTACCCGTCGCTTTCCCCCAACGGCAAAAAGATTGTGTACAGCGGAGGCGCAGCCGAGTGGGATGTTCTGGAGATTTCCATGCCGGAGGGACGAGTCCACACCGCAGTGGGTGGCGGCGGGGTTTCCTGGGAACCGGATTGGGCGCCATCCGGCACTCACTATCTGTATTCCACGTTCGGTAACGGCGGTCGCGGGGGCATTGAGGACCGTTTCGCAGCAGAGGCGTTCTCGCGCCGAGTGGCCGAAGCCCCGCCGGTTAACGATCCGGGTAACGATACCTATGCTCTGGCGCCGCGATGGTCTTCGGACAGCACACGATTCTTGTTCGTACAGGGCCTGGTCGGGCGACTGCAATTGACGATTGCGAACGCATCAGGTGGGCACTGGACACCCATTGCGGACAACGTTCTCCAAATGGCACACGCCTGGTCGCCCGACGGTCAGTGGGTCGCCTTCTTGCGAATCGAGGGTGGAAGGCAACGCCTGTTTAAGGTCAGGCCGGTGGCGGGCGCGACCCCAGTGGCTTTGGTAAATGCCGCTCCCGTCGCCAAACCTCATCCGAACTATCGGATGATCCAGTGGTCTCCGGCAGGAGACGGAATCCTGTACCAATCGGCGGAGGGGATGTCCATGATTTCGCCCGATGGCAACGCGGTCCGCAAACTGACCGTTCGCAATCTACAGGCTTTCGCGTTTTCCAAAGACGGCGCGCGGGTCTACGGCTTAGTCCGCAACACCACGGGCGAGGGCGCGCAGTGGCAGCTCTACTCGATTGATGTCAAGACCGGCGCGGACAAGATGCTCGCGTCTGTGGATCTGCCTCCGTCCACCAACGAAATCTCGGGATTCAGCCTGCATCCGGATGGCAAGCGCTTCCTCACGTCCATCGCGAAATGGCCATACAACATCTGGATGCTCGAAGGTTGGGATCAGGCGGCGCAGAAGACATGGTTGGACCGCTTGCTGCGGCGATGAGTTCGGATTGGGCAGGAGTCTCGTAGTCGACTGGTCGGGCAAACCAAAGCCCCAACCGCTACCCGATACGGGCACTCATCAGGCTCCTGTGCACCCAGCGCAAGGGTCTCGCTTCCAGACCGCCCGCCGCAGATTTGAGGCCTTGATGACACCGTTGATGAGCAAACTGGGTTCAAGTTTCCCGAAGACTCAAGTTCGGCTTTGAGCGCCTGCCTTATGGAGGCTAGGACCGCATTCGAGAATCGGAAAGGATGGATTGAACTGGTAATGCGTTGCATGAGGAAGGATTATTCGTGGCAGGCATCCGCAAGAGAATACTCAGATCTCTATAGGGAATTACTGCGGTGCTGATTGGCCCGTGCTCCTGTTCGAGAATCTCGGCGTTTTCAGCCGCCTTGACCGCTCTCCAAGGAGGTTCTGCAGGTGCCATCACCCGCTGAATGCCGGCCGGAACGCGCCAAATGAGCCATTGCCGGGGGCCCAGTTTACCTGCCGATATGAGGTGACAACACTCAACCCGAAATGACACGCGCCCACATGTGAACCGTCATGTGCCTAAAAATGGGCGTGTTAACCTTTAAGCAGTGGCGGTCACGAGGGTCGTGTACGAGTTTGGCCTTGCGGCCACGGCTCAGCCCGATGGCTGGGTCGTGTCGTCTGCTGAACCCGGCAAACGCCGGTTGTTCGGAAGCATCGCTGCCGTAACCGAAACCCTTGGCCGTCTGCCATGCTTAGTCAATGAGCGCTTCGACGACGGACACCAGAGATCACAGCTTCTCCGTGCAGATTCTCGAACGCCGTTCGGACTCGGAATCACAGAACTACTCACAGGCGCTCGGCACCCCGGCACTCACTATCACGCGTATCATATCGGCTACCTTGTTGGGGCTGTCGCCTATCATTGCGAACGAATGCGGATATATATGCCTGCATCTGCCGACGCTTCGCTTCCTTGGGCGTGCACGTGTCGAACTCGGATCGAGCGACGTTTGGTTTGGCCTGGTCCGCCCGCGCAGGAGTACGTGATCACGGCTGTGCCGTTGGCGGTACCGTCGCCATTGGACGACATGCACACGTAGGGTGGGGCCGAATTTAGCTTGAATGTCGCGGCGTTGGCTGTGCCCCAGCTAGCGGCCAGCATGCCGAACAACGCCGGAATTCCGAATACCCGCAAGATGTGACTCATTTTTCCGCTCGTTTGAATTTGTTTGTCAGTCGCGGCATTTGCCGCCTTTCTGTTTCTTAAGCGACTATACGGCGGCCGAACGGACGAGTCACTATCCAAACGAATAGGCCGCCGGAACTTTCACCCCAAACGCAAAACGGCCCGCCGGCGCGGCCATAGGCCCGTTGCGGAGAGGTATTAAGGCAGTTTCCCGCTTTGACCGGTTATTCTCAGCCAGCAGGCCAAAGGGGCGACGGCCAGGCTGGCCATCCACAAGAAACAGCCCGGCAGCAAAGCGCTAAGGCGCTGATGATAAATATCTGACTCCCATACCGCCAGATCCTTCCCAATAGCCAAGAAAGTGGTGAATGCGATCACGAGAGATACCAAGCTCACGGCCAGGGCGGTTTTTACCCATTTAAAGGACACCAGCAGCAGCGCTACTGCCCAGAGCGGATTTGCAAACCAGGCAATGATACCGAAGAAGATGCCCATAAAGCCCCTCAGCAGGAGTTGGACGCCCCACAGGGTTTCATGCGTCACCGGTGTAAGATTTTGGCGGGTCGTGGTGAGCGTCAACTCCAACGCGGGAGAGCAGCAGGCAATAACGTATAACAACAAGCTGATTCGCAACCAGGGGTACGACTTCCAGTCCGTTGTCGGGCAGTGATGCCTTGCTTCACGGCTCTGCGGGTTCCCGCTACAGGTTGAGCTTACGCCGCCGCTTTCCTGGCCTTGTGGTAAGCCGCCCACCGTTTCTTCGTGGCTTCCCTTATGGCCTTCAACCCTGCCGCCGACAACTTCCGCTTCTTGGGCTTCGCTGGTTCGGCTGGCTTGGCCGGTTGCGCCTGTTGCTTCTTCTGCGCCGCCCATCTCGCCCTCTGCGCGGCGGCAACCCGAGCGCGGCCCGCTGCGCTCATCGTACCGCGTCTCACCGCGGCCGCCGTGCCCTTTGGACGGCCCGGACCGCGTTGGCCGAGTTGCCCTTTGATGTCGGCGATCCTCGCTTTGACCCTTTCCGCTTCGCGCTGATAGCCAACGATGGCCATCTCCAGCAGCGTGTTGTCTACCTTTGCCATATGGTGTCCTCCCCAGGACATTGAAACCGAAATGTGTTTCGCCATATTAGTAGCACACTGTGCTGCGATTTCGTAACGCCGAGAGCGTCGGATCGTTATCTTTCTACGGTCGCCTGTAGTTCGCGAGCTTATTTGCTAGCGATCTCCGCCAGCCTTTTGTACGCCCGAATCGCGGCATTCTGAAACTCCCACGCTTCTTGTCCGGTGGGTGCCGCGCCCTTCCACGTTACCTGCCATGCGAATCCCCGAAGGAGCGGCTGTGCGACTACAGTCAGGGCATGCTCGGCAAATTGGGGATATTGCTGGGCGGCTTCCGCAAGGGCTAGACGGTTAAGCTCCGGGTCGATCTCAATCGAGGGCATCAGGGTATGATACAGTAGACACGACAGTTACGGCTTGACCCCTCTCCTCCGCTCCAAAAGACCGCTCCTCAGCGTCTAATGCTGGACCGCGTGCCGCCGTCCTGCCCCGCGATCCCGCGCTATCATCCAAAATGTACGATGAGAATTGCGACATGGAACATCAACTCGGTCCGTCGGCGACTGCCGCTCGTCGTAGACTGGCTGGCGGCGAACAAACCCGATGTACTCTGCCTCCAGGAAACCAAGGTGCCCGATGGCGAGTTTCCTGCCGCCGCCTTCCACGATATCGGATACCACGCCGCGTTCCGTGGCATGAAGGGCTACAACGGCGTCGCCACTCTCAGCCGCCGCGAACCCGAATCCGTGTCCCATGGTTTCTACCCAGGACCTGACAGCGAAGATGTCCGTATCCTCGAAACCGTGGTCGAAGGTCTGCCCATCGTCAACACCTACGTGCCGCAAGGCTACCGAATCGGCACCGACAAGTACGTCTACAAGCTGGAGTGGTTACACCGTGTGCGCAGATATTTCAGCGAGCGGCTCGATCCCACGAGGCCGGCCATTTGGCTCGGCGATCTGAACGTCGCGCCCGAGCCCATCGATGTTTACCACCCTGATCACCGGGTCAACGATCCGGACTTCCACATCGACGCACGGGACGCCTATCGTTACGTGGTCGGCTGGGGGTTCATTGATGTGTTTCGGAAACTCTATCCTGATCGGGTGCAGTACACCTACTGGGATTATTTCCGCAACGCCTTCGGGCATAATTGGGGGTGGCGCATCGACCATATTTTGGCGACAGCTCCGTTGGCAGGCGTTTGCCGCGCCAGCGATGTGGACCTGGAAACGCGTCGGGCTACGGGTGCATCCGATCACGCCCTGGTTTGGGCAGATTTCGATTATCACGGCCGCTAGGGCGGATCAAATTCCGGGGGAGTGCGGGCTGGTGGAAGCAAGGGGTCGTCACGGCGGACGAATGGAAACGGCTGATCCGGCGACAGGCTGGGTCTTAAGCTTCGATCCCGACACGCGGCATTACTGCATGGATCACCGTTCCGGCCCCGTGGTGCGACACGCCGGGTTAAGGATGATCCTTTCGATACAGGTGATTCAGCGTCACCCGTAAGCGAACGCGGTAGAATGTTTAAGCATATATGGCGTACATCTATGAGGATCTGTCGCTAGACTATGCTTTCGAGCGACAGGAGCTTGAGCGGGAGTGGCCGCGGTATCTTTCCGAGGCTGTGGTTCGTTTACAGAGGCACGGCTCAAGTCGTATTATTTGGCTCATCCTGATGTAGCACAGAAGGCGCTTGAATCTCTGGCCTACTCGAACACCCTCTTAGAGCAACGTCATTGGAATGCCGCATTGGTGTTCGCGGGGACGGCCATCGAGGTTGGGTACAAGGCCGTCTTGTTGCGGCCGATTGTATCTGGTCTGGTTCATGCGGAAGGGCTGGCCGAAGTCGTGATGCTGGCAGCAACAGAGCATACCGGGCTGGACAGGTTCTTTAAACTGTTGGCGGCAGTCTTGGCCGAGTTCGGCAACCTGGATCTCAGGACATTCGTTCGCCAAGGGGCAAAGCGGTGCTTCTGGGACGAAATGAAGACCGTGTTTTCCAGGCGGAATGATACTGTCCACAACGGTGATTGTGCAACCGAGGAAACGGCAACGATGGCAGTGGGCGTGGCGAAGACATTGCTGGATGACATCTTGCCAAAGGTCCTGTCGAGTTTGGGCCTCCAGCTACACGGCGGCAAGGTAATCTCACAAGGAGAATTGGACACGCAGATTTGTCGTACAAGCGAATATTTACTGAAGCCGTAGCGCCGGCCCGGTGGGAACCGGCAGGCGGAACGAACGTGCAGCGCCTCGACGCCTTCGTCCTGAACTCCCCCCGCACACCGGCATGAAGCGCGGCTGCTACGAGCTCAAGGCTTCCCGGTCGGACTACCTGGCGGAACTGAAGCGTCCGCTCATGTGGGGGGGCCGCTCGCGAGTCCAATCCGCTGGTTGCGCGTGAAAATCGCCAAGCGCCTTGCTTCCACTAATGGAATCGCTCCCGTCAATCCCAGCATAGGCCCGCTGCTTCAACGTCCTCTGGCCGAAACTTCAAGACATCGTCGGCAACGGCCAAAGGAAAAGCCTCCGAGGTGATATCGCTTAGATCACCAATTTGAAGCGAAAACGGCCCCTGGACTCCTGACTCCATGCAAATGCGAGTGACCTTTCGGCAAGCTTGCACGACGCCGCCTGGCCCTTCTTGTCAAGTTCAGTCGTTCGCCGACCAGGAACCGGAGAAAATGTTTGGCGCCGTACTGTACGCGCGGGTGCGACACTTAACGATGGCTGGGGCAAATGAACTCGATCCGGCGGCGCGATCTAAATTCAGTTCCTCGGCAACCGCCAGGAATTGGCTCCGCATTCGGGAGGAGGAAACGGGCTTCCCCTGCTCAGCCAGCGGATCGGCCAGTGCTTTGCGCCGCGTGTCGAGCGAGGGCGGCGGCGATTGACCGGCGCAAACCAAAGGGCCGAGCAGGCTCAGGCCCAGGACAAAGCGCAAAATCTTTTCCTCTGCTTTCCCTCGGGATAATGAATGGCCGCTTACTGAGCCGCGACCGTTAGGGAGCGGTGTACCCCAGCAACCAGATCGGGTCGAGCACCAGGTTGGTGGCATTCACCGAGCCGATGCCGGTGGCGAAGTCCCAGCCCACGCCCGCGGTGAAAGCCGGCTGATACGCTTTGTCGGACAGCGAGAGTACGCCTGCGACTCCGTTCTTGGCATCCGGATCGAAGCAGTTGTAGGGGCCGGTGCAGTCGACGTCGTTGTCGCCGATGGTGATGTCGTAGAACGTGCAGAGCGGGGACGGGCCGCCGGTGGCGAAGGTTTCGCAGTTCTTCTGGCCGTTCGCGCCGTATTCCAGCCGGGCGAGGGCGTAGTAGATCGGCGCCGGGTTGCCTTGACGTCCGCCCCAGACCTGATTCACCAGCGCTTGTACGCCGGCCATGATCGGGGTTGCGAACGAGGTGCCTCCGCCCCCAGACCAGTTGCTCGGCGCTCCCACGCATGGGGCGCCACCGTTAGCCACGTCCGAGTCGCAGAATATGTAGTAGTGAGCCCAAATGCCGTCGGCTGAAAACAGGGAGACATCCGGAAGGTCCCGAACGCCATCTTGCGGGTTTCCACCAACGGTCTGCCAACTCGGCTTTGGCCAGCCGCGGCAGGTGCCGTTGGAGGGCGTGGCTCCATTGACGCCACCCGCCGAAGCACCCGTGGCGCAGTTGCTGGGTCCTCCACTCCCAGCGGTAGGAAAGAGAGGATAGCTACTGCCGCAGAGGCCGTTGGCTCCGAACGGGACCGCGTAACCGAGGTAGCTCGTGATCAGCGTGCTTGCGCATGAGTCGTCCCAGGGGATCTCGGGCACGTAGCCCAGGGCAGAACCGTAGGTAGGACCGTTGGTGGACGACCAGTAATTGGCGACCGTGCCGGCATAATAATCGCCGAAGTCGGTACCGCCCACGGCGACGTTGTAGGCGCTGGAAGCTAAGCCATTGACCGACACCCCGGACAGCACGGGAGTCACGGTGCTGGCGTCGACACCACACGTGGACCCACCGGTGTCCCCCGCTGCCACGAAGACCGACACTCCTTCCAGCACCGCCTGCAAATAGACCGATTTGTAGGCTGCATTTTGAGCCGCGCCGTTCTCAGCCTCGCAGGTGAGGTAGCTCATGCTGATGATCGGCGGCGCCTCGCGTTGGTTCACGAGGCCTTGAATAGCGAAGAGCCCGCCGAAGACCGTGGTAGTGTCGGCGCAGGAGGCCAGTTGCAGGGCGGCGCTGGGAGCAGCCGCGCTGGCCCATTCGACATCCAGGGCCGCCTCGCCCTCCTGCACGGTGACGCCGGGATCGGGGCAGCCTCCCGGATGCACAGTCACCAGTGATGCCCCTTTGTAGGCGTCCAGCCCAAATGTCTCTCGAAACGTCGCCCAGTCGTTGGGGTCGTAAAGGTCGGTAGCCTCGATCAAGGCAATGGTTTGCCCTTGACCCGTGATGCCGGCCGAAAAAAGCGGATTGAAGTTGTAAATTTTCGCGAGATCCGCGGGCACTACTCCGTACTCAGTGTAGCCGTCGGAGGTAAACGTGTACTGCGCCTTGGGGACGACCGCCGGGCGCGGGCGAAAGTCATTCAGCGACACGACACCTTCAATAGCCGGCGCAAGCGCGGCGGGAATGGACGGGTCTCGCACGTTAGCGATGTGCCGCTCACCTTTTACGTCCAACGCATGAATCGCCGTGCCGAACGTCTCGCGCACCTGCCCGGCGGTACCCGAGAAATCGATGGTCATGCGGCTAGGGCTGGGAGCGTGCACCGTGAACCCGTGCCCGCGCAGCCAGTCGCCGACCTTGGCAATATCTTCCTGCGCGGGCAATATCTTCCTGCGCGGCGCCGAACTGCTCCGCATACCGTGCGGCGGTGAGCCACTGGTGAAAGTGGGGCGAACCGGCGCGATTCAGATCGTCGGCCAGCGCTTCGGCGGCCTGCTCGCGCTCGGGCGACCGCCGCAGCAGCAGTTGCATGCCGTTCAGCGGAAATGAGTCGTCCACCGGGCCGCGATCGAACTCCGGCCGGGACGCCTCGCCGCGGGTGTTGCCCGCCAGCACCACGCGCCGGTTTCGTCGATTGGGTCGACAATCAGGCGGACCGATTGGGCAAAAGCGGGTCCGCCCAAGATCGCGGCAAGGGCCAGCAGCGGGGCGTGCCGATTGTTCAGTTTCCTCGTCGTAAGCATCGCAATATCCTCCCACTCCTAGTGGCGCGAAACAAGCGGAAAAACCGACAGGCCGGCGCGAGAATTTCCCGGAGGCCCGGTATGTGCCAGAATTTCAAGAATTTGCGACACCGGAGCCAGCGCGAAGACCCCCGAACCCGATCGTCTGAAACACCAGGCCCTTGTAATTCACTGCTCCGTAGGAGATCCTGTTCCAAGGAGCGGATGCAGGGATGCGTGATAGCGGGGTAACCCGTCCACCCGGCGCCTTCAGGGATGGCAACCCGCAGGCCGAAGCGCGCCTGACCGACCTCACCTATCGCGAGCTGCGCAAGATCGCCGCTGGCCATCTGCGCCGGGAGCGTTCCGCGCGCAGTCTGCAAACCACCGACCTGGTCCACGAAGCCTACCTGCGCCTAGCCGGCCAGGCCGGTGCGCCATGGCGCGACCGCGCCCATTTCTTTCAGATCGCCGCGCATGTCATGCGCCAGATCCTGATCGACCGCGCCCGCAAGCGACACGCCGGCAAGCGCGGCGGCGGCGTTCCTGAGATCAGCCTGGATAAGGCCCTCGATATTGCCGCGGCGCGCTCCGCCGACCTGCTGGCACTCGAAGAGGCGCTGTCGCGATTGCAGCAGGTGGATGGCCGCCAGTGCCAGGTGATAGAGATGCGATTCTTCGGCGGCATGGCCGAGGATGAGATCGCGGATGTGCTGGGCGTTTCGGCGCGGACCGTCAATCGCGAATGGCGCATGGCGCGCGCCTGGCTCTACAAGGAAATGTACGGATGACGGGCGAGCGATGGCAACGCGTCAAGTCCCTGTTCGAGCGGGCGCTCGATCAGCCGCCGGCCGCGCGCGATGCCATCCTCGACGCGGCGGGCGAGAGCCCCAGCGTAATAGCTGAAGTTCGCAAGCTGCTCTCGGGCGATGCGCAGGCCGGCAGTTTCCTGCAGGACGCAGCGGCCACCGACTTTTCAGCGGCCCCGTTATCCCCCGGTGAATTGGTGGGCGGACACTTCCGCATCGTGAGCCTGTTGGGACGCGGCGGCATGGGCGTGGTCTATCGCGCCGACGACCTGGTC
>Ga0181526_10002635_pt1 | contig 15362 bp, 15 predicted proteins | sample PEATcosm2014_Bin_35_FD_119750 | JGI IMG/M metagenome (GOLD analysis project Ga0181526, IMG submission 119750) | Peatland microbial communities from MTU Mesocosm Facility, Houghton, MI, USA - PEATcosm2014_Bin06_30_metaG | ecosystem: Environmental > Terrestrial > Soil > Wetlands > Peat | place...
AACGCGCCGGAGCGACGCGTTTCTGCCATGCACACCCCCATCCAGTTGCAGACCTGTTTTTTTCGGTTCGAAAAACCAGAAATTCTTTCTCAAAAATCTATTGGTGAGAAATGCAGGCTAACGAGGTAATGGCCTTTGACGCGTCTGCGCGTGTTGAGGATCACGACGACCAGGCATTCGACTTCCGGATTGAAATAAGGATGGGTGGGAATGTGCCGGTTCCAGTAGTCGGCCGCCCCTTGCGGCGTGTCGCACAACGCCTGGGTGTCCGGCATCGGGCATTCGCGCAAAGCGGTGACTTTGTATTCGTAAGGTGTGGCCTGAAATTTGAATGGCTTGACAAGCTGCGCTTGAGGCCACAGTTGGCCTTGAGAGGCTGGAGAGGATTCCATAAAACTATTGGATTGCCAGTCTGCGCCACGATGGTAGAGGAGATTGCGGTTGCGGAGTGGCGGGTTCCTCGATCCGGCCAATTGGCACCCAATCGAGGCGCGGTTGCATGATGGTTTTGCCCCTGATTCCACCGATGGTTTTCGGCGTCCAGTAAAGATCCAGCTCCGCGCCATTGGCCAGCAGCTCGACGATAGAGATGTAGCCCAGCTCCGGTTCGTCGCCGAAACTCGCCAGACCGAAGGCTTGATGCTGCCCGGGTTCGTCGGCGGTTTCTTTATCCTTCTCGGTGATCCACCAGTCGCAACTGCCGGTGAAATAATGCAGGTGAGCCACGGCTTTGTCGCCAAGGCCGTCCTGATCGTAGGTTTTCGGCATGGCCTGGACCAAGTCCGCCATTTCGCAGAGCTTGTCGAAGAAAAACTGCTTTTCCTCGCCGCGAAAGGCGGAAGCCAGGCAGGACATTTGCGATCTGCCGATGAACGGCTGCAGCACTTTCATGGCTGCGATGGCTTCACGTTTTGTTTTGCTCATAAGTCATTGCATGACGGGCCATTATGCGGCGCGGCGCCATGATGGACGGCTGACTGGAAGCGGGATTATGACGGGAGGCGCCGGTGTTTGCGCCGGCTGAGGCGCCGGCTCGAAGACGACCGTATCCAGGTCCACGGCGCCGGCGCTGGTGACCGGCGTTTCCGCCGGCTTTTCCATCGTCTGGCTGATGTCGAAGACTGTGCCAATGATAAATCGTGTGGTTGCACCGGCCGTTGGCTCGTCTGCCTCGCCATCTTCGGACGGATCGGACTTCGCCTTGATTGGCACCCAGATCATCGCGCCATGCTCGCCCTTGCGCACTTGGCGACCGTTTTTGAGCCATTGACGGAATCCGCCCACAACTGTTGCCGTGGGGCATTGGAACGCGACAAGGCATTGATTACGAACGGACAAGGCATGGCCGTCAGGCGTGACAATGCCTGCTTTGGCGGACAGCGCCAGGCGTTCGGCTTCGGGCATGTCCGCAACGCGCTTCCACAGCGCCTTGAATTGCGCTTTGCGCTCACCGCGTCTGGCTTTTTGTTCGGGGGTGATTGATCTTTTCATAAGGTGTCAACGAGGTCCCAGGAATAAACGGGCGTGGTGTCGCCGGCAACACGCATGGCGGCGCGGCGGCCTTTGGGTAGCCCCAACCAAAGGCAGTAGGCCAGGGCGTTGGTCGGATAAAAATCGACGCGGCCATTGTCCAGATAAATCCTGGCCTGGGTCGTGTCATGGTGGGCATTGTCCAACCGGGGAGCGAAACTGAATAACGGAGGTTTGTTCATGGGATGACGGGCCATTTACGCCAGGACGGCGCGCCGGCCGGCTGCTGCGGTAAAGGGATGATGACGGATGCCTGTGGCTGAGGGTCGAAAACTATTTTGTCCAAGTCGATGGGGCCGGCCATGATCGTCGGGGTGAAGTCCGGCTTTGGCTTCGGCGGTGCAGGCGGGATGATTTGCTGGCCGCGCTTGCGCGGCGGTCGCGGCGCCAGCGGCGGCACTTTGTGCGGATTGGTGGGATCGAAACGCATAAAATCTAACAAAAATGCGGCGCGATCCGATTTGGACGGCGCCGCGTTGAGGCAACTCCCGGTCAATTCGCCGGGATGTAGGCGTTCAGGCCGATGGTGACAACCTTGCCGTTGACCGTGGCGGTCGTGGCCTTGTTGCCGTGGGTGCTGGCAACGACCAGCGTCTTGCCGCTAGACTTGCTCGGCGTCGGCGTTTGGAGCGGAATGGCAATGATCAGATTGCCATCCTTGATTTGTACTTGCATGCGTTTCCTTTCTGTCCCGATGCACCGGGACATGACATTGCAAAAAAAGCCCGGACGCTCTCGGCATCCGGGCTTGACGTAAACTCGATGTAGTGGTCACGGCATGTTTGGCTGGCAAAACCTCTGCTCGGCGATTATTTTTAAGGTCTATGGGAAAGCCGATCACAGCGGATGATTTGTCGAGACAAATTGAGCTTCTGGAAAAGCAGTTCTTCAATGCAAACGTTCATTTTGAATTATACATGGGCTTGGCGCGAGGATGGAACAAGCATATCCGGGACATCCAAAATTCGCCCGTATTCTGGCAGTTCACCATGAAGGCCCATATTGACGCCGCAGTCGTCCATCTCTGTAGAGTCTATGATTCGCACAAAAGAGCCCTGCAAATCTCCAAGTTTCTGCAAACCGTTGAAGAAAACAGCCATCTTTTTTGTGAGAGTGAATTCAGAAGGCGACACGCAGCAAATCCGCATGTCGATTTTTTGGCCCGAAGTTCGCGCACAATCGATCTGAAGCAACTCTCACGTGATCAGGCATTTTGCAGCAGGGATAACCCCCTGATTAAAAATCTTCGGATGTGGCGCAATAACTTTGTGGCCCATTTCAATTTTGAAGAGGCGCTCAACCAAACAGTGCCAATGGATCGGCGGCATCCGCTATTATATGAGCACATTAAGGCGCTCATTGACGGAGGGCACGATATTCTAAACCGATATTCGTCCCTGCTGGACGCAAAAACGTATAGCGATCAATTTCTCTCGCCGCAGCGCTCTGATTATTCGTACGTCTTGCAGTCCTTGCGCTTCGCCAGAATCGGACGCAATTGGAATGACCGGCGGAAGTGGCAAATGATACGACGGACAATTGCTGAAAGAAGTTCTTCAGCTTCGACGCTAAATTAACCCCGCCGCTTCCACCGCGTCAAAACTGCGTTACGAGCTATCTCTGATCTGCGTTGTGGTGAAATTGCCGTCATCCTTGCCGCCGCCGTCTTCGGCGCAATTTCCCATTTGCGCGCTGCTAAAAGTTCCTTGCCGCGAGCCTTGCCGCCCTTGAGGCCGCCAATCCGCCCCAATGCGACTTCCGCTGGATTTTTTCCCTTATTCGGTTTCATACGTGAACGCTTAGACGTGGAGGATTATCCTCATTGTATCACAGTGCGGAGACAAAGTGTTTTCATGCTAATCCCCTTTTTGGTCTGGCCGCGTCCGAGCTGTTTTTGCACAGCCGGCGCAGGGCCAGCATGATCCGGCGATGCGGATACAGTTTCCCCTTCCGCTTTCTCGATGCGCGGGGCTGTCTCACGTCCGGTTCAGAGGATATTAAGCATTCATTAGTGCGGAATTGAGAGTGCCGAGCGATTTAAGTGCAGAGTGGGGATCGAATGGAGGGTACCCTCCCATGGAAACTTTGCACGCCTTTTAAGCACTCCGAGTCGGAGTGCCTGGCGCGTCGCGCCGGGACGGTTCCCTGGCTGAAATTTACGGAAAAAAAACAAAAAAGCCCGGACGCTTTCGTCCGGGCTTGTGATCGACTGGTCTAGGCAGCTTGCAACTGCGCGGCTTGCACTTCGGCGGCAGCGGCGGCCAGTGATTCGCGCGTCGCGGGAATGATGTTGAGCGCCTTTTGCTCGTTTTTCTGGCGCTCGGCGATCCATTCGTCGGTCTTCGCGCCGAAATGCTTGTCCACCAGGATGCCGGCAGACGTAAGGCAGAAGTAGGATGCTTTTGCTTCGTCGCCTTCCAGGTAGCACATTTCGGCCCCGACTCCGGCAATGACGAGGTTCAGGTGGCCGTCGTCGAAGATTTGCTGGAGTCTTTCCTGCGCGGTTTCGGCGTCCATCGGCTTGGCCGGCTTGACCCGTTTCAGGATGGCCTTCAAGTTTTTGGGCGCGTCTTTGCCGTGCTCTTTGAGCTGCACGGCGGCTTCCTCGATGGCCGGATTTGTCAGGTCGCCATCGACCGCGTTGGAGATCGCGCCCGCCAACTCGATGATGTTCGCGCTGCACAGATCGTACGTTTTCTCGTCGATCTTTTCGGTGCGGACAAACGAGCCGAAACAGACGGCACAGGTCATGGCGTGGTTCGGCATCTTCGACTTCGTGATGCCTTCCCAGTACTTCGCCAGACTGGTGTTTTTCGCGATCAGGTTCTCGGTTTTGGCGCGTTCCAGACGCTCCTCCAAAACGCAGATGACCTTGCCCGTGGCCGGGTTTGACGCCTGTGAGAACCGGGCGCTTTCCTTCGCCTCTTTGACCGTTTCAGCGGCCTGAATGGCGAGGGCGTCCAGTTCGGCGGGTGTCATGGCCCGCAACACGGTGACTGAGCGACTGATGACTACTTTCTGCATGGTTCCTATCGGAGGCGGAACTTCCGCCTTTCCTTTTGGCAACGTCGTCCTGTCGGTTATCGCCAGGGTGCGATTCGCCGCCATTCGGCAGTGTTTGCCGAACCCGTCGCCGGCCATGCGCCGGCAAGGAACAAAACTCGTGGAAATCTTTTGGCGGCCGGCCGGGAGTCACGTCCGACCGCCAGGGTAATCAATACCCACCTGCCGGGAGAACTTTGGAAGCCCTTTTAAGGCGTCTCCCGGCGAGTGGACACTGTGGGGAGTAGTGGCGGGACTGGCGAAAAAACATTGCACGGCGGCGCGGCGCGCGGCACGCTGAATTGCGCGTGCAACAGCCAAACGGCGCGCACACTTGCGCGCGCCGGCCTTACTATCCAAGCACCCATTGCGCACGGCCAAAAAAAAAGAGGCGCGCCCCTTGCGAGGCGCGCCGTGTTAACGGCTGGAATGGACTAAGCGCGCAAGTAGCCGCGCCGCAAACCCCGGCTTGCCGTATCCCATGACCGCGCCGCCCGCGCCCGGAAAGCGCGCAAGCGCGCCGCCGCGCCGGTTGTGATCCGCGCCGCCTGTTCGCGCCTGTCTGTGGCCTTGCGCGCCGCCGCGCCGATGTTAACGGCTAAATCGCGCACCTTGCGAGAGACACGCGGCGCAACGCTGCCGCGCCAGCCAGTGACCAACAGACCGCCGCCCGGCAACACCTTTCCCACTTGCCGCGCGCCCGCCTGCCGCCGCGCCCCGCGCGCCGCCGTGGTGTTAATCCAAACCCGCGCCGCGCGCCGCGCCTTGACTTCCAACCGCGCCGCCCCCGCCCACTGGCGGCGCAATGCCACGGCCAACGGATGCCCGCCCGCCTCACTTGCTTGCGCCCGAGCCAGCGCGGCCCAAGTGTGGCGCGCCGCTAGAACCTTGCTGGCCGCGCCGCCGTCGGCAAAACCCGCAAGGCGCGCCGCATCCGCCCACGTTGCGCCATGGACCAGCCGAATGAGAAACCGCGCGCGCTGGATTGCGCCCCCACGTTCACGCGCCTCGTTCGCTCCCGGCTTGCGCGCCGGTACGATGGAACGCCACAACCAGCAACAGACCGCGCGCCGCGCCGTGGCATCCGCCGTATCCTCCAGTAACCGTTCGCCCCGCGCCCAGGCTTCCAGGCTTGCCCGCTGTGATTCCAACTGACCGGCTTGCAACGCAAGCGAGACGCCGCCCGCTTGTTCGCCCGCCATGCGGCCACAAGTGCAACCAGACTCCGCCGCCGCATCATCGGTCATGCTGTGAAATGCCGCGCGCCAAGCACACCCGGCAAGGTGTGACCGGATGCAAGCATCTTCCCGCACCCGCGCCGCCGGTAACGTCTCCAAATCAAGCACGTATTCCCAAACGGAGACTTGCAGCACCAATTCCGCCGCCGCCGCCGCCGCCGCATCTTCCATGCTCGTATCCGATGGGGTACGGCCGCGCCTGTCCTTGATATACCGCGCCGCGCGCGCCGCCATGCCGTTGCCTTGTAACCGCACACCCGCGCCCGCTAGAAACTCGCGCCCGCCAGCAAGTAGCATGATTGCCTTGCCGAGCGCGTGTTCACCTTGCAGCAACTCCGCCACCCATGCCGAGCGCGCCTGTAATTCCTCCGCCTGTTGCGCGCGCGCAACGTCGCTATCTCCCCCGACGCCAACCGCGCGCGTTCGCCGCGCCCGCGCCGCGCCGTCCGCGCCCGTGCCCTTGCCTGTAATGTCTGATACGGTATCCATTGTAAAATAATGGAATATGATTGACGGCAACTCGGATTGCCCGACTACCTCAAATGTTCCCCGACCGCTCGCGGGCGGCCAACCGATTAACTTAACTTGATCTTTCATTTTTTAGACTCCGGGTTCCTGAGTTCCCTCGTTGAGAGGCTCAGCGGGAATGCGAGCGACAAGCCGAAGGAGATTTCAGAGCCGGAAGAAGAACCGGAACCGCACATCTTCGTTCGCGACTCGCTCATTGAACTTCAAACTTCCCTTCCCGCCAAACTCGATATTGCGCAAGATGCCTTTGAGCAGTTTTTGCGGAATCTCTCTTTCTGCCGTGAACCGATTGCTTTTGAGATGCTCGGCATCCCAGGGCGGGTCGGCGTTCAGTTTGCGGCGAGCGCTGGGGACGCTCCCATCGTGCGCAGGCAGTTGCAGGCATATTTCCCCGAAGCCTCGTTCGTGCCACGCGAAGGATCGCTCACGACCGCATGGGAGTCATGCCAGGGCGAAGAAATCATTGTTGTCGAATTCGGCTTGGCCCGCGAATTCATGTTTTCCCTTGAGTCCGGCAAGCTCGACCCGTTTGTCGGCATTATCGGCACACTTTCCGAATTGCAACCGGGGGAGTTGGCGCTTTTTCAAGTTCTCTTTGAATCAGTAAAAGAGAAATGGGCTGAGAGCATTGTGCATTCAGTCACCTATGAGGACGGCAAGCCGTTTTTCGTCAACATGCCGGAGTTGGCCGCTGCGGCGGAAAATAAAGTGGCACGACCATTGTATGCGGCGGTGGTGAGGATTGCCGTAAAGAGCGGATCGTACGACCGCACGGTGGATATTGCCCGCGATCTGGCCGGATCATTGCGGGTGTTTGCTGATCCCCGAGGCAACGAACTGATTCCGCTTGCGAATGATGATTATCCGTTCGAGGAACATATCGAGGACGTGCTCCGGCGCCAGTCACGGCGTTCCGGGATGCTCTTGAACAGCGACGAGTTGATCGGTTTTGTCCACCTGCCGTCAAGCGAAATTCGCTCCCGGGCTTTGGAGCGTCAGGTTGGCAAGAGTAAGGCCGCGCCTTCCATTGTCCGGCTGACCGAGGGATTGCTCATCGGAACCAATGACCATGTCGGCGAATCGGTTTCAGTGCGGCTCTCGCCCGAACAGCGCGTGCGCCACATGCACATCATCGGGTCGAGCGGCACCGGCAAGTCCACGCTGCTTTTCAATCTCATCACGCAAGGGATTGAAAACGGCGAAGGATTGGCCGTGCTGGACCCCCACGGCGATTTGATCGACCGGATTCTGGGCAATATCCCGCCGGAGCGCGTGGCTGACGTGATCTTGCTTGACCCATCGGACGAAGAATATTCAATCGGCTTCAACATTCTCTCGGCTCATTCCGAATTGGAGAAAAACCTGTTGGCGTCGGACCTGGTATCCGTATTCCAGCGTTTGAGCACGTCTTGGGGTGATCAAATGAACAGCGTGCTGCAAAATGCCATCCTTGCCTTTCTGGAAAGCACGCGGCAGGGCACGATTGCCGATATGCGTCGTTTCCTCATTGAACCGGCCTTTCGCAATGAATTCCTCAAATCCGTCCAGGATTCAGAAGTCGTATATTACTGGCAGAAGAGTTTCCCGCACCTCTCCGGCAACAAGTCCATCGGTTCCATCCTCACCCGGCTCGACACGTTCCTTGCCAAAAAGCCCATCCGTCCGAACGCCTCAGCCCGGCGAAATGCCGTGTTGAGCGTTTTCAAGTCCACAATCGCCGTTTTGGGAGCCGCGCCCGCATTCAGTCGCCAGGTCAGGAAATCCTCCACGTCCTTTGGCATGATCGCTGACACCGGCCGCTTTGCCTTGCCGTTTGAATTCGCGAGGAACAACCGCACCGTGTTCCCGTATCGTTCATGCGTCGCCGTCGAATTTCGGGCTTTAATCCCTTTGAGCCAATCGTTCAAATATTCCTCGACCGAGGGCGTGGTAAGACTGTCACCAGTGATTTTCTCCGAAACGTCGCTAAAAACCTTCCGCAGTTGCATCGTTGTCAGCGACCCCGCCCGCGCCTTGGTTTCCACCCCTTCCAATTCCAAAGCGATTTGCATCGCCTGACCGCGATCCGTCGTCTTGGTTGACTTCTTCAGTTGCCGTCCATCCCGGTTGGTATAACAGGCCACCCAGAACGGAGATTCTTTTCGTTTGAGAATGTTCGCCATACACGAGTGAGAATACAAGTGAGAATAAAAAGTTCAAGAAAAATGTTTCCTAAACTCGCAAATATCTGCGCGTCAATGTCTTAAAAACGGTGAATCGAGACGAGGGTTCGATTCCCTTCACCCGCTCCATGCAACGGAAATACTTTAAATCCAAATAGTTATAAAATACAGCCTCCCTGGGAAGCGTCTTAATGCTAACGTCCACTGCTAACATGTCCACCATGATTCAAGCTTTTCCAAGGTTGTCAAATCTGCTTTTCGATGGAGGGGTCAAGGCCAACCGTTCCTGTAAAAGCGAAGTCGCTCTCTGCAACTCTTGCTCAACCTGGGTCCTTTTTCGGTTGCCGACACCGCCCCATGGCACAGGAACGGTTCGGGGGTGGCCGCCAACCCGATCAGCCTCTGCGTGAAACCTGAAATCTCTGACAACCGTGAAAGCGAGAATGTTTTGCGTGCTCCTACTGTTTCGCTTCGACAACCCACGAAATCCCGCCGTCATTGGCACACATCCGCCCTAGGTAAACGACGCTCCATGTTCTGCCGGATTGCAACGAGTTTTTCGAGCCGCCAATCGCTGCGTGAGCAAGGATTCTTACCCACAGCCAGACTTTTTCGACCCGTCGTTATACGAATTCGCCACCCTCACCTATGCCGGCAACCGTCCAATTAAAGGGTTACCCCGGAAGTACAAAATACTTAATTCCGAGGACCCCTGACCTCACTTGACTGCTGCAGGCGGGGCGGGATGGAGAATATTATTGTCAGCCAGCCAGTCCGCCATGCGCTGGGGCCAGTCATGGATGGAGGCCAGTTTGGAGCGGTGGCCCAGGTTGAAACCATGGCCGCCTTGCGCGTAAATGTGGGCTTCGACGGAGCGCCCCGCCTCATGATACTTTTCCACCAGTGACAGCACAGGCCCGACGTGGTTGGTGTCATCGTTCGCGACAAGTAAAAAGGCGGGCGGCGCGTTGGCCGGGAGCTTTTCGGGAATGCCCAGCGGACCGGGATAAATGACAATTTGGAAATTGGCGAAGGCATCCAGGCGGTCAATCGGGTCGGCGGCGTTGGCGTCTCCCTCCGTGGGATTGTAAACGAGCATGGATACCACTTCCCCACCGGCGGAAAAACCGATGATGCCGAGACGGTTGGTGTCCACGTTCCATTCCTGGGCGCGACTGCGGATCAAGCGCATGGTGCGCTGGGCGTCCTGGCGCGGGTGGATTTTCAACGAGTAGGGTGAACCCGCTTCGCGGGCGAGGCGATATTTCAACACAAACGCCGCCATCCCCAGATTGTTGAGGTAGCGCGCGGGTTCGACTCCCTCGGCGTTATAGACCAGCTCGCGATGGCCGCCGCCGGGGCAGATCAGCACCGCCGCGCCGTTCGCCTTCTCTTTCGGCGGAAGGAAAACCGTGATCGAGGGATTTTGGATGTTTCGCACCCAATAATCTTTGGCCAGTTCCGGCTCGTTGCGCCGGTCTTCAAATCCGGGCGCGCCATTGGTCCAAAGTGGAACGACCTGCGGTTCCGCGGCGCGAAGAGAAACGACGCCATGATTAGATGTTGCCGAGTCGTCCGGTGGAATCCCCAAAGCGGGGCAAATTCTCCAGACCCATGCGGTCGGCCATGCTGAGGAAAAGATTGGCCGCGGGCTTCGAGCCGTGGCGGACATAGCGCCCCGGCGCAAGCGTGCCGCCGCCCGCGCCCGCCAAAACAAGCGGCAGGTTTACGTGCGTGTGGCGGTTGCCGTCGGCGTTTCCGCTGCCGTACAGGATCATCGAATTGTGCAGCAGTGAATTGCCGTCCACGTCCCTGGTCTGATCCAGCTTTTGCAAAAACCTGGCGAACTGCGTCACATACCAAAGATCAATCTCCGAAACCTTCTGAATTTTGGCCTTGTCGTTGAAGTGATGCGAAAGGTCGTGATGCCCCTCGGGAATGCCGATTTCCGAAAACGACCGGTTGCTGCCGTCGTGCGCAAGCAGCAGCGTTGCCACGCGCGTGGAATCGCTCTGGAAGGCCAGCGTCAGTATGTCAAACATTAATTCCAGGTGTTCGCCGTAGCTGGCGGGGATGCCGGCGGGAGGCGAATCGACCTTCGGATCTTTGGGGTCGCCCAGCCTCTCGGCTTTCTGGATGCGTATTTCCAATTCACGCACGCCGGTCAGGTATTGGTCGAGCTTGTCGTTGTCGCGCGGGTTGAGCCGGCGCTGCATCTGCCGGGTGTCATCAAGGACAAAATCGAGTATGGAGCGCTGCTCCTGGCGCCGCCGCTGCAAATTCTCGATGCGTTCACCGGGCGGTCCCGCCCCGAAAAGCCGCTCAAAAACCTGGCCTGGATTGGCTTCCGCGGTCATTGGCGTAGTCGGCGAACTCCAGGAGAGGTTGTACTGATAAGCGCAGGAATAACCGGAGTCGCACGCCCCGCTCAGCCGCGAGGTTTCGCAGGTCAATTCCAGCGACGGAAAACGCGTGAGGTGCCCAACATCACGGGCCATGACCTGGTCGATTGAAATCCCGGCATGCACATCCGTGGCGCTCTTTTTGATTCGGACGCTGGTGAGGAACGTGCCGTTGGCGCGGGCGTGATCGCCGCTGCCGTCGTCCTGCGGAAGCGCGCTGCGGTCGTCGAGTTCGCCGAGAACCTGGATTTGCCGCCGGAATTGGCCCAGCGGTTCCAGTGTCCGGCTCAGATCAAAATCCGTTCCATCCTGCTTCGGCCACCACTCACCGGGAATCGCTCCGTTGGGAAAATAAAGGAAGGCCGTGCGCAACGGCGCGCCCGTGGCGGTGGCGGCCAGTTTGCCGGCGGAGGAAGCCGCCAATAGTTTGGTCGGAGCCGACGAGGCAAATGCCGGCAGGGCGACACACGCCCCCAATCCGCGCAAGAACCGACGGCGATTAAAACCGCCGGCAGTCCGGTCCGCGACATTTTCTGAGCGTATGTCGTTTCTCTTCATGGATTGTCCAGGTTCAGGGCGACAGACTGGCCGGACCGCGCCCGACGGCATTTTTGAAACGGCGCGGACTCCACCACGCCCGACAGCAGGGCGGACGGACGGCCATTGGACGATTCGATGCGCGCCACAATTTGATCCACCGTTTCGACATCATAAAAATCCAGGCCACGACCCAAGGCATACGTTAGCATCTTTTCCGTGAGCGTGCGGTAAAAATCTTTCGCGTGTCTTGTGACGAGAATGCGCTTCAATTCCCTGACATCGGCGAAGGATTCGCCGGTGATTAATGCTCCAGTGGCATCGATGGGCTCGTTGTATTCCGCCGGGCGCCACATGCCCATGGCGTTAAAGTTCTCGAAGGCCAGGCCCAGCGGATCCATGCGGTTGTGGCAGGAACTGCACAGGGCGTCTTTGCGGTGCAAGGCCAAAGTATCGCGCAGGGAAAGCGCGTGATTGGTGGCGCCTTTGGCCGCGTCTTCCAGGGGCGGAATGTTGGGCGGCGGCGGGGGCGGCGGCGTTCCCAAAACATTGTCGAGAATGAACAAGCCGCGCTTGACCGGCGAAGTGCGCGTGGGATTGGAAGTCACCACCAGCACCGTCCCTTCGGTAAGAATTCCCCCGCGCGGGCTGTCCGGCGCCAGGGTCACGCGCCGCATCTCGTTGCCGTCCACGTTGGTGATTCCGTAGTGCGCGGCCAGCCGGTGGTTGAGGAAGGTGTAATCGCTGTCAAGCAATTCCAGCAGGCCCCGGTCCTCCCGCAGCACGTAATCAAATACTTTTTCCGTTTCCTGCCGCATATCGAAGCGCAATTCCCAATCGAAATTCACGCGCGAAGGGCCTCCGAAATTCTTGAACAGGGTTGACCGGATGCCGGCCAATTCGTCTTTTTCCGCCTTCGTCAGACTTTCGTCGGATTTGTCGTTCAACTCGTGGAAACGTTTGCGCAGGCGCGCGCGTTCGGGATCGAATTTTTCCTCGCGGGCAAGGATCGAGCGCGGATCAACCGGCCAGTCCTGGATGTCCCGGGCCCGCAGCCACTGGCCGGTGAAATCGCGGACGAAAGCTTCCGACTTCTTGTCCCGCAACATCCGCGCGACCTGCGCGGAAAGGTCCTGGCGCAGGCGGCCTTCGCCCGCCAGGCGCATCAGTTCATCGTCCGGCATCGAAGTCCAGAGGAAATAAGAAAGCCGCGAGGCCAGCGCATATTCATCGACCAATGGATATCTCTCTTTGCCACTGTCGGGCTCGGCGCCCTCTTCGCGGAAAAGAAACCGGGGCGAAGCCAGCACCGCGACCATGCCCTGGGCGATGCCCGCTTCGAAGGTCTTGCCGGGCTGGTTATATACACTTTCAGCCAGGGCACCGAGGCGATCGACGGTTTTATCATCCACGGGACGGCGGAAGGCTTTTCGAGCGAAGCCGCCCAGGAGCTCCCGGGCGTAATGACGGCGCGCCGTTGCGCCGGTGGGGACATTTTTTGGAAAAAAACGCGCGTAATGATCCGGTCTAACCCAATGTTCCTTCGCGTCCGGCCCGCGGATGGTTACGGAGTTGATCTGGAGCGTGAGGGTGCGGGTTTGCGGCTGGTCCGGGGTGAGCGGCTGCAATTGGAAGGACATAACGTGGTCGCCGGCCGTCCAGTCCTGATCAAAATCGTAATGGAAGCGTCTATCGCCTTCGCGATTGTATTCCTGCCGCAACAACTCACGCCCATCCACTTGGAAAATCAACCGGCACTTGTTGTAATCGAAAACGTTGTCCACGTATTTCTCATTCGCCATCAGGTCCACCGCCAGTTGGTATTTCCCCGGCCATTTCATCGTCACCGTGTTCGAGACCGACGTCGGTTTGTAGTACGACAGATTCAATGCGCCGTCCCATCCCAAGCCCTCGAAGCGATTTCCCGTGACGATTTTTTTGGCCATCGTTTCCGGCACGACAGGCACGGCCTGGCCGACGATTTTTTCCGCCGCGTTCAGATACTTTTCCAGCAACATGGGCGGCAGCGTCAGCACGTCGCCGATGGTGTCGAAGCCGTAGCCGGTGTCATCCGGCGGAAAGGCTTCTTGCGTGTTGAAATCCACGCCGAGCAGGTCCCGGATGGTGTTGTGGTACTCGGCGCGGTTGAGGCGGCGGAGGGTGACTCGCCCCGGATCGGGGTCCTGCGGATTGATGCCGAAGACGCTGGTCTTGACCCAATGGACGATTTGTTCCTGTTCCTCAGCAGTGGGCCTGGCTTTCTTGGCCGGGGGCATGATGCCGGCCCGGAGATTTTTCATAGCCTTCCACCACAACTCGCGATTTTCGAGAAGGTCTTGATCGGACTTGAATTGGTCGAATGCCACCTTGCCCTTGCTGGCGCCCTCACCGTGACAATCAAAGCAATAATTTTGCAGGATGGGCAGGACATTCGTGTGAAACTCCGTCGCGCCGGGGGCCTCCGCCGCGCGAACGCTCACGCCCGCCGCCGCCAGAAACAACAGCAGCGCCCACACCGATTGCCGATGAACTTGAAATTGCACGACCGATTACAATACCCATTTTCGGGCAGTTTAAAAGGCAATTGCTTATGGCACCGATAACCTGCGGGTGGCGAATTCTTGCTCACGCAGCGATTGGCAGCTCAAGCAACCCGGTGCAAAGGGATTGGAACTGTTGATTTTTGATCATTTTCCTGTACTGGCTCCTCCCTAAAGATCATTGGCCATTAGGCAGGACACAGCTTCTTTCCCGTCACATGCCCCTGAGTTTGAGGGTGTTAGGTTTCCATCTAAACGATGAAACCTGAAATCCTTGACAAACTTGAAAGCGAGCACTTTTTGTGTGCTCCTACTGTTTCAGCCAGACCACCAACGAAATCTCGCCGTCATTGCGCACACATCTGCATCGGCGGAACGACCAATGACCAATCCCGCCTACTCACTCACCTTGAGCCGGTTGCTCAAAGTGGACGGCAAGCGCAAGCAAATCCGTCTCATTTTACCACAAGAGGCAGGCTCTCGCTGTGGCTATTGAATTCGGGGGCGTAGAGGCAGTGAATTTCCGCCACCCCTGTCTGGTATGCGCCGCGAAGCTGGACGCGGCTCGAATACTCAAACACGTAGGTTCCCTTGGGCAGGTAATCGATGAAGAAATGGCTCGCCGTGTCGCGCGTGCTTTCGTAATAGGCCAGTCCATCCTGGTACTTGTAGCGCGAGAGGACGTTGACCGGCTCCGTGCCGCTGCCGCGCTGGTCTTTCAGATGGACGTATTCCATGTCGCGATCCGTTCGCAATTCCACGCGCACGACCAATTCGTCCCCCACGGCCAGCGCGCCCTTGACCGGCTCCAATACCTGGCCATGCGCGGTGTTGATTTTGGTGAACAAGGTCTTTTTCAAATGCAACGGCGTGCCTTCGTAAGGCGTGACTTTGCTCATGTCCTCCAGGTATTGCCAATGCACGCCGCCCCACGCCACGCCCGGATCGGTTTTCTTGACTGTGATTTCACCCAGCTTCGGTTTGATGTCAGCGGGCGCAAAACGAACTTCGTAAAAGCCGGTGCCCGGCTCCACCTTGGAGGCGGCGGATGATGTTGCTTTCGGGGTGACATCCGTTCCGCCCAGCGTCACATCGACCAGTGCGGTACTGGCCATCAAATCCGTCCCGCGCAACAGCAGGGCATAGACCGCGTCCGCGGTGGCCTTGGTAGTTTTCCAGTCCTGCGTTTGCTTTTGCTTGAGCAGCCAGACGCGGGCGTCCTCGACCGCCGGCTGATCGTTCATCACTTCGTCAAAGGCTTCGATCATCAGCGCCTGCGTTTCAATGGGCGCGCGATACCACCACCAGCTCAATTCGGTGTCGCGCCAGAACAGGCCCATCTCCTCGTTGCTGACGCTGCGCTCCTTGAGCGAGCGCATGATG
>Ga0181526_10002638_pt1 | contig 15349 bp, 16 predicted proteins | sample PEATcosm2014_Bin_35_FD_119750 | JGI IMG/M metagenome (GOLD analysis project Ga0181526, IMG submission 119750) | Peatland microbial communities from MTU Mesocosm Facility, Houghton, MI, USA - PEATcosm2014_Bin06_30_metaG | ecosystem: Environmental > Terrestrial > Soil > Wetlands > Peat | place...
CAGCATTTTCGTGCTCGAGGCCAACGCGAACCCAAACCTGACCGGCGATGAGGACTTTGCCGAGTCGGCGCGGGCCGCCGGAATCGAGTATCCGTCGCTGCTCGAGCGCATCATGGCGCTCGGGCGCGGCTATCGCGTTGAATGGCGGAACTACGATGCCTGAACGACTCTCAATGCTCACGCTCGCTGGCCGTGTGCTCGCCATCGCGGGCGCCACGCTGTCACTTGCGGCCTCCTGCGGCCAACAGAAGGATAAAGCCGACGATACCGCGTTCGCGTCGCTGCAGGCGCGGCTGCCCGGCCGGTACGACAACCTCGCCCAGGCGCACAGCGGCGCGCGCACGCAGCAGGGTGAGAACCTGCCGGCGCTCGATCTGCTGATAGCGCCTTCGAACGCGGCGCTGATCGGCAAGGCGAGTTTCTATGTGCGCGAGACCGTCGCCGGCGATCCCAAGCGCGTTCTGTCGCAGTACATCTGGGTGTTCGGGCGCGCCGTTCCGGTGCACGGCAAGGAAGCCCACGCCAAGGATGCGCCCGCGAAGGCCGAGTTTCTCGAGCAGCATATCTATGTATTCAAGGAGCCGCAGCGCTGGACTCGCGCCGAGGAGCAGCCCGAGCTGCTGCAATCGCTGATGCCCGACGATCTGCAGCGGCTGACCGGCTGCGATCTGCTGTGGAAGACCCAGGAGGGCGGTTTCCTCGCCGAGCGGCGCTCGACCAGCTGCGCGCCCGCGATCAGGCACGAGGGTCAGTTGCTCGAGCAACGCATCGAGCTGAAGGACAACCAGCTCGGGCTGCTCGAGCAGCAGATCACACAGGATGGCCTGGTCGATGCGCCGGCCGGCCCGAGCGATGCCTATTACCGCTTCATTCGTCGCGGCGGCGCCAACTGAGGTCCCGCGGCAGGAGGCAGCCATGGCGGCCGAGCTCGGAGCGCAGATCGCGGAGGTCGGAGAGGTGGTGCGACTGGCGGTCGCGCCCGTGTTCCTGCTTTCGAGCGTGGGTGTCACGCTGACACTGCTGGCGGGCCGGCTCGCACGCGTGGTCGATCGCGCGCGTGCGCTCGAGCTCGGTGAGAGCAAGACGCACGAGAGCGAGCTGCATGAGCTCGGCGGGCGCCTGACGACGCTGGCGCTGCGCGCGCGACTGCTGGGGCGCGCCATCGCGCTATGCACGATCTGCGCGCTGCTGGTCTCGATGGTCGTGGTGGCGCTTTTTCTAGGCGCGTTGTTGAATTTTCATCTCTCGCTGGTCATCGCCATCCTCTTCATAGTCGCCATGCTGAGCTTCATCGGCGGACTCACGCTGTTCCTGCGCGAAGTGTTCGTCGCCACGCACACGCTGCGCATCGGTCTGCGCGCACATCGCTAGTCAGCGTCCGCTGAAGTTCGCGCCTGCGAGCGCGCCGCACTGTGACTTGCGGCCGATTTCCCGCACCTGTTAGCACTCTCAGGGCTCGGCTGCCAGGCGGGCAGGCTTCTTGCAAGAAAAAACCGTGATCCGGTTATCTGGCCGAAAGCGGTTTTCGTGTTGAACTCGGGTGAGTCTGGCGCGGAACCGCGGAATGCGAGGAAGCGAGTCATGCAGGAAACTGAAGACAACGGTCGAGTGGTGACGTGCGCGAACCTGCGCGAGTATTTCCACGGCGCGCTGCAAAGCGCGCTCGCTCATCAGCACGTAGCGGTGGAGGATCAGACCGAGCACTACGTGGTGAATTTGCTCACACTCTTCTCGCGCTCGGAGCAGCTGTTCGAGAACACCCCCGACGGCATACGTCTCAAGCCGCTGGTGCAGATGATGTCCGAGGCGCTCGAGGCGCCGAGCCCGCAGGAGCGCGAGCGTGGGTTGCAGCGCCTGGGGGATGTGTCGCTCTTCATCGCCGGATTCTTTGCGCACAGCTTCGCGCGCAAGCTCATCGACATCGACTACCACATCGCCATGGGTGGCCGCGCCTACGGCACGCTGGCGGGCGGCCTGTGCCGCGGGCGCAGGCAGGTGCTCGGGCGCGTGTTTGCCGAGCTCGCCGCCAAGTTTCAGCCGCTGGTCGATGCGCTGGGCGAAATCAGCGACGCGGCGAAACGCTACAGTGAGGCCGACGTGCTGCGCCTGTACGAGATCTGGCTCAAGACCGGCAGCCCGCGCGCGCGCCGGCTGCTGCGCGGGCTGGGCATCGAGGCCACGCCCGTGGCCCTGGCGCAGAACTGAGGCGCTCGTGACAGAGGCGGCGCAGGTCGAGCAGCCGATGCTGCTGCAGCAGCTGCAGGATCTGCTCGCCGGCATCTACGATCTGCCCACCGATTACCGCGTCTACGATTTTCTCTTCACCGAGCGTGAGCGCCTGCCGAGCCCGGCGCGCGAGTCCGACACCGACGAGCAGGTGCTGGTGCTCGAGCACGGCGGCGGAGCCTCGGTGGGGCTGTTTCTCGACGCGCAGCTGCTCGAGCGGCTCGCCTTCGCGAATCCGCTCGAGGCGCTCCACGGCGGAAATCTCGCCGATTACTGGACGGCGCTCGAGGGCGTTAGTCACTTTCTCTGTCTGGCATGGAACGCCGGGCATGACCGCGGCGTGACGCTGCTCGAGCTCGAGCTGCAGGCGGAGATCGACAAGTACGTCAGCAGCTGGTGGCTGCTGCGCGAACAGGATCCCGAACGCTACCCTGCCGAGCTGCACCACCTGCTGTTCGAGCGCGCGCGCGTCGACGTCCGGCTCGCGGGTGAGCGCGGCGATCTGTACCGCGCGGCCAACCGGTATGCAGCGCGGTTCTGCCGCCGGCTCGAGCGCCAGCTCACCGCGCAGGCGGCGCGCGTGCAGTTCGAGACGCTCGCCGAGCTACGCCGCTTCTATCGCCTGAGTCGCGAACGCAAGGTGACGCACTGCGAGCGCCATGGCTGACCGGCCGGGGCCGGGGCCAGGGCCGGCGCGGCGGGCAATCCCTTGCCACCCACCTTAGCTGGCGGCAGCCGCCCCACCGGCACCCGCCGTCAGCAGGGCGCGCGCGCGCAGCAGCCCGACGATCGTCTTGCCGTCCGAGATCGTGCCGTCCAGCGCCCACGTGCAAGCCTGCTCCAGATCCAGCCAGTGCACCTCGATCAGCTCGCCCGCCTCGTGCGCCGACTTGCCCGATTCCAGGTCCTGCGCCAGGAATAGATGCACCGTTTCGGTGAAAACGCCCGGCGAGCTGACGAAGGGTCCGAGCGAGCGCCAGTCGCGGGCGTGGACGCCCGCTTCCTCGGTTAACTCGCGCTGCACCGTGGCCAGCGGCGGCTCATGGGGCTCGAGCTTGCCCGCCGGCAGCTCCCAGATCCATCCGCCCGCGGCGTGACGGAACTGCCGGATGAGGCAGACGCGGCGCTCGCGATCGACGGCGACCGCGGCAGCGCCTCCGGGATGATGGATAATCTCCAGATCGGCGACGTGCCCGTTGGGCAGTCGAACCGTCTCGACGTTGACACGGATCACGCGGCCCGTGAACACGGTACGCACTCGTTCGATACTCATGTCACATAGCCTAACGGTTTGAAGGCGATGATTCCGCAGTTGCTGCTGCTGACGGGCGCGCCGGCCAGCGGGAAAACCACCCTCGCGGTGCGGCTGGCGCGGCGCTACCGCGCCTGCGTCTGCAGCAAGGATGAGATCAAGGAGCTGCTGTTCGACACCCTCGGCACGCGCGAGCGTGAGGGCTCGCGCGCGCTCAGCGATGCGAGCTTCGCGGTGCTGTTCGCATTCGCCGGCCGGCTGCTGTGCGCGCAGCGTCTGCTGCTGCTCGAGGGCAATTTCCGGCCCGGCGAGCACGAGGCCGCAATTGCCGCGGCGCTGCCTGCCGGGGTGGCCGAATTCGCACAGGTGCTGTGCCGCGCCGACGCTGCGAGTAGCGAATCGCGGCTGGCCGCCCGTGCGGCCGACCCCGAGCGCCACCCAGGCCACCGTGATCAGGAGCTCGCGGCCAGCCCCCGGCGCGCGAGCGGCTTCCTGGACCTGTCCGGACCGCGCTGGCAGTTCGACAGCGACGCAGCCGGCGATGCGAGCTGGCTGACGCTGTGCCGGGAGGTGGATCAGTGGTGTGCAAACCCGCCGCAGCCGGCGCACAAACAGTGAAATCAGTTCACAAACAGTGAAAGGTTGCCGTGCCACGGCAGTGGCCGTGGCTTATATTTTGATCCGATGGCCGCCGCCTCGAGCAGTCCCAGTCTGAATTCCGCACAGCGCAAAGCGGTCGCGTACGGCGAGCCCGTGCCCGAAAAGGGCTTTCGCGCGGGCCCCCTGCTGGTCATCGCCGGGGCCGGCACGGGCAAGACCATGACGATTGCGCACCGCGTCGCGCATCTGGTCGTGCAGGGGGTTGATCCGGCGCGCATCATGCTGCTGACCTTCACGCGGCGCGCTGCCCACGAGATGAGACGGCGCTCACACGACATCGTGCGCGAGACGCTCGGCGATACTCTGGGCAACAAGGCCCAGGCGCTGATCCAGCGTCTGGTCTGGGCGGGAACGTTTCATTCCATCGGCAACCGGCTGCTGCGCCACTACGCGCGCCACCTGCAGCTCGAGCCGAGTTTCACCGTCATCGATCGCGGCGATTCGGCCGATCTGCTCGATGAGATCCGGGCCCAGCTCGGGTTCGCCGCCAAGGAGCAGCGCTTCCCACGCAAGGACACCTGCCTGGCCATCTACTCCTGGCGCATCAACACGCAGAAGAGCCTGACCGAGGCGCTGGAGCAGCAGTTTCCGTGGTGCAAGGACTGGGAGGCGGACCTGCGCCGCCTGTTCCGCGACTACGTCGAGCGCAAGCAGCGCTACGCGCTGCTCGATTATGACGATCTGCTGCTCTACTGGCACATGATGATGAGCGAGCCGCGGCTGGCGCAGAACGTCAGTGCCAATTTCGATCACGTGCTGGTGGACGAATACCAGGATACCAACCGGCTGCAAGGCGAGATCCTCTACGCCATGAAGCCCGACGGCAGCGGACTCACCGTGGTCGGCGATGATGCGCAGTCCATCTACTCGTTCCGCGCGGCGGCGGTCGAGAATATTCTCAACTTCCCGCAGCATTTCAATCCCCCGGCCGAGATCGTCACGCTGGCGCAGAACTACCGCTCGACCCAGGGACTGCTCGACGCCTCGAATGCGCTCATGGCCGAGGCGCCGCGCCAGTTCCGCAAGCACCTGCTGTCGACGCGCGGCACCGGTGGCCGCCCGTACTACGTGACCGTCGACGATCTGACCGGCCAGGCCGAGTACGTGTGCGCGGAAATTCTCAAGCGCCGGGAAGCCGGCGTGGCGCTCAGGCGCCAGGCGGTGCTGTTCCGCAATGCCAGCGCCAGCGACCTGCTCGAGGTCGAGCTCGCGCGCCGCAAGATCCCGTTCGTCAAGTACGGCGGACTGAAGTTCCTGGAAGCCGCGCACGTCAAGGACATGCTGGCGGTGCTGCGCTGGTGCGACAACCCGCGCAATACCGTCGCCTCCTTCCGCGCGCTGCAGCTGCTGCCGGGCATGGGGCCGGCGAATGCGCGCAAGGTCATCGATCTGCTCGAGGCACAGGCAGGCTCGATCGAGGCGCTCAAGGGCTACTCCCCGACCCAGCAGATGGCCGTCGATTACGGCAAGCTCATCACGCTGATGCGCACGCTGACCGAGCCGCAGCGGCCCTGGCCCGGGCAGGTGAGCATGGTGCGGGACTGGTACAAGCCGCACCTCGAGCGGCTGTACGAGCAAGTACACGCACGGATCGGAGATCTCGATCAGCTCGATCAGCTCTCCAGCCAGTTCCCCTCGCGCGAGCGCTTCCTGACCGAGCTCACACTGGATCCGCCGAACGCCACCGGGGATCTTTCGGGCAAGGCATTGCTGGACGAGGACTACCTGGTGCTCTCGACCGTGCACTCGGCCAAGGGCATGGAATGGGACACGGTCTACGTGCTGAACGTGGTCGATGGCAGCTTCCCGTCCGAATTCTCGACCGGGCGCGCCGAGCTCATCGAGGAGGAGCGCCGGCTGCTCTACGTGGCGATGACCCGCGCCCGCAACGAGCTGCAGCTGTGCGCACCGCTGAAGTTTCCGCTGGTGCAGCAGCCCAAGCACGGCGACGCGCACGTCTATGGCGCGCGCAGCCGCTTCCTGACCGACAAGGTGCTCAAGACCCTCGAGCCCGCCGCGTTCCAGTCCGTGCGGCTCGGCGAGCCGGTCGCGCTCGACGCCGGCCGCGTATCGACGGTCGATGTCTCGGCACGCCTGAAATCGATGTGGTAGACGATCAGCCGGAGCGCCGTCCTAGGGCTCCAGATAGGCGTAGCCGTTCAGCTCGGTCTCGTAGAAGCGCTTCAGGGACTGGGCTTCGGCAACCGTCAGCCGTCCCTCGCGAACCGCCCGCTCGCAATCCCGCGCCAGCGCCGGCGCCAGCTCGGCGACATCGTACTCCATGTATTCCAGCACGCGGTTCGCGGTGTCGCCCTTGACGATCTCCTCGATCCACCAGCCGCCTTCGTCGTGCAGCTTGATGTGCACCACGTGCGTGTCGCCGAACAGGTTGTGCAGGTCCCCGAGCGTCTCCTGGTAGGCGCCGACGAGGAAGGCGCCGAGGTAGTAGTCCTCGCCCGCCTTGAGCTCGTGCAGCTCGAGCGTGCGCTTGACCTCGCGCGGGCCGACGAAACGGTCGACCTTGCCGTCCGAGTCGCAGGTGATGTCCGCCAACACTGCCTTGCGCGAGGGCAGCTCGTTCAGGCGGTGGATCGGCATGATCGGAAACAGCTGATCGATCGCCCAGCTGTCGGGCAGGGACTGGAAGATGGAGAAATTGCAGAAGTAGGTGTCCGAGAGCACGTTTTCGAGATCGTCGAGCTCCTCGGGAAACTTGTCGAGCTTGCGGCAGCAATCGCGGATGCGGGCGCAGCTGGCCCAATAGAGACGCTCAGCCAGTCCGCGAAACTCCAGCGACAGCAGGCCCAGATCGAACATCTGTAGTACCTGCTCGCGCGCCGTGAGCGCATCGTGATAGCACTCCACCAGCCGCCGTTCGTCGATGTTGCGCCAGGCATCGAGCAGGTCGCGCACCGGCTGCGGCAGCGCACGGTCGCCGCCGAACTGGTCGGCCTCGCGGCCGGTGATCTCGAAGCGATCGAGCGCCGAGCGGCCGACGATGTTGAAGATCAGCACGCTGTGGTGCGCGGCGATCGCACGGCCCGACTCGCTGATGATGAGCGGATGCGGGATATTGCGCGTGTTGCAGACGTTGCCGATGCGGTAGACCACGTCGCTCGCGTACTCGTTGAGCGTGTAGTTCATGGAGGAGGCGAAGTTCGTGCCGGTGCCGTCGTAGTCGATGCCGAGACCGCCGCCGACGTCGATGTATTCGAGCCCGGCACCCATGAGCTTGAGCTCGGCATAGACGTGCGCGAGCTCGTTGATGGCGCCCTTGACGCGGCGGATGTCCTGCAACTGGCTGCCCGGATGGCAGTGCACGAGCTTCAGGCAATCCTGCATGTCGCGCGCCTTGAGTACGGCGAGCAGCTCCAGAATTTCCGTGATGAACAGTCCGAACTTCGACTTCTCGCCCGCCGAGTCGCGCCAGCGCCCGGAGCCCTCGGTGGCGAGCTTCACCCGCACGCCGAGCTTGGGCCGGACGCCGTAGTGCTCGGCGTGCCGCAGCAGAAGCTCCAGCTCGGAGAAATTCTCGATCACCGGCATGATGGTGCGCCCGAGCTTGGTGGCGAGGATCACGGCCTCGATGTAGCTCGAGTCCTTGAATCCATTGCAGATGATCGGCCGCTCCGGAGCGGCCTCGGTCATTGCCATGACGGCCAGCAGCTCGGGCTTGGAGCCCACCTCGAGACCGAAGCCGAATTCCTTGCCGTAGCGGAACACCTCCTCCACGACCAGACGCTGCTGATTGACCTTGATGGGAAACACCGCCGTGTAGCGGTTGCGATAGTCGTTCTCGGCGATGGCCTGGCTGAAGGCCGCGTGCAGGTGCCGCAGGCGGTGCGCCAGGATGTCCGAGAAGCGCACCACCACCGGGGCCGACAGATCGCGCTCCTGCAGGCCCTGCACGACCTCGAACAGATCGATTTCGTGCGCGGCCGTGGTATCCGGACGCACCACGAGGTGACCGGCGGCGTTGATGGAGAAGTAGCCGGAGCCCCACGCCGGTACACTGTAGAGCTCGAGCGAGTCCTCGACGCTCCAGGACTGGCCGGCCGGCGAGCTGCGCGCTGCTTGCGGTTGCCCCACGCTGATCGCCCTCGCGCTGCCCATGCCAGGCGCGCACCATAGCAAAACAACGCGACAAGTAAATGCGCGCGTTTCCGGCATGCGGCCGAGTGGCTACAATCTCGGGCGATGGCCATCGATTTCTACTGGGGGAGCGGCAGCCCGCCGTGCTGGCGCGTGGCGCTTGCGCTCGAGTTCAAGGGACTGGCCTACCAGAGCCACCTGCTGCACTTCGATCGCCAGGAGCACAAGTCACCGCAGATGCTGGCAATGAATTTTCGCGGCAGGCTGCCGGTGTTGCGCGACGACGACTACGTGGTTTTCGAGTCGCTGGCAATCCTGTACTACCTCGATCGCAAGTACCCCGAGCCCGCGATTTTCGGCCGCGACCCGCAGGAGGCGGGCGTGATCATGCGCGTGATCTGCGAGTACCAGTCGTATGCCGAGCCGCCTCTGAAGCAGATCGTCGCCGCCCTGCTCGAGCATCCGGAGCGGGTCACCGGGGATGAAGTCACCGAGGCGATGCATCGCGTCGCGGGCGAGGCGCGAACCATCGAGCAGCGCCTCGCCCGCTCCGACTGGGTCGTCGGCGAGAGCTTCTCCGCGGCCGACATGATGATCTATCCGGACATCCGACTGCTGCTGCGAGCCCTGGCGCGGCCGCGCGCGCACGAGTTCGCAGCGCGCTTTCTGCCCATGGAAATCAACTACCCGGCGATCGGACGCTGGCTCGAGCGCGTCGCCGCGTTGCCCGGCCACGAGCGCACCTGGCCGCCGCACTGGCGCTGAGCGCGATTGTCGCTGCGCGTCCACGCTGGCGGCATTGCGTTGCCGTTGCTACCCTTCCGCGTCGCTTAATGCGGATGCATCATGAGTACACACGAAGTCTACGTCGAATTTCCCGGCCGCATCATCCTCGTCGGCTTCGGTAGCGTCGGGCAGGGCGTGCTGCCGTTGATCCTGCGGCACATCGGCATTGCGCCTGAGCGTCTCACGATCGTCACCGCCGATGATGTCGGACGCGAAGAGGCGGCACGCTTCGGCGTCCGGTTCGTCAAGGATGCGTTGACGCGCGAGAATTTTCGGCGCGTGCTCGACCCGGTTCTCGGGCGCGGCGATTTCCTGCTGAATGTGTCGGTCGACGTCTCCAGCATCGCGCTGATCCGCTACTGCTGGGAAAAGGGCGCCATGTACCTCGATACCTGCATCGAGCCCTGGCCCGGCGGCTACGTCGATCCGACGATTCCGGTGGCCAGGCGCACCAACTATGCGTTGCGCGAGGAGGCGCTGGCCCTGCGCAGCGGCGGCTCGCGCGCACCCACGGCAATGATCACCCACGGCGCGAATCCGGGGCTGGTATCCCACTTGGTGAAGCAGGCGCTGTTGAACATCGCCGGCGATATCGGCGTTGCGGGCTCGGTGCCGACCAGCCGCGCCGAATGGGCCGAGCTCGCGCAGCGGCTGGGCGTGAAGACGATTCACATCGCCGAGCGCGACACCCAGGTCTCGACGATCCCGAAGGAGCCCAACGAATTCGTCAACACCTGGTCGGTCGACGGTTTCGTATCCGAAGGCTCCCAGCCGGCCGAGCTCGGCTGGGGATCGCACGAGCGCAATTTCCCGCGTGACGGCAAGCGCTATGACTTCGGCAACGGCTCGGCGATCTATCTGTCCCAGCCCGGGGTCGCGACACGCGTGCGCAGCTGGACGCCCCTGAACGGGCCCTATCACGGCTTTCTGATCACTCACGGCGAGTCGATCTCGCTGGCCGACTACTTCAGCGTGCGCAAGGACTCGCAGGTGCTCTACCGGCCGACCGCGCACTACAGCTACCACCCCTGCGATGCCGCCGTGGTGTCGGTGCACGAGTTCTGTGGCCGCGCCTACCAGATCCAGGACCGCAAGCGCATCCTCATGGATGACATCAGCGATGGGATCGATGAGCTCGGCGTGCTGCTCGGGGGCCACAAAAAAAACGCCTATTGGTACGGCTCGCAGCTCTCGATCCAGGAGGCGCGGCGGCTTGCGCCGTTCAATAACGCTACCAGCCTCCAGGTCACCTCGGCGGTGCTTGCCGGTCTGATCTGGGCCATGGAGAACCCGAACAACGGCATCACCGAGCCGGACGAGATCGACTTCCGGCGCGTGCTCGATATCTGCCGGCCCTACCTGGGACCGCTGGTCGGGCATTACACCGACTGGACGCCGCTCAGCGATCGGGAACGGCTCTTTCCGGAGGATCTGGATATGGGCGATCCCTGGCAGTTCAAAAACGTGCGCGTGAGCTAAAGTGGCCGGCGGCCGCGCAGCTCAGGTGTAGTCGATGCCAACGATCGTGTAGCGCTGCGTGCCGCGCTCGAGCGTAAGCTCGAATTCATCGTCCAGGCGCTTGCCCAGCAACGCCTTTCCGAGCGGCGAATCCATGCTGATGAAATCGGGCGCCATGTCGAACTCGTCCGGGCCGACGATGCGATGCCGACGCTGCTCACCGGCGTCGCTCTCGAGCGTCACCTGCGCCCCGAAGAAGACGCGGCCGCGATCGCCCGGCGGCTGACTGACGACGGTCATGCCATCGAGTCGCGCGCGCAGGAAGCGCACCCGCCGATCGATCTCACGCAGGCGGCGCTTGCCATAGGTGTACTCCGCGTTCTCCGAGCGATCCCCCTGGGCGGCGGCCGCAGAAACCGCAGCGGTCACCTGCGGGCGCTCGCGGCGCCAGAGCTGCTCGAGTTCCTGGCGCAGGCGCGCCGCGCCGGCCGGCGTGATGTACTTGGAACCCGGTGTCGCCGGCGCGCGATAGCGTCCCATGCGTGCACTGTGCGCCGCCCCGGGGAACGTGTGAAGATGCGTCCGCCGGCCGTCGGCCGATCACTCTTGAAATCGCCGTACGCGCCGCCATTGTAGGCAGCGAGGACCCGGGAGAGGTTTTATAGTCATGCGCACGCTCAAGGTCTGGTTCGTCACGGCGCTCGCACTGCTGGCGAGCGGTTGCGGCTACAATCGCATTCAACAGCAGGATGAGGCGGTGAAGGCCGCTTGGTCCGAAGTCATCAATCAATACCAGCGGCGCGCCGACCTGGTGCCGAATCTGGTCAACACTGTCAAAGGCTTTGCGGCGCAGGAGCAGAAGGTGTTCATCGACGTCACCGAGGCGCGCGCCAAGGTCGGCACCATCCAGGCGACACCCGAGCTGGTCAATGACCCCGACGCGTTCAAGAAATTCCAGGCCGCGCAGGGACAGCTGACGCAGGCGCTCAAGAGCCTGATCGCGGTCAGCGAGAACTATCCGCAGCTCAAGTCGGATGCGAATTTTCGCGACCTGCAGGCGCAGCTCGAGGGTACGGAAAACCGCATCACCGTGGCGCGCAATCGCTACATTCAGGCGGTCCAGGACTACAACGTGCTGATTCGCCAGTTCCCGACCAACCTTACGGCCATGATGTTCAAGTACCCGGTCAAGCAGAATTTCACGGTGCAGAACGAGGCCGAGATCGCCCGCCCGCCAACGGTCGATTTCAGCGCTGCCCCGTCGGCCGGCTCCGGGGCCCCCTCGCACTGAGGGGCGCCGACGCGTCGCCGGCCGTGCGCCTGCTGCCCGCCCTTGCGGCGCTGCTCCTCTGGGGGGTCCTGACTCCGGTCGGAGCGCAGGCGCTGCAGCCGGTGCCCAAGCTCGAGGCGCGGGTCACGGACCTGACTGGGACGCTGACCGCGGCACAGCAGGCCGAGCTGGAGCAGAAGCTCACCGACTTCGAGGCCCGCAAGGGTGCGCAGATCGCAGTCCTGATCGTCCCGACCACGCAGCCCGAGCAGATCGAGCAGTACTCGATCCGGGTGGTCGAGGCCTGGAAGCTCGGCCGCCGGAAGGTCGATGACGGCGCGCTGCTGATCATCGCCAAGGACGACCACACGCTGCGCATCGAGAGCGGCTATGGCCTGGAAGGCGTGCTGACCGACGCAACCAGCAACCGCATCATCCAGGATACGATGGTGCCGCTGTTCAAGCAGGGCCAGTACTTTGCGGCCATCAGCGCGGGAGTCGATCAGATCATGCGCGTCATCGACGGCGAGCCGCTGCCCGCGCCCGACCGATCGTGGCAGAACAATCGGCCGCCCAACTGGAACGCCCTGCCGTTCGCACTGTTCGGTTTTCTGATCGCCTCCAACGTGCTGCGCGCCATGTTCGGACGCCCGGTCGGCGCCGCGTTGAGCGGTGGTGGCGCGGCGCTGGTCGTCTACCTGATCACGCAGGCGGTCGCGTTCGCCATCGGCGCCGGCGTGCTCGGCCTGGTGCTGGCGCTGATCTTCGGCGCGCGCGGCGGTGGCTGGAGCTCGGGCGGATTCGGCGGCGGACTCGGGGGTTTCGGCGGCTTTGGCGGTGGCAACAGCGGCGGGTTCAGCGGAGGCGGGGGCGGATTCGGAGGCGGCGGCGCCTCGGGACGCTGGTGACATGCAGCTCGGACGCACCCTGCGCCATCTGCTGACCAGCTCGCGGCGCACGCGCGCGTATTTCAATGCCACCGTGCTGGCCGAGATCGAGGCGGCGATTGGCGCGGCCGAGGCGCAGCACGACGGAGAGATTCGCTTTGCAATCGAGACGGCACTGCCCTGGGCATCGCTCCGGCACCAGCTCACGCCCCGCGCCCGGGCGCTCGAGGTGTTCGCGCGCCTGCACGTCTGGGATACGCAGGCCAACAACGGTGTGCTGATCTACGTGCTGCGCGCCGATCGCGCCGTGGAGATCATCGCCGACCGCGGTATCAACGAGCGTGTTACCGCGGCCGAATGGGAAGCCGTCTGCCGAGAGGTCGAGTCGCACTATCAGGCGGGCCGCTACGAGGCAGGTTCACGCGCGGCCGTGGCGGGTGTCGCGAGGCTGCTGGCACAGCATTTTCCGGCCGCACGCTCCTCGGGCAACGAACTGCCCAATCAACCCATACTCCTCTAGAATGCCCGGCGTGAGACCGTATCGTCACGCGAGATCGTTGCGGACCGCAGCATTGTGCAGCGCAGCCTCGCTGCTGGCGGCCTGTGCGCTGCTTGGATCGCATCCGATCAAGCCACCGCCGCCTGCGCCCGTGGCGGCCGCGGCGCCGCCGCCAGCCCCCGCGCTGCCGCTGCCGGTCGACACGCATCACTTCACGCTGCCAGCCGCACAGGACGATGTGGTCGGCGACGTCCAGATCACCATCGCCTCCAAGGAGGACACGCTCCCGGACATCGCGCGACGCTTCGACATCGGCTACGAGGAGATCGTCCGCGCCAATCCCGGAGTGGATCCCTGGATCCCCGGCGAAGGGCGGCACATCGTCGTACCGACGCAATTCATCCTGCCGAACGCGCCACGAGAGGGCATCGTCATCAATGTCGCGGCGATGCGCCTCTACTACTTTCCGCCGCGCCGCAAGGGTGAGCCGCAGGAGGTGTACACGCATCCAATCGGCATCGGCAAGGTCGGCTGGTCGACGCCGGAAGGCGTGACGCAGGTGGTGGCTCACATCAAGGACCCGATCTGGCGACCTTCGGCCGCGCTGCGTAAGGACCATCGCGAGGACAATGGCGAGGACCTGCCCGCGGTCGTCCCGCCGGGCCCGGATAACCCGCTCGGCAAGTACGAGTTCCGACTGGGCTGGCCAAGCTACCTGATCCATGGCACCAACAAACCCTACGGCGTCGGGTTGCGCTCGAGCCACGGCTGCGTGCGCCTGTATCCCGAGGACATCGAAAAGGTCTATGAGATGGTGCCCAACGGCACGCGGGTGCGCGTCGTGAATCAGCCCTATCTTTTCGGTTGGCACGACGATCAGCTCTACCTGCAGGCGTACACGGTGCTCGAAGACGACGCGCGAAACTGGCAGAACGTACAGCGCAAGCTGCAATCGCGGGCGCTGTCGCCGCAGCAGCAGAGCGCATTGAGGAGCGCGGGGACCAGCGTCGACTGGCAAAGCGTCGCGGTGATCGCGCACGAGCCGCGCGGCGTTCCGGTGCCGGTGTCGGGCGATGGCGGCAGCGTCGAGGCGGTGCTCACGGCCGCGCCGACCGTACAAAATCGCATACCCGATGGCTCGAACTGGGACGGTAACGACGACACCGGTACTGACGGGCGCAGCGCGCAGCAGCTGCTGTCGGAACGTGAGCCCTCGAGCCCGCCGGCTTCCGCGAGTCATGCGCCGGGCAGCTGAGACGCATCGTGCCGCAGTTGAGCGAGTGGCTGCAGCTCATGCTGGCCGAGATCACGCGCAAGCAGGACGAGGAACGGCTCGCCGCTGAAGAACAACGGGCGCGCACTGTGGCCGACCCGCTGCAGAAGCCCCAGGCCGCGCAGTCGGGTTGACGGCGCTGTGCTACATTTGCGCCCGAGCTTCGAGGACAGGGCGTGCCCGAGCTGGTCGTCTCCCAAATAGATACAGAACGGCTGATTCGGCTGCAGCCGGCCATTGAGCGTGCCGCCACCGCCGTCACGGCCTTCGTCGGTCGCGCGTTGAAGGGCCCGGTCGATCAGGCCACGAGCATCGCCAGCTTCGATGAGTACCAGCGCATCTTCGGCGGCCTGTGGCAGCCTTCGACGCTTTCCTACGCCGTCGAGCAGTTCTTCGAGAACGGCGGCCGCGCCTGCATCGTGGTGCGCGTCTGCAACGGCGGTCGTGCGCCGACCCTGACCCTGCGATGTGCCGATCAGAGCCTGACGCTGATCGGCGTCTCGCCCGGAACGCGCGAGTATCTGCGTGCGGCCGTCGATTACGATGGCATCGCGCCGGCCGAGACTGACCGCTTCAATCTGGTCGTGCAGCGCCTGCGTGCTGCCGGCACCGAGCTCATCGAGGATCAGGAGATCTTTCGCCGCGTGACGCTCATTGCGGGCGCTGAGCGCGCGCTACCCGATCTGCTGTCGGCCTCGCGGCTGGTGCGGATCGGCGGTGATCTGCCCCGGAAGCGGCCCGACCGTACCGCCGGGCCGGGCGCTGCCGGTGCAGTCGGCTACGTCGCATCGAATCCGGACGGCGATGACGGCGATACGCTCACCAACTACGACATCATCGGCGATGCGCGCAACGGCACCGGGTTGTTCGCACTGCGCGCCGAGCAGCATTTCAACTTCCTGTGCATACCGCCGCTGTCGCGCCAGTTGGATACCGGCCTGCCGGC
>Ga0181526_10002639_pt1 | contig 15346 bp, 11 predicted proteins | sample PEATcosm2014_Bin_35_FD_119750 | JGI IMG/M metagenome (GOLD analysis project Ga0181526, IMG submission 119750) | Peatland microbial communities from MTU Mesocosm Facility, Houghton, MI, USA - PEATcosm2014_Bin06_30_metaG | ecosystem: Environmental > Terrestrial > Soil > Wetlands > Peat | place...
AGAAGAAGCACCGCGTCGAGGACGCGCTGCAGGCCACCCGCGCCGCCCTCGAGGAGGGCATCGTGCCGGGCGGCGGTGTCGCGCTGCTCGAGGCGACCTCGGCGATCAAGCTGGACGCGATCGCCGACGAGGACGAGAAGACCGGCGCGAAGATCGTGCTGCGCGCGCTCGAGGAGCCGCTGCGTCAGATCGCCGAGAACGCCGGGCTCGAGGGCTCGGTCGTGGTCAACGAGGTCCGCAAGGCCAAGAAGGGCTTCGGCCTCAACGCCGCCACCAACGAGATCGTCGATCTCGTCGCGGCCGGCGTGATCGACCCGGCGATGGTCACGCGCTCTGCGCTGCAGAACGCCGCCTCGATCGCCAAGAACATCCTCACGACGGAGGCAATCGTCGCCGAGATGCCGGAGAAGGAGAACGGCGGCGGCGGTGGCGGCATGCCGGACATGAGCGGAATGATGTAGGGGGCTGCGGGAGCCCGGCTTTCGCCGGGCTGTCCTCGCCCTGCGGTTTTGGGAGGCCCGGCGCTGCGCGCCGTGCCTCTCGCGTTAAGGGGCGGGGCGGGGCGGGGGCGGCGGGTTACGCGTGGTGGAGCGTGACGGCGACGGTGCTCGTGGTGGTGTGGCCGCCGTGCCTTGGGGTGAAGGTGACGACGATCGCGATGCGCACGCTGCGGGCGTGGGCGAGCAGCTTCCTCGCGGCGCTGGTCGGCCGGACCGTGATCTTCGCGCCCTTGCGCGAGGCCTTCACGCTGATCGTGCCGTAGCGGCCGCCCGAGGACGGCTTCAGGTTGACCGCGGTCGTGCTGTCGCTGGCGGTGAAGGCGCCGGCGGCCGAGGCGCTCAGCACCAGGCGCACGCCGCCGTGAGCGAGCTTGACGACGCTCGTCACGCTGAAGCCGGCGGACTCGTTGGCCGAGCCGCCGGACGAACCCGGTGTCGAGCTGCCCGAACCGCCGCCGCCACCCGCCTGGGTCGGCGTCGGCGTGCAGGCCGACTCCCCGGGGCTCGTCGTCTGCTTGCCCTCGGGGCAGACGGTGGCCGCGGTCGCGCCCGCCGCGGCATAGGAGCCGGCGGGTGCGAGCGTGCAAGTCGTGGCGGCGGTGGAGGAGGAGTAGCTGCCCGCGGGGCATGTGGTCTCCGCGGTTGCGCCGGACTGCGGCACGTAGGAGCCGGCATCAGCCGGCGTGCAGGCGCTCGCGGCGGGCTTCGCGGAGTAGCTCCCGGCCGGGCACGGCAGCTCGGCGGTCGCGTTCGAGGTGGCGACGAAGGAGCCGGGGTCCGCGTTCGTGCACTGGGAGCTGTTCGAGGCGGGGGCATAGGTTCCCGGAGCGCACACCGTCGCCGCCGCGGCCTCGGTGCCCGAATAGGTGCCAGGCGCGTCGTTCTGGCAGGACCCCGAGGACGCCGGGGCGGAGGTGCCGGCGGGACACGGGATCGGACTCGGGGACGCCTGTGGGGCATAGAAGCCCGCCGGCGAGGGATCGCACGCCGTCGCCTCCGGCCCCGCGGCGTAGGAGCCCGCCTGGCACGGGAGCTCCGCGATCGCGTTGGAGTAGGGGACGAAGTAGCCCGCGTCCGCGGAATCGCAGGCGGCGAGGTCGGATGTCGGCCCGTAGGTTCCGGGCGCGCAGATCGTCTCGCTGCCGGCGCCGGCCAGCGAATAGGTCCCGGCATCGTCGACCAGGCAGTCCGAGGCCGAATCCGAGTCGGTGATCGGGTCGTAGGTGCCGGCAGGGCAGGGCGTCTCCATCGTCGCCCCCGACCCCGCCACGTAGTTGCCGAAGTCGGCGGCCATGCAGCTCGTAGGGCTGTCGGTGCCGTTAGCCGACCAGCTACCGGGGCCGCACGGCGTGCCGGTCGCGGCGGCGGTGCCCGCGGAGAGCGCGAGTGCCAGCGAGGCTGCGAAGGCGACAACCAGCGCCCGGCAGCCGAGGGCGGCGACGCGACGGCGTGGCGGCATGACCTGCTTTATCGGCATTTGCGCCGCCGCGCCTGAGCGCGCTGAGGGCCGCTGCGTGCCGGGGCGACGCCCCGCCGGAATAGGCCCTAAGGTCAGCCGGTGACCTTCGTGCTGCTGACGGGCGCGACCCGCGGGATCGGGCGGGCCGCCGCGCTCGAGCTCGCCGCGCAGGGCGCCGAGCTCGCGCTCGTGGGGCGCGACGCGGAGCGCGTCAGGAGCGTCGCGGTGGCGGCCAGGGCCGCCGGCGCCGGCGCGCCGGTCCACGAGCATGTCGCCGACCTGACGCTGATGTCCGAGGTTCGCGCGCTCGCCGAGCAGATCCGCGCGCGCAATGCGCGGATCGATGTGCTCGCCAACAACGCCGGGGCGCTCTTCGCGTCGCGCCGGGAGACCTCCGAGGGTCTCGAGCGGACGTTCGCGCTCAACCATCTCGCGCCGTTCCTGCTCACGAACCTGCTGCTCGACCGGCTCGCCGGCGGTCGTGTCGTGACGACCGCCTCCGACGCGCACCGCGGCGGGCTGCTGGACCTCGACGACCTGCAATCCACGCGTTCCTACGCGGCGATGCGCGTGTACGGCACCTCCAAGCTCTGCAACATCCTCTTCACTCGCGAGCTCGCGCGGCGGGCGCCGCAGCTGCACGCCAACTGCTTTCACCCGGGCGTGGTGCGGACCGGCTTCGGCAAGAACGAGAACGGGATCTGGAAGCTCCTGACGACGCTGGGCGGGCCCTTCCTGCGCTCGCCGCAGCGCGGGGCTCGCTCGCTCGTCTGGCTTGCGAGCTCCGACCAGGCGGCCACGCTCACGGGCGCCTACGTGGAGGACGAGAAGGTAGTCGTCCCGAGCCTCCAGGCGCGCGACGACGACCTCGCGCTGGGGCTGTGGGAACGCAGCGCGGAGCTGGCCGGCGTGGCCGCGGACGCGGCCGGCTGAGCGGCGGCGGGGTCGCCGGCGGGGATCAGGCGGGCGGCGCGGGCGCGGGGATCACACGCGTGGTGTCCCCGGTGCCGCGGCGCGCGGCGCGCCGAGGCGGGCGGAAGCCCGCGGCGGCGGGCGGGTGCGCCCCGCCTGGCCAAGCCGCTCGAACGCCGCCGGCGCGCCCGCTCACGCCACCTCGCCGCGGCTGCGCGGCGGCTCCCCCACGTACTTCGCGCTCGGGCGGATCAGGCGGCCCTCGCGCTTCTGCTCGAGGATGTGCGCCGACCAGCCGGCGGTGCGCGCGCAGGCGAACATCGGCGTGAACAGCGCGGTCGGGATCTGCGCGAAGTCGAGCACGACCGCGGACCAGAACTCGACGTTCGTGGCGAGCACACGGTCGGGCTTGCGTGCGTGCAGCTCGGCGAGCGCGGCCTGCTCGAGCGCCTCGGCCACCTCGAGCCGGGGCGCTCCCAGCTCGCGGGCGGTGCGGCGCAGCACGCGGGCGCGCGGATCCTCGGCGCGGTAGACGCGGTGGCCGAAGCCCATCAGCCGCTCACCGCGGTCGAGCGCGTCCTTCACCCACCGTTCCGCGTCGCCGAGCGCCGCGACCTCGTCGAGCATCTTCAGCACGCGGGACGGCGCGCCGCCGTGCAGCGGGCCCGACAGTGCTCCGACCGCCGCGGAGAGCGCCGCCGCGCAGTCCGCGCCGGTCGAGGCGACGACGCGCGCGGTGAAGGTCGATGCGTTCATGCCGTGTTCGGCCGCGGAGACCCAGTAGGCGTCGATCGCCCTGACTGCGCCTGGGTCGGCCTCGCTGCGCCAGGCGAGCAGGAAGCTCTCGGCGATCGATTGCGCGGCCTCGATCTGCGCCGGCGAGGCGGAGGGCGCGCCGGCGTCGCGCGCGGACTGCGCGACGAACGACAGCGTGGCCGCCGACAGGCGCGCGAGATCCTGGCGGGCCTGGCGCTCGTCGATGTCGATCAGCTGGCCGAGAGCCCATTCCGCCGCGAGCATCGCCAGGCCGGCCTGCACGTCCACACGCACGTCGCCGCTGTGAACGCCGAGCGGCTGCGATGCCGCACGGCCCAGGCCCGGCTCGAAGCTGTCATCCACGAGCAGCCCCCACACCTGCTCGTAGGGGACCGCGCCGACGAGCTCCTCGATGTCGACGCCGCGGTAGCGCAGCGCGCCGCCGTCGCGGTCGGGCTCGGCGATCTGCGTGGCGAATGCGACGACCCCCTCGAGACCCGACTGGACTTCGCTCATCTGACCCACTTTCTTGCCGAAGGCGTCCGCTTGGACGTGTTCACGGTAACCGCTCTTAAGCCTTGCGCAAATCCGCCGCCGGTAGGCTGCCCGCAGCGATGAGCGACGATCTGATGTTCCGCCCGGCGGGCGAGCTGGCCGAGCTGGTGCGCGCCGGCGAGCTGTCGGCGCGGGAGCTGGTGGGCGAATCGCTGGCGCGGATCGAGGCGCTGGACCCGCAGCTCGGCGCCTTCGTCGAGGTCGACCACGACGGCGCGCTGCGCGCGGCGGACGCGATCGCCCCGGGTGACGAGCGGCCCTTCGCGGGCGTGCCGATCGCGATCAAGAACAACCGCGCGGTCGCCGGCCTGCGCCTGACCCAGGGCTGCACGCTGATGCGCGACTTCGTCGCGAGCTACGACCACAGCGTCGTGCGCCGGCTGCGCGCCGCGGGCTTCGTGATCGTCGGCACGACGAAGCTGCCCGAGTACGGCATCCTGCCGGTCACCGAGCCGCGCGTGCACGGCGCCGCTCGCAATCCGTGGGACCCCTCGCGAACCCCGGGCGGCTCCTCGGGCGGCGCCGCGGCGGCGCTCGCCGCGGGGATGGTGCCGATCGCCCACGGCAACGACGGCGGCGGCTCGCTGCGAATCCCGGCGGCCTGCTGCGGCCTGGTCGGCCTGAAGGCGCAGCGTCACCGCGTCTCGACGGCGCCCGACCTCGGCTCGTCGCCGCTCGTCGTCGACGGTGTGCTAACACGCACCGTCGCCGAGACCGCGGCGCTGCTCGACCTGATCGCCGGCTACGAGACGGGCGACGCGGCGTGGATCCCGCCGCCGGCCGAACCGTTCGCGCTGACCGCCTCGCGTCCCCCGCGGGCCCTGCGGATCGCCTTCACCAAGCTGCCGCCGATCCCCGACGCGCCGGTCGACCCGGCCTGCGCCGGCGCCGTCGACCGCGCCGCCGCGCTGGCCGAGCAGCTCGGCCACATCGTCGAGGAGGTCAGGCCGCCCTGGCAGAGCGACGACCTCGCCGACCTCTTCGGCGACTACTTCGCGGCGCAGGTCTCGCTGGGAATCCGCTTCTCGGCGCTAAACGTGGGCCGCGCGGAGCCTGCCGCGGAGGACATGGAGCCGATGAGCTGGGCGCTGTGGGAGCGCTCCCGCGGCATCGACGCGGTCGGCTTCCAGCTGGTCGCGACCCAGCTTCAGGCCCGCATGCGGGTGCTCGTCGGGTTCCTCGACCCCTACGACGCGCTGATCACACCGGCGCTCGCGCAGCGCCCGCTGGCGCTCGGCTCACTCGACACCGCGGCGGCGGATCCGCTCGAGACCTTCGCCCGCTCCGGCTACTTCACGCCGTTCACGCCGATCCTCAACACGAGTGGGCAGCCGGCGGTCGCGCTGCCGCTGTTCGAAGGCGAGGACGGCCTGCCGCTCGGCGTGCAGCTCGTCGGGCGCCCCGCGGGCGAGGGACCGCTGCTGGCGCTCGCCGCCGCGCTGGAGGCGGCGGCGCCGCCGATCCCGCGCCGGCCGCTGGTCAGCTGACGCCGAGCCCCCGGCGCAGCCGCGCAGCGATTTGGCCCGTAATATTCGAGTCGCCGCTTCCATCCCCGAAGACAGGAATCAGAGACAGATGGCCTATGTGATCGCCGAACCGTGCATCGGCACCAAGGACAACTCGTGTGTCGAGGTCTGCCCGGTCGACTGCATCCACCCGACCCCGGAGGAAACCGGCTACGCCGAGGTCGAGATGCTCTACATAGACCCTGACGAGTGCATCGACTGCGACGCCTGCGTCGAGGCCTGCCCCGTCGACGCCTGCTTCGCCGAGGATCAGCTGCCGGACGAGTGGACGAAGTACATCGAGATCAACGCGGCCTACTACAAGAACGGCTGAGGCGCGGCTGAGCGCCGCGGTCGCCGGGCCGCGGAACCGCGCGGCGGCGGCAGGCGGCCGCGCTCGCCAGGACGCGGACGCGGGCACGCGTGAGCGCCGCGCTCACCACGCGCGGCTCGGCCGTGGCGGCGAGCGCCGCGCTCAGTAGGACGCGGACGGCGCCGGCTCTTCGCCGACCGGCGTCTGGACCGCTGTGCAGAAGGCGCAGCGGCGAGCTGCCTTGGGGATCTCCGAGAGGCACTCGGTGCACGCCCGCGTGTCGGATTCGGGATCCGGCTGACCGGCCGCGCGGCGCGCCGCCATCATGTTCACGGGCTTGACGACGAAGAAGAAGATCGCCGCGGCGACGGAGATGAACGCGATCAGCGCGTTGATGAAGTCGCCGTAGAGGAATTGGCTGTTGTTGATCGTGAACGACAGCGCGCCGAAGTCCGGCTTGCCGAAGATCAGCGCGATGATCGGCGTCAGCAGGTCGGACACGAGCGCCTTCACGACGGTGCCGAAGGCGATGCCCAGCACGATCGCCACGGCGAGGTCGATCACGTTCCCCTGGAAGAGGAACGTCCTGAACTCCTTCAGCAGCCCCCGCATGGACCGAGCCTATCCCCTCGCGGGCGGCCGGTGGGATTTCCTGCGCGCCACCGGATCGAGGTGGGCCGCTACTGGGTCGAGGAGAGGATCCACAGGCCGAGGCTCGTGAACGTGACCATCACCGTCAGCATCCAGTACTGCGAGCGGGTCGCGTCGCGGGCCCGGCGGTAGAGCGTGAGCGCCCGGTCGTGAGCGAGCGCGAGGGCGCCGACGTGGCCGACGATCAGCGCGCCGACCTGCACGTACCAGACGACGTTGCCGGTCACGATCGCCAGGTTGGGCTGGAAGTTCGCCGTGCCGAAGATGTTCGCGCCGGTCCCGAGCGGGTCGGACGCCAGATAGATCATCGACTGGCCGGAGAAGGCCAGCAGGGAGAAGTAGTGCGCGATCACGTAGGCGATCGAGATCGGCAGCAACGTGTGCGCGAAGCGCCGCGCGAGGTCGCTCGCCTCGTAGCCGCCGATCGAGCGCATGCCGAGCGTGCCGAGGCGGTAGAGGCCGCCGACAATCGCCACCATCGCGACCAGCCCCAGCGTGTAGGCGTACTCCGACGCCGCGTTGGCGTTCGAGACCCCGAGGCTCGTGAAGAGGCTGTAGAGGTGGGGGAACAGGCTGATCCAGACGGTCCCGTTCGAGAGGCCGTCGAAGCTGGTCGAGCCGATCATCACGGCGATCAGGGCGATCGTTCCCGGCAGCGGCTCGAGCGAGACGGCGCCCACGAACGGCGCGCGTCGGTAGATCCGCCCGTCCTCCCAGCGCAGCGGCGCCATCAGCGCGAACAGGCCGAAGTAGACCGAGAAGGCGTCGCCGCGCTCGCTCCAGGTCTCGATCCCGTAGAGGCTCATGGCGACCAGCTGGACCGCCGCGTAGGCGAGCGCGAGGAACGCCAGCAGGCGCGGCTCGACTCGCTGCGCCGGGCTGTCGACCAGCTCGAGCCAGGCGAAGCAGAGGATGCCGAACGCGGCGGGCCAGCGCCCGAGCCAGGACGGATAGGGCAGCGGCTGCGGTCCGGGCGCGCCGCGGCGCAGCCGCAGGGTCAGCCAGGCGCTGGCGCGCGCGATCGCGCGCCACGGGTTGAACGGCCGGAAGGCGTCGCCGAAGAGGACCGAGGCGACCGCGAGGCCGACCCAGAAGACGACGTAGATCCAGGTCGGGGTGATGTTCGCCGTGACGAGCTGCGCGCCGGCGATGCCGGCGTAGACGATCAGCACGAACAGGGCGATGCCGATCGCCCCGCACAGCGGGTCGAGCCAGCGCGGGTAGCGAAGCCACGGGCGATCGTGGGGCTCCGACAGCCGCGGCACCGGCCACAGCGTCGCCAGGGCGACGAACGACACGACCAGCACGATCGCCGTGGCCCACGCGAACAGCCATTCGGGGATCGGCAGGTCGGTGACGAGCTGGATCCCGTGCGCCCCGGCCGCCGCTGGGACCAGCAGGCCGGCGAGCACGCCGCCCAGCGTGCCGAAGGCGACGCGAGCGCCGGCGCTCCAGCGCCGCGCGGGCCGGCGCGCGGCGTCGCTCGCGTCGCCGCGGCCGGGTGCGCAGCGGCTCGTGCGCGCGCGCCGGCGGCGCGTCACGCCCGCTGTTCCGCGCCGCACGCCGCGGGCACCGGGGCTACCCCGCCATCGGCAGCGCCATCCCGACCGGCGCGGGTGCGCTCGGCCTGGGTGGCGGGGCCAGCGCGATCAGTCCGCGGGCGGCGTGGCGGATCGCCTGCGAGGCGGGGTCATCGGGGTTCTCGACGACCAGCGGCACGCCGGCATCCGAGGCGGCGCGCAGCGGCATCGTCAGCGGCACGCGCCCGAGCAGCGGCACGTCGAGCTCGTCGGCGAGCGCCTGCCCGCCGCCCTCGCCGAAGATCGCGTAGCGCTCGCCGTCGGGGGTGACGAAGCCCGCCATGTTCTCGATCACGCCGGCGATCTCGAGCGACACCTTGTGGGCCATCTCCGCCGCGCGCCGCGCGACCCGCTGGGCCGCCGGCTGGGGGGTCGTGACGATCACGAACGAGGCCTGCGGCAACAGCTGCGCGAGGGTCATCGAGACGTCGCCGGTGCCAGGCGGAAGGTCGATCAGGAGGAAGTCCAGGGCTCCCCACGCGACGTCCTCGAGGAACTGCTTGAGCGCCTTGTGCAGCATCGGCCCGCGCCAGACGACGGCTGAGTCCTCCGGCACGAAGAAGCCGATCGACATCACGGCGATGCCGTTCGCGTCGAGCGGGATGATCTTGCGCTCCGCCGAAACCTCCGGACGCTCGGCGGCGAGGCCGAGCATGCGCGGGATCGAGTAGCCCCAGACGTCGGCGTCGAGCACGCCCACACGGCGCCCTTCGGCCGCCAGCGCGGCGGCGAGGTTCGCGGTCAGCGTGGATTTGCCGACACCGCCCTTGCCCGAGCCGACGCAGACGACGTTTTCGACCGCGGCGAGCGCGCCGCTCGGGAGCTCGCCGCCGCCGAGCTTCGCCTGCAGCGCCGTCTTCTGCTCGTCGCTGAGCACGTCGAAGTCGACGCTCACCGAGCTGACGCCATCGAGGCCGATCACGGCGTCGCGGACGCTGCTCTGGAAGTGCCCGCGGATCGGACAGCCGGCGGTCGTCAGCGAGACGGTCACCGCGACCTCGCCGTCGGCGCCCACGTCGATCCGCCGGATCATGTCGAGCTCGACGATCGAGCGGTGCAGCTCCGGGTCGATCACGACCTCGAGCGCTTTGCGGATCTCCTCGACGGTGGCCACGCGACCTATTCTCGCAAACCGGCGGCGGCGGGCGTGCGCGGACCACCGGCGCCGGCGCCGGAGTCCCAGCGGCCACAGGGAGTCCCCCCGACCGTCAACGGTGCACGGCGTGCTCGGGGCGGCGTTCGGGGGCCTGGAGGCACCACCAGCCCACAGGCTGATCTCGACCGGGCTGGCGGTCTTCGGGGGGCGCGGCAATCCGCGGAAAGGTCCGGCCGCCCGCCGGACATGTTGCCGGCAGGCTGTGGCGATCGATCCCGCGGCGCCCATCAGCGTCACGGCGGCCGCGAGACATCGGCGCGCCTTGCGCGTTTGTGTGGTTGGCTGACAACTGGCTCGACTGGTCAGGGGGTTGTGATGCGGGGAAGGGGTGTGGCGTTGATCGCGGTTCTGGGCGTTCTCGCCGGCGCGGCTGGGCTCGGCGGTGCCGGCGCGACCGCTGCGTCCACGGCGGCGTCGAGCGCGGCGGCCGTTGCGTCGAGCAGCGATCTGGCCGCGCTGCCCGGCGGGGCCTGGGGCCTGAAGGCCTACGCCGGCCACGTCATCTTCAGCACGCAGGACCCCGGCACGGCGCAGTGGCAGCTGATGGAGTGGCACGACGGCGTGATCAGCGCGTTGGCGGTCCCGGCCCGTTCGGTGCCGTTCGACGCCGACGTCGGCCCCGATGCGAACGGCGACCCGGCGGTGGTGTACTCGCGCTGCACGACCGAGCCGAGCTACGACGGATTCGGGCAGTTCGATTGGGCGACGGCGCGGGGCTGCCGGATTTGGGAGCTGTCGCTGCTCGGTGGCTCGCCGCAGCGTGTGAGCGCGCTAGGCGCACCGGGTGCTTCCGATTCGACGCCGGCGATCTGGGACGGCGCGATCGCGTTCGCGAGGGTTCCCGCGCACGCCTCCCCGCGCGTCCCGGTGATCTACCTATGGACTGCCGGCAGGCCGCTGCGACGGCTGCCGGGCGGCAGTCCGCCCTGCCCGCTTGGCACGTCCTGCCCGCACAGCCACGCCTGGGCAGCCGCGATGTCGCTTGACGGAAACGTGCTCGCGATCGATTGGGCGCTGAAGGGCTACCACGTCGCCCCGGCGGGCTGCGGAGGCCTCGGCGGAGAGATCTGGGAGATGCTCGCCGACCAGCTCAGCGGCGGGCAGCGGACCTTCGCTGACACCGGGGGCTATGACGGGTGCAACGCCACGCGCTACATGCCGGCCTCACCGAGCGCCGTCGGCGGCTCGATTCTCTACTCCTGGCAATTCCCCGTGGAGCGGAATCGGGGCGACGCGCCGCTCGATGAGTCGACCCGCCTGGTCTCGTTCGCTCCCGCCGCCCGGCGCTGGGAGACGGCGTCGGTGGCGCCCGGGCCGGCCGTGGCCAACGCCGTCGACAGCGCCGTCGCCGGCGTCGCCGCCGACGGCGCCACGACCTACTGGGTCAGCTACTCACCCAGCCCGGCGCCCGGCAGCGACCAGTATGCGTTGGCGAACAACTATCCGATCGGAGTCTGCGACACATCGCCGCTCACGGACGATGAGAACCAAACCGGCAGTTGCGAGCTCGAGGCGACGACGTCCCTGCCGCTCGTCCCAGCTTCGCACACCGCCTACTTCGTCCCTCCGACCGGCCTCAACCTCTACAGCCCAACGCCGGCCATACGCGGGTGCGACACGGGCACGCTCCGCCTCGAGCTCGACGTCGACGTCTCACCGAAGACCGAGCAGACTCCGCTGCTGCTGCGGCTCGTCAACCGCGGCTCGGGCGCCTGCGCACTCAACGGCTATCCGCTGATCAAGCTGGACGGCCCAAACGGCTCCACCTACCCGTTCACCTACCGGGACAGCGGCGACCAGGAGGTCACCAGCCGCCAGCCGGGCACGGTCACGCTACTGGCGGGAGCGAGCGCCTGGGTCCTGATCAACAAGAACCACTGCGTCACCAGCGACCACGGCCAGCTCGCCACCCGGATCGAGCTGGCGCCGCCTGAGAGCGACACGTTCCTCGACGCCGCGCTGCCGGGCAACGGGCCGCGGTTCGACTACTGCGCGGCCCCCGACCCCGGCAACCACGTCGAGATCTCACCGGTCGAGCCGACCGCGCTGCGCACCAGCTCGGCACCGCAGTCGTAGCAGAGGCCGCCCAGGCGGCCCCCAGGCGGCGGGTCGAGGCCGCGCCGCAAGCCGCTCCGTTAAAGACCTCCGGGACGCCCCTTGCGAGACGCCCCGGAAGTCGAGGGAGGAGAGGGTCCTACCTGCCGGCGGGTTATGAGGCCGGCAGACCTACCCGGATCCGGTCTCTCCAACCGGGCGGGGGAAGCTTGGAGGAAGCTTTAATACGGTTTCGGCACCTGTGGGCGGATGCTTGAGGGCCGCAATGCGGGGACCACCGGGCGCAGTCTCGAGGCGACATTCGAACGGCTCGCGCTCAGACGCTGCGTCGCCTGCCGAACCCGCTCGACGCGCTGCGCGCGTGTCGCGGCGACGGCGAACTCGGCGATTCGCCGGGTGCGCGCAACACTGCCGCTGATCGTGCCTTCGGACCTCATCTCGAGCCTCTCGCGCCACGAGTCACGCCCGTGCTGCGGCGCAACTCAACATCAACTCAACATCAACTCAACAAAGTATAGCGGCGAACATCTGTTTGTCCAGTCCGCTCGCAGGATTGTAACAAGCTGGCCCGCGGAACCGCGGAACTGCCGTGTTTTCGGGCTTCGCGCGCCGCTACTTTGTGACAAAGGGGACAGCCGTGCGGGCGATCCAGGCGTCCGGATCGACCAGTTCGGCCAGCGACGGCAGCGCGTGGGGGGCGCTCCAGACGCGATTGAGCCCCTCGATCCCGGCGCGCTCCACGACCGCGTCGCAGAAGCGCTTTCCGTCGCGGTACTGGCGCAGCTTCAGCTCGAACCCGAGCACCCGCTCGAGCAGGCGCATCGGCCCCGAACGGTCGACGCGGCGGCGTTCGAGCGCGGCGCGAAGGGCCGCCTGCGACGGGATCACCTCGGCGCCGACGGCATCCATCACGTGCTCGGCGTGACCCTCGATCACCGCCATCGTCGCCTGGATGCGATCGACCAGGACGCGCCGCTCGCGCCCGATCACGAGCGTCACCAGCTCGCCGCGCCGCAGCGAGTCGATCAGCCCGCGCAGGTCGTCGGCGCTCGGCAGCCGCAGCCCGCTCGCGGGGTCGATGCGGACCTCGAGCGTGTCGACCACCTCGCGCACCAGCGACGCCAGGTGCAGCCGCAGCCACGGCACGGAGCCGAACTGGACCGCATGGGTCATCTCGTGCAGCGTCACCCAGTGCAGCAGCTGCTCGCCGTCGACCTCCAGGCGCGCCGCCGCCGAACCGAGGTTGGGACCGACCAGCAAAAGGCGCGGCGCGCCGGTCGAGTCGAGCAGCGGCATGTCGTACTGGCCGAGCACGCGCTGCGCGAGAAAGCCCGTCAGGCCGCCGACCTGGGCGGAGAAGAGCGCCCGCGTCAGCGCTCGCGTCGGGCGCCCGAGCACGCCCATGCCGCCGCCCACGCGGTTGCCGACGCGGTCGAGCACCGGTCGCATCGAGCGCAGGTTCGCCTCGATCCACTGCTGGCGCGAAACCATCTCGGGAACCGGCAGCTCAGACATCGGCGTCAGGCGCGTGTAGGCGAGCACGCGGCGCTCCGAGTCGGTCGCGATCGCCGCCAGATCGCCGCGCGGCGAGGCCACGCTGCCGCCCTGGCCGCCGATCGTCTCGGCGATCCGGCGGACGAGATTCCAGTCGATCACTCCAGGGATGATGGCAGCGTCGCAAGCTCGGCGAGGGCGGCGGCGGTGTGCGCCGCCACGACCGGCGAGCGCGCGACGAGATCCAGCTCGGCCCCGAGCGGCTCCGCGCAGGCCGTGAACGCCACCAGGCCGCCGCTTTCGCGCACGATCAGCTGGGCCGCCGCGACATCCACGGAGCGGCAGCGCCCGAGCGTCGCCATCCCGTCCACGCGCCCCGCCGCGACCTGGCAGAGCGAGAGCGCCATCGAACCGAGCACCCGCACGCGGTGGGCGACCGGCGCGAGCGCCTCGACGGCGGCGGCGATCCGGTCCGGGTGGGCCGCCTCGATCGCGACCAGCTCGAGGCGCCCGGCGCGCGTGCGCCGCTCAGCGCCCCCGGGCGCCAGCGCCACCCCGCCCAGCGTCGCGCCGCCGCCACGCCACGCGCTCCAAACCTCCTCGCCGCTGAGGTCGCAGACGTAGCCGAAGAACACGTCGGCCATCGTCATACCGTCGGCGACGGCGATCGACACCGCGTACGGCGAGAGCCCGCGCTTGGCGTTCATCGAGCCGTCGATCGGGTCGATCACGACCCGCCGCGGGCCGCCGCCGAAGTCCACCTCGCCGCGCTCCTCGGAGATCGCCACGAAGTCGGCGCCGGCGGCGTGCACGGTCGCCAGCTCCGCGAAGATCAGCTCCTCCGCGGCCCGGTCGATCACCAGCGTGCCGTCGCCCCCCTCGCCGCGCCCGACGACCACGGCGCGCTCGCCGGTGCCCGGGTGCGCCGCCAGCATCGCGCGCAGCCCGACGGCGATCCGCTCGCACACCGCGAGCCAATCAGGCTCCTGCGCGGTGGCCATCATGCCGCCATATCCTAGGTGCATGGCGAGTGCGCTCGACGGCCTGACCGACGCGGAACGCGACGCGCGCCCCCGCAACGGCTCCGCGCCGGCACATCTGAGCGACGCGCAGCGCGACGCCGTCACCCATCGCGGCTCGCCGCTCCTGGTGATCGGCGGCCCCGGCACCGGCAAGACCGAGGTCCTGGTCCGCCGCCTGGTCTGGCTCGCCGACAACGGCTGCCCGCCGCACGGCGTGCTCGTGCTGAGCGCACAGCAGGGTCTGCGCGAGCGGATCGAACTCGCGCTCGCGCGCGCGCACGAGGAGCTCGCCGTCTACGCCGTCGCGGAGTTCTGCGTCTCGCTGCTCTCGGCCCAGGCGCGCCACGCCGGCATCGACCCGTTCGTCGAGGTGGTCGGGCCCGGCGAGCGCCTGGCGATGCTGCTCGACCGCGCCGACGAGCTCGACCTCCACCACCACGACTTCCGCGGGCGCCCGCTGGCGCTGTTCGCCGGCTTCGTGCGGCGGATCGACCAGTGCAAGGCGGAGCTGATCGACGCCGGGCGCTACGCCGCCTGGGCGGCCGCGACGGCGGGCGAGGCGGGCGAGCGCGAACGCGAGTTCGCCGGCGTCTTCGCCGCCCACGACCGCATGCTCGAAGAGCTCGGCGTCTTCGACGAGGGCGGCGTGCTGGGCGCCTGCGTCGCGCTGCTGCGCGCCGACGGCGAGCTGTGCGCGCGGATCGCCGGGCAGTACCCGCAGATCCTCGTCGACGACTGGCAGGAGCGCTCCCACGGCGAGCGCGAGCTGGTCGCCGCGCTCGAGCGCGGCGGCAGCGCGCTCAGCGCGGCCGGCGACGACGACCAGGCGGTCGGGCGCGCGCGCGGCGCGGGCGCCGACAACCTGCTGCGCTTCACCGAGCAGCGCCGCGGCGCCAGCGTCGTGTCGCTGTCGCAGTCCTTCCGCTGCCCCCAGCGGGTGCTCGATGCCGCGCATGCGGTCGTCGCCCCGATCGGCTCGCGGATCGGCAAGGACCTGCGCGGCGGCGCCGGCGGCGAGGTCCACTTCTGGCGCGCGGCGAACGAGCGCGCGCAGGCGCAGCGCGTCGCCGCCGAGCTCGAGCGGCTGACCGCCCGCGAGGGCGTCGCACCGGAGCGCTGCGCGGTGCTGGTGCGCTCGCTCGCGCAGGAGGGGCAGGCCGTCGCGGTGGCGCTCGCGGAGCGCGCCGTGGCCTGCCGGATCGTCGGCGCCGACGCCTTCTTCGACCGCGCCGAGGTGCGCGACGTGCTGGCGTGGCTGCGGCTGCTGCTCGACCCGCGCGACGCCGCCGCCGCGGTCCGGGCGCTGGCGCGCCCGCCGGTCGAGCTGCCGTCCGCCGACATCGCCCGCGTCGTGCAGATCGCGCGGCGGCGGCGGATCGACATGGTCG
>Ga0181526_10002641_pt1 | contig 15342 bp, 8 predicted proteins | sample PEATcosm2014_Bin_35_FD_119750 | JGI IMG/M metagenome (GOLD analysis project Ga0181526, IMG submission 119750) | Peatland microbial communities from MTU Mesocosm Facility, Houghton, MI, USA - PEATcosm2014_Bin06_30_metaG | ecosystem: Environmental > Terrestrial > Soil > Wetlands > Peat | place...
GGTGTTAGCCCCTGAGGAATCCGAGCCCCGACGGCCCCTTGCTTCGCTGCTTCCTATGCATTCGCCCCATGGCACTTCTTGTATTTCTTCCCCGATCCGCAGGGGCAAGGATCATTCCTTCCCACTTTCGCTCCCGCGCGCACCGGCTTTGGCGCCTCGGCTTGCCCCGCGCCTGTCTGGAACTGCAAATCTTTCTGCTGCCGCTCCTGCTTACGTTCCAACGCCCGTGCAAAATCTGGCAGTCTTGCTGGCGCCTCTTCCACCCGCGCCGCAGCGCTGGCCACGGCCGCGGCCGCACTGTGCAACTGTCGTGGTGCCGCCGGTGCTGCTTCGCGCGGCTGCGAAGGCGGCGCTTCGCCCTGCTGAACCTGCACGTGGAACAGATAGCGTATCGTCTCGTTGTCGATGCGTGCCATCATGTCTTCAAACAGCACGAACGCTTCTTTCTTGAACTCGACTAGCGGATCCTTCTGACCATATCCCCGCAGCCCAATCCCCTCCTTCAAGTGGTCCAGCGACAGCAAGTGGTCCTTCCACTGCGTATCCACCACGTCCAGAATGATTCGCCGCTCGAGCCAGCGCAACAAATCCGGGCTGAACTGCTTTTCCTTTTCCGCGTAGCGATTCTTCACCGCTTCAACCGTCGTCTTCGCCAACTCATCGTGGTTCAGCGTCGTCGGATCCGCTCCAGCCGCCTTCGCATCAATTCCGAACTGGCTGCTCACTTCCGCCAGGAATGACGCTGTGTTCCACTGCCCCGGATGTTGCTCGCGCGGGCAATAGCGCTCCACTAGCTCCAGCGCTAGGTCCTCCGCAATCCCCAGCACGTAATCGCGTTGGTCTTTGCCCTCCAACGCAGACCGGCGAATCGCATAAATCGTCTCGCGCTGCTTGTTCATTACGTCGTCGTATTCCAGCAGGTGTTTGCGGGCGTCGAAGTTCTGCCCTTCCACCGATTTCTGCGCATTCTCGATTCGGCTAGAGATCAGCTTCGATTCGATGGGTACGCCCTCGGTCATTCCCAGCCGGAACATCAGCTGCTTCACTTTTTCCCCGCCAAAAATCCTCATTAAATCGTCTTCCAGCGATAGGAAAAACCTCGAGGAGCCCGGGTCGCCCTGGCGGCCTGCCCGCCCTCGCAACTGGTTATCGATGCGCCGCGCCTCGTGCCGCTCTGTCCCCAAAATGTGCAGCCCGCCCAGCGCCACGACCTCATCGTGCTCGGCCTTGCACTGCTCCGCAAACTGCTCGTACACCGGTTTCCATTGATCCGACGGCACCTGGAAAATCTTCGCTTCGTGCTGGAACAACACCATCGGCACGGTTGCCTGCGCTTCAGCGCCCCCCGCTCCATCCCCGCCAATCACCGCCGGCGCCGCGGCGTACGGAATTGCCAGTTTGTTCTTCAAAAAATGCTCGCGCGTCAGCGATTCGGGATTTCCGCCGAGAAGAATGTCGGTCCCTCGCCCGGCCATGTTCGTCGCCACTGTCACCGCGCCCTTGCGTCCCGCCTGCGCCACGATGCGCGATTCCCGCTCGTGCTGCTTGGCGTTCAACACCTGGTGCGGAATTCCCTGCTTCTTCAGCAGCTCCGCAATCGTCTCCGATTTTTCAATCGAAATCGTCCCCACCAGCACCGGTTGCCCGCGCTCGTTAAACTGCCGGATTCCGTGCGCCAGCGTGTTGTCCTCCTGCAAAATGCCATTCACCACCGCCTCGAATTTTTCCCTCTCCGTGCGGTACACCACGTCTCGATTTTCGATGCGGATCAGAGTCCGGTTCGTCGGTATCACCACGACGTCCAGGTTGTAAATTTTTCCGAACTCCGCTGCTTCCGTCTCCGCCGTGCCCGTCATGCCGGACAGCTTCTTGTACATGCGAAAATAATTCTGGAACGTGATCGTCGCCAGCGTCTGATTCTCCCGCTCGATCTTCACGCCTTCCTTGGCTTCCACCGCCTGGTGCAAGCCGTCCGACCAGCGCCGTCCCGGCATTTGCCGCCCGGTAAACTCGTCGACAATGATGACTTCCCCATCTTTCACCACGTAATCCACGTCGCGTTTGTACAGGGCGTGCGCGCGCAACGCCTGGTACACGTGGTGAATCGTCTCCATGTGCGCCGGATCGTACAAATTGCCCAGGCTCAGCAGCCGTTCGCACTTGCTTACGCCTTCTTCCGTCAGCGTCGCCGTCCGATGCTTCTCGTCCAGCGTGTAATCAATCTCCTGAATCAGCTTCGGAATGATCTTGTCGATCTTGAAATACTTGTCCGTAGACTCTTCTGAGGGCCCGGAAATGATCAACGGCGTTCTCGCTTCGTCGATTAGGATCGAGTCCACTTCGTCCACAATCGCGAACTGGTGCCCGCGCTGCACGCAACTCGCCAGGTCGTACTTCATGTTGTCGCGCAGGTAATCGAACCCAAACTCGTTGTTCGTTCCGTACGTGATGTCCGCGCCATAGGCCGCCCGTCGCTGTACGTCGTCCAGGTCGTGGACGATCACTCCCACGGTCAACCCCAACGCCTTGTACAGCGGGCTCATCCACTCCGCGTCGCGCCGCGCCAGGTAATCGTTCACCGTCACCAGGTGCACGCCGCGCCCGGCCAGCGCATTCAGCGCCGCCGGCAATGTAGCTACCAGCGTTTTTCCTTCGCCCGTCTTCATCTCAGCGATCTTGCCGCTGTTCAGCACCATTCCGCCGATCAACTGCACGTCGAAATGCCGCATCTTCAGGAACCGTCGCCCGGCCTCGCGCGCCAGCGCAAACGCCGGCACGATCACCGGCTCCAGGGCCCGCGCCAGTTCCTCTTTGTACGTCGCCTCAGCCGGATCGCTGTCCTTCAACTGCTCCTGCACTTGCGTTTTCAGCGCGGCGAAGCGCTCCTTCAACTGCTCTTCGCCGAGGGTTTGCATCTCCGGCTCGAGCGTGTTTATAGCCGCAACCGTCGGCCCAAGTTTCTTGATATCGCGTTCATGCTTGGTCCCGAAAAAATACGCGATTGTCCTGTCGATTTGCTTCGCTAAATCCATGAAAAGTCCGTCGTTTCCTGTTCTCGCTGGGTTGTTGTGCCTTCACCCTGGCATCGCTTCCGTTCGTCTGCACAGGCGAATCCCACAGACCCGGGCAAACGTCTAATTGTAACTGGTTGGATGCGCCCCCGCCAACAATCGCCACTTCCTGCCCGGTACACCACTTTTCACTTTGCTCCTGCCGAACTCAAGTGTCGCCGATAACCTCGCGCAGGCTCTCTTTCAATGCCTCACAAACTGTATCCAGTCGCGCGTCTGTAATCCGGTTATAGAACGGAAGCGCAAGAGTGCGCCCTGCGACCGATTCTGCAATTGGCAGCGACCCCCGCGGCGGCGCTAGATCGCGATACGCCGGCTGCTGGTGAATGGGAGCGAAGTATCGCCCGGTTTCGATTCCTCGTTCGGCAAGTTTTCCGATAATGGCTTCTCGTTGATTCGCCACTATCCCCTCCGTCAGTCGCACCACATACACAAACCAACTAACGCGGCCTTCCGAAAATTCCTGCAACGGCAATTGCACGGACGAGATTTGCCCCAGGCGCCGATGATAGCCCCACGCCACTTTCTCGCGGACCTTCAAGATGGCATCCACGCGCCTAGCTGCTCCACACCAAGCGCGCAATGCAGTTCCGAAAGCCTGCAATTATAGCCAACCTCTCCACACTCACAGCCTCTCGTCGCCGCCGAACGCCCATGGTTGCGCAGCGAACGAATCCGCGCCGCAACTTCGGCATTCTGTGTAACGGCCATCCCACCTTCTGCAGTGCTGATTTGCTTGTTTGGATAGAACCCGAATACCCCGACGTCCCCGAAAGTCCCCGCCTTTTTTCCACCCACCTCTGCCCCCAACGCTTCGCAGGCATCTTCGATCACCAAGAGCCCATGTCGGTGGGCAATCTCGATGATCTCGGTCATCGCCGCGGGAACCCCGAAAGTATGGACTACCAGGATTCCTCACGTCCGCGGCGTGATGGCTTCCGCGATGCGTTTGGGATCCAAGTTCAAAGTCCGCGAATCAATATCGACAAAAACCGGCGAGACGCATTCATACCGCAGCGCATTCGCTACGGCAACAAACGCAAAGGAGGGCACGATGACCTCGTCGCCCTCCCCAATGCCCAGCGCGCGAATGGCAACATGCAGCGCCGCTGTGCCCGAACTTACGCCGGCCGCGTATGGCACGCCAATATAATCGGCGAACCTCGCTTCAAACTCCTCCAGCTTTTTGCCCATACTCAGCCGGCCACTGCGCAAAACCCCGACCACTGCGTCAATTTCCGCCTGCTCGATATCCGGGGAAGAGAGTGGAATCCTCATTTGCAACCAAATGGCAGGGCGGAGAAAGCTTCCGTAGCCCGCGTGACAGCGCGCTTCAGCAGCAACTTCTGGCCAAGTGGAACGCTCGTGAGAACCTCGGCGATCCGTTCCGAAGCGGTTCCGTCACCGTACGGATTCGTCATGCCGCCAAGGGAAGCTCGAAAATCAGGATGCCCGGCTTCCCGAATAGCAGTGAGAATGGCCTCTGCATCTGCCGGAGCATTCAAGACATTCTTCGCTCGCTCGCGCCCTTGTTGCCGAATGCCAATATTCACAGTTGGCAGTGCAAAGGATCCCGTCTCCATGATCCCGCTGCTCGAATTGCCCACCAATAGCTTCGCATGCCGCAGCAAGCTCCAATACGTCGTCGCGTCCAGATTCACGAATACGTGCCCGTTCCCGCGCGCTCTCAAAAACAAGTTTGTACGGGCGATGAGCGCCCGGCTTCCGGCATCGGCATTTGGATAGCAGAACAAAAGCTCGTCCGGAACCTGTGACAGCGCCGAAAACAGCGCGTCCGTTTCTTCCAAAGTATCCTCAGCCAAAGTGACGGGATGATACGAAATCAGAACCGGCGGAATCTTCAAATCGCAGCCCAGTTTTTCTTCCAGTTGCTCCCGCGTGAGCAATGTGGACCGTCGCAAGTGATCTAGCGAGGGAGCCCCCGCGCGATGCACTCGCCACTCCTCTTCCCCCATCGCAATGACGCGCCCGCGAGCGGCAATCGTGGACGTAAAGTGAATATGCGCCATTTTGGTAAGTGCATTGCGCACCGCATCGTCAATTGCGCCTTCACTGATTTCCCCTCCCTCAATATGGGCAATGGGAATGCGCAAAGCCAAAGCCACCGAAGCCGGCGCCAGCATCTCGTATCGGTCTGCGATCAGCAGCAGAATGTCTGGACGAAGCACGCCGAGATGTTCGGCAAGTCCGAGGACCGCCACGCCAATCGTCTTCGCCATGCCCACGTCGGAATCGGAGCTGAGCAGGCACTCAATCCGCGCAGCTATGGGAAAACCGTCCTTCTCAATTTCCTGAATAGTGTTGCCGAATTCGGAAGAGAGGTGTGCCCCCAGAACGATGATTTGCAGATCCACATCCGCGCGATCGGCCAACGTTCGCATCGGCCAGTAAAGATGGCTGTAATCCGCCCGTGAACTGGTAACCACCCCGATTTTGCGCCGTTGCTCACTCATGCGCCACTAATCCACGCTTCATACTTGGCACCAACTGGTAAATCCTGTTCCAGAACCCTTTCGAGTCTTGAGCCCATTTATCTCCGCTCCCGATTATACGGGCTCGCCGCCACCTAAGTGACCCACTCGCTCCCGTGTGGTGTCTTGCCCGAACACACTTTAGCGTTTGCCGCGCTCCTTGTTGGGAGCGCCATGGTCGCATGCTTGTCAAGTGTGATTCCGTTCGCCAATCTACGTCCGCGGATCCAACGCTCACCCTTCCACGAACGCTTTCAGCCTCCCCAGTGCTTCATCCCACTGCGCGGACACACGATCCAGATACTCCCTCATTTCTTCCATCGTCTGCGGATCGAACTCGAATAAGCTCTCGCGGCCCGTACGCACGCTGTGCACAATTCCCACTCCTTCCAGAACTCGAAGGTGCTTGGTTATCGCCTGTCGCGTAAGCCCAGATCCTTCGGTGAGCTGCGCGATGGAATAGGTCCGTCCCTCACTGAGTTTTGCAACCAGCAGTAGTCGCGTCTCCTCGCCCAGGGCCGCAAACACCAGCGCATTCCGCCCCAGCCCCTCCCTCTTACGTTTTCTTTGCGACATAGCTCTCAATGTTCTTCATCTGCTCCGCCCAACCGCCTTCATTTCTGCGGAATGCTTCCTCTCGACGGTCGCTCGGGAGTTTGGCGAAGCCGGACTCGGTTAGCACCAGCAGCGTCCCGCCCGCGATCTTCTCTAGCCGGAATTCGACCAGCGTGCTCGGTTCCCCCGAGTAGTCCAGCGGTTGGTTCCCTTTTTCAAAGGACTTCGGGTGAGGCCATGTGAAGGAAAATAGCCGTTCCGGTTCCATTTTCTGTACCACCGCGTGCCACTTCACGTGCTCGTACCCTGGATGGGTTATGTATCCAGTCGAAACTTGCCCCACCACGAACGGCCCCTCCAGCTTCACTCGAAACCACTCCCCAAATTCCCGGTAGTCCGTCAGCGCTCGCCATACCCGCGATACCGGCGCCTTCAATTCAATCCGCTTCTCGATGCGATCCGTCATCATATGCAACCTCCAGGTTGCATATTAAACCCGCTTCCTTCTCCGTGCAACTTTTTCGTTGCCTATCCTCTTCTTTAGTTCTTAAACGATTTGCACCAGGTCCGGTGGGCACTCCCGCAGGTTCTCGATGGACACGTTTTTCTCCGACTTGTAGACGTCGGCCGCTGGCAGCATCCCGTAGCTGCGATTCCGTCCTTCGCGCTTCGCCAAGTACAGCGCCTTATCCGCCAGTTCGATTACGTTGTCGATCGACAACGCCCCCACGTCCTCCAGCAGCCATGGATAGGGAGCCCAGCCAATCGAGCAGGTTTTGTGAATCTCCACGCCGTTCCCAACGTCAAACGGCACGTTGCGAATCGCCTCCAGCACGCGGCCGCAAAGCAACGACGCGTTGTCCCGGTCTGTGGTCCGGCACACCAGCAAAAACTCTTCCCCGCCCCAGCGCACCAGGTCATCCGAACGCCGCATCACGGAAGCAATGCGCTTGGCCACTTCCTGGAGCAGGCGATCTCCCGCCGCATGGCCGAGGTCATCATTCACCCGTTTGAATCGATCGATATCCACGAGCAGGAAGATCAGTTCCTGTCCTGGTTGGCCGGGGTCACCGCATCCTGGCGTTTTGAGGTGCGAGCGCGTCGCTTGCGCGCTGTCCGTCGGGATTGTCTCGTAAAAATATCGTCGGTTTCGTGTTTTGGTCAGCGGATCCGTCAGCGAAATTTCCTCTAGCTCCCTGTTCTTCTGCATCAATTCCGCGCTGCGTTGCGCTACCGCCTTTTCCAGTTCCAACCGTCGCCGGTTCAACGCCCGTGTGCGCAATGAAACGTATCCCCAGAAGCATCCCAGCAACGCAAATGCTCCCGCCACCCGCGCCCACCACGTCTGCCAGAAATTGGGCAACACTTCGAACCGGAACGTCGCCGGATTCGATGTCAGCGCGATCCCCGGTTCTCGGCACTGCACCCAAAATTCATAGTTCCCCGGTGGCAATCCTCCGTACTGCACTTCCCTCTCCTGCGTTTCCGTGGCCTGCTGTTCCAGCCCCCGTAATTGGTATTGGCACGCTACCCGCTCCGCATTTCTCAAAACCATCGGCGAAAATTGCACGGTTAGCCCACCGTCGGCTGATCGCACTTTGGGCGCTTCTTGCCCCTCTCTCTCTTGGCCACCCAACGTCACTTTCGTCAGCTCCACATTCAGTTGTTCTTCTTTTGGCTTTTCTGCCTCCGGTCTATACCTGGCCAAGCCACGCGACGTCGCGATCGTATAACTTCCGTCTTTCTCCTCGCGCACTCCCGTCCACGGACTTACGTCATCCCATAACAATCCATCCGCATGACTCAGCCTCTGCAGCGTTCCATTCGGCGACCGAATCGCCAGTCCGTCCGGGCCGTCAAACCACACGCGCCCTTTCGAGTCGTGCCCCACGATCAACCAATCCCAACCGTGGTTTTCAAAGTGCGCCTTACCCGTGTCATCCACCACGATTCGCGTCACTTCCACGACGTCGTTGTAGGCCACCCAGGCTTCCTTATCGCTCAAGGCGGCCATACTGGTAATCGCCTGCCCCTGCAAACCATCCTTCATCGTCAACGTTTGCCAGTTCTTTCCATCGAACCGGTACACGACTGCTGTTCCCGTTACCCAAAGTGCCCCTTCCGGAGAGAACGAAACGTAGAACACTTCCGTTCCTGTCCGCAGCGGCAGCGGCACATCCTTGGGTTCCGAGTTTGGATTTCGCGTGTCGAACCGCACCAGGTGGTCCGGCGTCGTCGCCCAGATCTCTCCATCTGGTGAAGCATATACTGTCTGGTACGGCCTTCCGCGGTAGCCTGTGTGTATCGAACTCGAAAAATTATCGGCGTTGATCCGCACCAACGCCCCTGTCACAGTGAGTGCCCAGATTGAACCGTCTCCCGCCACTTGCATTTGCCGCACTTGCGCTCGTATGGTTCCGTCCAGCGATGGGATCTTCTCCCACTTATGCTGCTGCGCGTTCCACACTGCCATGCCTCGCGCCGTGCTCACCCAAAGCCTGCCGCTGTGATCTCTCTGTGTAGCCCACGTTGTGTTGTCGGGAAGCCCTTCCGCCGTCGTCCACCCCGTCCATTCGTGCACACCCGGCAGCCGGTCCAGCCCCGTTCCCGATCCACCAATCCACAACGTCCCTTCGCGGTCTTCCATTGCAAATTGAATATCGTTGCTCGATATTCCTTGCTTGTCGGTAATCACTTGCCATTGCCCGCCCGAGCCTTCCCAATACAATCCCGTCGAAGAGGGCACCAGTAATTTCCCTCTCTGGTCGAGCGTCGGCTTCCCTTCCACATCGTCCGCCGGTCCGATCGCCATTTTCTCCAGCGTGAGCTTGTGCGCCACAGGGTCCAGCCGCGCCAGCTTCGTGGCTGTGCGCAACCACAACTCATTTTCTTTGCTCCATACCAACGCCACCACGCGTTCTGCCGGAATCTCTATTCCTGGATCGACCCCCACTTTGTTCGAACCCGCCTCAACATGCGCCAGGTGCTTTCCATACGTGAACCAGATTGAATCATCCTGTGCCCGCGCGATTCCCGTTGCGGCTTCGCTGATCCCCTCCGCATCACCCAACACCATATTCTGCGCGGGATTATGTGCATCGACTCGTAGCACCCCGTGATTGAACAGCAGCGCATACACGATGCTCTTGCTATCCACGGCGAATATCTGCGTGCCATTCGCAAACGCCATTGCTGAAGCTGGAATCTTCAGGCCCTCAAATCCGCCATTTTTGTAATACGCAATTCCACGATTCCCTGCAAACCATGGCGTGCCATCCGGCGCAATCAACAGATCCAGGACGTAATGCCCAATCAGCCCTTCAACTTCCGTCATCTTCTGCGCCCGTGCACCATCGTAGCGGAACAGTCCCGTTTGCGTTCCGATCCACAAGAATCCTTCCTTATCCTGCCCCATCGCCGTTACCGTCACCGCCCCCAGTCCAAACTGGTCCGCCAGTCTTTGCACCGTTAATCGGGGGTTATCAGGAAAATGAACTTGCGGCGCTTCCGTGGCCGTTACCCTCCCCATGCACGCGAGAGCGCACAGGAGTGCCAAGGTGCGGATTTTGCTTGCTTTGGGCACAGGTTTAGCCAATTCACGAAGCGCTACTGGCGCGTTTGGGCGGTGGCGATTGCCAGTACTTCGCGATCGAGTCAGGTTAAATCACGGTCCGGTAGGGGTAAATCCCACAAAGGTACTTTGTTGTAGTACTAGCGACTCGTTACTATTTCGGTATCGAGATCTTTTCTGCCTTCTCTTGTCGTGGGCTTCCTGTCCCCACGGAACGCATTTCTCCCGTTTTCGCCTCTTTGTTTCTCGTTCCCTTCGCCATATTTTCCAGCAACAATTTCCGGAACTTCGTCCGTTCTTCCATCCCTATATCCACAATCTCAAACGACATGTCCTGAGCCCGGTAATCCCTCATCAGTGCGGTGGCTTGCAGGTTGCGCAATCCTACCTGCAAGCGCAACTGCACCTGCGTCCCCGGAGCAAGATGCATGTTGGTTGTCGCGACTCCTCCGCTCAGGCTGGCCGTCTTGATTTCCAGGTGGCAATTCTGCTTCAAGTTGGTGCTCACCGCAGAGATGGATTTCTGCAGCCGCACGCGTGTGTGTCTCCGGTGGCGTACAAATTTCGAGTTGTGCGGTACTTCGAGCGGCGCCAACCTCAAGTCGCCTTGCTCAATCCCGCTTTTTGGTAAATATTCCTTCACCCATTCCGAGTCCAGTTTCTCCAACGCCTGTAACGCCGCAATTCGCAACTCCTGTGGATGCACCCACCCGAACATTTTGCGCCCTTCCAAAATCCTCTTTAGCGCGTTGATGGACTCCGCCGCCTTCAGCCGCCCCAGCGCTTCCACAGCCTTCACTCTCAAGTATGGCGCTGCGCCCGCCGGCAGATCTCCATCCGCCACTGTCAGCAGGCGTCCCAGTGCCTCCCGATCTTCCGTCATTCCCGCTTCATCCACTACCAGCGGCATGATCAACGGGTCCACATGATCGAGCACTGCCAGCAGGATTCGGCAGCGTTCTCCGGCTCCGCAAGACGCGATCTGCCTCACCATGCGGTCCTGCGCCGCCCTCGGAAAATCCTTTATGCGCGAAGGCAGGTACACCGCCGCCGCCGTCGGATCCAGCCTCACCAGCAATCCCACCATCTCCACGGCTTCCGCGTGTGGCCCGCCGCGCACCGTGCTTCTCAAGTACTGCAGCGCCTCTTCTCCCAAGTCGTGCGCCAGATTCGCTATGTTCTCCAGGTCGTCGCGATACTGGCAGCGATTGAACCGCACCGCAAGCTGCTCCATCGCTGTTTGCGGCAATTGCCTCAATACCCCCGTGAGTCCCGCAGAGAGTTGCCTTGTTCGCAATGCCTCTTCCACAAACTCCGGCACGCGAGCTTCGATTCCCATCTTTGATCGCAGCGTCTCCGCGATGCCCGGCCGTTGCGTCTCTACGCCCATCAATAGGTTCAGTGCTTGTTCCATCGCCGGGTAGCACCGCTTTGCCGCCGCTTCCTGGCTCAGCCGCACAAACGCCGCGCTCACCAGCGATTGCAGATCCTGGTCCTGCTCCACGCTTAGCCGCACTCCCACGTGCTGCAATGCCTGCACCAGCAGTCGCGGGTCTGCCTGCGCATAGAGCTCGGCCATCTCCGAAAGGCCCGTTGCGGCCCGCTTCCGTGCGTCCGGCTCCTCACTGTCCGCGCAGCTCGCGTAGTTCTTCAAAATGCTGATCGCTTCGGCAAGGTCACCTTGCGCGATCAGTCCCGCCACGTACGACTGCACATTCTTTGGTGGAATACACCATGCTTCTGAAGACAGCAGCACTTCTCTCTTCGCGCTCTCCGGCACACTCGCCCAGAACTGCCGGTCTAGCAATTCCCGATGCGACTCCACCAGCAGCCCTGCTTCCGTCATTTTGTCTTCATGCTGCCCCAGGATTTTTCGCAGCGCTTCGATTTCCTGGTTCATGCGGTCCAGCATCTGCCGCACCGCGTTTACCTTCACCTCGCCGCGTTCGAACCGCTCCAGCGCGAATCGAATCGACAAGTGTTCCGCCAATTTCACCAGCATGCTCTGATCGAGTTTCGTATTTTTTCCCTGCTCGGCGATCCCCGCCAGTGCGTTCCGCAGTACGTCCTGCGCTCTACAGGGCAACTGGGCTACTTGCCCCTGAAACTCCACCGCCGCTGCCGCAGGGTTTGTTCCACTCCCCACTTTCCCAAATGTCGTCAGCGCATGCAGAATCGCGCAAATCTCTTCATCCGTCGGTTCGCCCTGGCTTTCACCAATCCCTTTTCCTCCTCCGCGCGTGCCGGTTCCAAATCCTGTGCCAATTCCCGATCCTCGGCCTGTGCCTGTTCCCATTCCGGAGCCAGTCCCATTGCCTCCGCCTGCTCCCTTTCCGACTCCCGCACCTATTCCAGTGCCAGTGCCCGTTCCGCTTCCTGCGCCTGTCCCAAAACTCGCTCCTGTGCCGAAGCCTGCCCCCGGTCCCATTCCGCTACCAAATCCGAGCCCACTCCCCGTGCCCCAGCCAATGCCACTCCCTGTGCCACCTCCGCCGGGTCCGCCTACTCCACCTCCGCTTCCACCTTTTCCATCGCCGCTTCCGCCGCCACTCGTTCCGTTACCGCCTGTTCCACCCCCGCCAGACCCTTCCCCACTGCCTCCACTCCCCGTTCCGCCTGACATCGATCCTTCCGCCGCCGCGATCAACTCCAGTAGCTTCTGCGGATCGTTCAACATTCTCTTGAACGAATCCTGGTCCTCTCCGAACGAGGCTGCAGCGATCTGTGCCGCTACACTGGCATCCTTCAATCGCGCATCCGTTGCCACGAAGCAAATCTCGTTCACGTGTATGCCTTGCGCTCCCGCAATGGCGTCCTTCAGTTGCTGCGCTAACTCTGCAGGTTTCGCCTTCCCGGTCGGAAATGCGTGCACCAATTTGGCAAGCTCTTCCTGCGTGACGCTAGGCTGGAACTGGATGCTCGCCAGCCCTGCTGCGCTCAGCAATTGCGCAAACTGTTTTTCCGCCGGCGCCCCCTCCAGCGGCACTCCGTCCAGCAACAATTGCGCTCCTGTGGCTCCGAGCAGTAGCCCGCTTTCCGCATTCTCCGGCACGGCCGAACGCAGTTCACCCCACGCGATCTGTAACTGCTCGATGGTGCGTGCGTGGTCGTACCCATACAGGCGCGCAAACTTCAATAATATGTTGAGGCTTCGAACAAATGCGCGGGCGGCTGTTGCTTTCGGGTCTGTTTTCATCCCAGGTCCGTACCTTCGCCCGTCGCTAGTCCCGACGGTTTTATCGGAAGTACACCTTCTCTAGTACGGTAGGCCCCCTACACCGGTCTCACAATGGTACAGTCGTCCCATGTGACTCGCTCGCTAGCTCGTCTCTTGGACAGTCTGCCGCCCCTGTTCTTTCGGACGGTTTTTCTTCAACGAGTACAGGTCTACCTGTGGGAAATCTTGCCTTGGCTGGCTACTATCTCGAAATCGACAACCGGGTTTGCCGCCGGCTTCGGTTGCTCACTTGGGCGGGTTGCGGCAATCCCCCCAACTCCAGCAGTAGCTTCCTCAGCCGCGATCTCTCGTCCAACTCCATATCCACAAATTCGAACGCCATGGCTTGTGGCCGCGCTCCACGCACAATCGCCTGCGCCCGAATGTTCCTCACGCCATGCGACAACTTCACCGTCAACAATGACCCCGGCGCCAGGTGGCGATCCGCCGCCCCAATGGCCCCACCCATATTCAGTTCCGCGATCGATATCCTCATGTTCTCGCGCAAGTTTGTCGTTACCGCTGGCACGTGCTTTGTCAATTTCAGCCGTGCATATCTTCGCTGCCGGATCACCGACGCATTTGGTTCCGGGTCCGTCGGCTCCAGCACCAGGTCCTTTCGATCCAGTCCGCTCGAAGCTATCTTTTCCATTGCCACCGTCGGCTCAATCTTTTGCAGTGCCTGTGCCGCCGCGATTCTCAACTCCGTGTGGTACGCCCACCGCCAAACCTGCTTGGCCTCCAAAATCTTCTGCAGGATCGGGCTCGCCGCGCTCGCTCGCAACCTTCCCGCAGCTTCGATGGCTTTGATGCGCGTGAACCCTGGCGTGCTGTCATCTTGCAACAAATCCACGACCTTCGTAATGCACTCCGTTCGCCCGCTCATCCCCATCTCGTCCACCGCCAGCGGCCGAATCAGAGGATCCAGTGTGTCGTACAACGCCACCAGCAACCTCGCCCTCTGCTCCACGGGCGCGCTCGATAACTGCCTTACTGTCCGGTCGTGCGAAGCACGCGGCCATTGCGACAATCGCGTTGGCAGCGTCTTCTCGACCGAGTCCGGGTCAAGTTGCGTAAGCAACCCGATCACCTCGGTGGCTTCATTCGCCGGTGCATTCTGCAACGTCTCTGACAAGCGTTGCACCGCTTCTTCTCCCAATCCGGAGACAAGTGATCCTAAAAGCTCGCAATCCTCTCGGAATCCGCAATTCGCAAACCGCGTCGTCACGTAATGCAATGTGGTTTTCGGCATCAGCGTCAGAATATCCAGCAAACCATCGGGGATCTGACCCGTTCTCATGGTGTCTTCCACGAATTCCGGCACCCGCTCTTCCGCTCCAAATCTTTGCCGCAGATTGTTCGTGGATCCCGGCCGCAATGCCTCCACAGTGTCCAGTGAGGCCAACGCCTGCTGCATCGCGGGATAGAATCGCTTCGAACCCGCCTCTTGGCTCATGCGCACGAAGGCCGCTCCGAGCAGCGTCTGCAAGTCTGTTTCCCGTTCGATCGACAACTGGTTCCCCAGTCTCTGGATCACATCGATCAACGCGCTCCCGTCCCCGCTTCCATAAAACTCCGCCAGGTCCGCCAGTCCGATCGCCGTGGTCCGTCGCGCTTCCGGCGCCTCCAGGGCCACGCATGCCGCATATTTCGTCAAAATTTCGTTGACTGTCTTCAATTCACCGCGCCGCAGCATCTCTTCGAGGAACGCGCGCACGTTCCGCGGCGGAACGCACCACGCTTCGTCCGACGTCAACACTTCTTTCTTGTTTTCTTCCGGTACCTGCAACCAGAATTCCTGGTCCAGAAGTTCGGTGTAGGACTGCACCGAAATCCCCGCGTTCGCCATGGTCTCTTCTTGTTGACCAAGGATCTTCCGCAGCGCTTCAATTTCTGAGTTCATGCGATCCAGCAGCTGTTTCACCGCATTGACGCGCAGTTCCCCCCGCTCGTAGCTATCCAGCGCAAAGCGAATCGCCACGTGTTCCGCGAGCTTTAACAACATCGGTTTGTCCGGCTTGTCCATCGGCGCTTGCGCCGCCAACCCAGCCAATGCCTGCTGCAATGTGTATTGCGCCCGCACCGGTAACGCCGTCAATCGCGACTGAAACGTCGCCGTGTCCATCCGGTTCTCGGGGTCTTTTCTCGATTTCCCCAGTTGGGAAAACAATCCGATCATAGAGCGGACTTCTTCCTCGGCGACCGAATAAGTTCCGCTCTCCCCTCCGCCCGGGCCCGTGCCAGCTCCTGTTCCGCCGGCCATCGCGCCCCGCAGCATCGCTGAAGCGCTCAGCCATTTTCCGGGCTCTTGGCCTCCACCACTTCCGCCACCAAATCCTCCGCCGCCGCCCGTGCCACCGCCTCCGCCGCCGGCTCCGCCTGACCCCGTTCCTCCGCCTACACCGCCTCCACCACCGCTTCCGCCGCCGGGTCCAC
>Ga0181526_10002643_pt1 | contig 15332 bp, 10 predicted proteins | sample PEATcosm2014_Bin_35_FD_119750 | JGI IMG/M metagenome (GOLD analysis project Ga0181526, IMG submission 119750) | Peatland microbial communities from MTU Mesocosm Facility, Houghton, MI, USA - PEATcosm2014_Bin06_30_metaG | ecosystem: Environmental > Terrestrial > Soil > Wetlands > Peat | place...
CCGGACCAGAACCGATGCCGAGTTCCGCGGCAAGCTGCTGCTGGTTTATTTCGGTTACACCTTCTGCCCCGATGTCTGCCCGACCGATCTGCAGGAGATCGCGCTGACGCTCGACCGCCTCGGCCCGGCCGCCGATGCGGTGCAGCCGCTGTTCATCTCGGTCGACCCCGACCGCGATACGCCGGACGTGCTGGCGCGCTATGTCGGGCTGTTCCACCCGCGCCTGATCGGGCTCACCGGCACGCCGGAGAAGACCCGCGACGTCGCGCTCGCCTACAAGGTCTATTACGCGAAATACCGGCCGCCCGGCGGCGGCGACGACGTCATCGACCATACCGGCTTCATCTATCTGATGGACCGCGACGGCGACTATCTCGGCTTCTTTCCGCCCGGCACATCGGCCGACCGCATGGCCGCGGTCATCGAGGCCCGGCTGAAGGAGTAGCCCCCGGCGCCGGCGCTTGCGCCATCGTCGCGGCCAGCTCGGCGAAATCCGCCACGACCAGGTCCGGCCGGTGCGGGGTTTCGCCGAACGGCCGCCGACGCCGGTCGACGAAGGCGGTGCGCATGCCGAACGATTTCGCCCCGATGCAGTCGAACGCGTGATTGGCGACGAACAGGATGGCGGAGCGGTCCTCGCCGATGATCTGCTCGGCCTTGGCGTAGGTCCTCCAGTGCGGCTTGAAGGCGCCCGCCTCCTGCACCGAGATCACCCGGTCGAAGGCAAATCCGATGTGCGGCTTGGCCGCCTCCAGCATGTCGCGGTCCCCGTTGGACAGGATGGCGAGCCGGTATCCGGCCGCCCGCAGCGTGTGCAGCGCCGCGACCACGTCGGCAAACGGTTTGAGCTTCTCGATCTCGCCGACCAGCCAGCGCACCTCGTCCTGGCTGTAGGAGATGCCGCAGCGGTCCATGACGTAGGACACGGCACGATGACCGATCTGCCGGTATGGCGTGTGGCCGCGGTCGCACAGCGCATCGATCATCGAGCTCTCGAAGTGCGTGCGCTGCCACCAGGTGACGAAGCTGTCCGGCCTGCCCTCCCAGCCCTTGCGCTTGAGGAACGGCCCGACCGCCTCGGTGAGGCCCTTCTGCATGTCGACGATGGTGCCGTACTGGTCGAACGCCAGCCATTTGATTTCGCGCTTGAGAATGTCCGACATGCCGGAGAGCGTCCTTCGGCGGTGGGCGGAGCTGCGGTCTGGCCGAAACCATTCACCGGCGAGGTCATGATTGCAACATCGATCCGGCCTCGCTATGGCCACCGTTGAGGATCCGCAGAGGGTTGCCGCAGTGCCAGGGATAGCCTCCGACCCGATCGACGGCGAATACGATTACATCATCGTCGGTGCCGGCTCGGCCGGCTGCGTGCTGGCGAACCGGCTGTCGGCCGATCCGCGCACCAGGGTGCTGGTGCTCGAGGCGGGCGGCAGCGACAACTGGATCTGGTTCCACATTCCGGTCGGCTATCTGTTCGCCATTGGCAATCCGCGCGCCGACTGGTGCTTCCGCACCGAGCCCGAGGAAGGGCTCAACGGCCGCAGCCTCGACTACCCGCGCGGCAAGGTGGTGGGCGGCTCGTCGGCGATCAACGCCATGATCTACATGCGCGGGCAGGCGGCCGACTACGATCACTGGCGCCAGCTCGGGCTGGCCGGCTGGGGGTTCGACGACGTGCTGCCGTTCTTCAAGAAGCACGAGGACCATTTCCTCGGGCCGAGCGACAGCCACGCGGTCGGCGGCGAATGGCGCATCGAGGCGCCGCGGGTGCGCTGGGACATCACCGACGCGTTCCGTGATGCAGCGGCGCAGACCGGCATTCCGCCGATCGACGATTTCAACACCGGCGACAATGAGGGCTCGTGCTATTTCCACGTCAATCAGCGGCGCGGCCGGCGCTGGTCGGCGGCGCGCGGGTTCCTCAAGCCCGTGCTCGACCGCAAGAACCTGAGGCTGATCACCGGCTGCCTGGTCGAAGCCGTGGCGTTCGAGGATCGCCGAGCGGTCGGCGTCGCCTGGCGCGGCAACGGGGGGTCGCGGCTGGCACGTTGCCGCGGCGAGGTGATCCTGGCGGCCGGCGCGATCGGCTCCGTGCAGATCCTGCAATTGTCCGGCGTCGGCCCGGCCGCAAAGCTCGCAAGGCTCGGGATCCCGACGGTGCTCGACCGGCAGGGGGTGGGTGAAAACCTGCAGGATCACCTGCAGCTCCGCCTGATCTATCGCGTCTCCGGCATCAAGACCCTGAACGAAACCTATCATTCGGTGCTCGGCCGCGTCGGCATGGGGCTCGACTATGCGCTGCGCCGCCGCGGACCGCTGACCATGGCGCCGTCGCAGCTCGGCCTGTTCACCAGATCCGACCCGTCGCGCGAGCGGGCCAATATCCAGTTCCATGTGCAGCCGCTGTCGCTCGAAAAATTCGGCGAGCCGCTGCATCGCTTTCCGGCGTTCACGGCGAGCGTGTGCAATCTCCAGCCGACCACCCGCGGCTACGTCGGGCTGCGCTCGCGCGATCCGACGGACGCCCCGGTTATCAAGCCGAACTATCTGTCGACCGACGAGGATCGCCGGGTGGCGGCGCAATCGATCCGGGTCGCCCGGCGCATCGCGGCGGCGCCGGCGCTCGCGCCCTTCGCGCCGACCGAATACCTGCCGGGTCCCGAGGTCGGCGACGACGAGGCGGCGCTGATCCACGCCGCCGGCGACGTCGGCACGACCATTTTTCACCCGGTCGGCACGGCCAGGATGGGGCGCGCCGGCGACCCGTCCGCCGTGGTCGACGATCGGCTGCGCGTCTTCGGCCTCGAGCGCCTGCGGGTCATCGACGCCTCGGTGATGCCGACGATCACGTCGGGCAACACCAATGCGCCGACCATGATGATCGCCGAAAAAGGCGCCGCCCTGGTGCTCGCCGACCGGAACCGGTGAATGCCGATCCGTTCGCAAGAGGGATGCGATGAATCTGGTGGAGCGCGTGAAGGCGATCCTGCTGGCGCCGCAGTCCGAGTGGTCGGTGATCGAACGCGAGCCCGGAGGCCTGGCTTATCTATTTGTCAACCATGTGGCATTTCTCGCCGCCATTCCGGCCGCCTGCGGCTTCATCGGCATGGCGGTCATCGGCATCCCGGTTCCGGTGATCGGCACCTTGCGCGTCTCGTTCATATCGGCACTGATCTCTGCCATCGTGAGCTACCTGTTCGCTTTCGTCGCCGTCTACGTCGTCGCCCTGATCGTCGATGCGCTGGCTCCGACATTCGGGGCAGCCAGGAGCCCTGAAAATGCCCTCAAGCTGGCGGCCTATTCCTATACGCCGGTCTGGCTGGTCGGCGTCTTCCTGCTGGTTCCCGGGCTGTGGTTCATGAGAATCCTCGGACTCTACGGCCTCTACCTGATGTGGCTCGGGATTCCCGTTCTCATGAAGGCGCCCAGCAGAGAAAATTCGACCATCGGTTACTTCGCGGCGATCATTGTCTGCGCGATCGTGATCGGCTACATCCTGTCGCGCATCGTCGGGCTCATCGTCGGCGTCCCGGTCTCATCGCTCTGATCACGACGAGCGGGCGCCCGTCCGGCCATGGATCTTGTTGCACTGCAAAGCTCAATCTTTAGCCTTGAAATTGCAATATTTCGCGCCACAATGGCTGCCGCGTGTGGGGCCACTGTCATAGTCGGCTTGACGGCAGCCATGAGCATTGGCTTGGTGATCATGGCTCGTCTTCGCGGAGGACGGTCGGGTGCGCGATTCGGACGCTAAATCAACGTGTTGGTGGAATAGCCCGCCAGTCCCGGTAAGCTGAGCACCTTGCGGCCCGGAGGCCAATCTTTCTGTTGGAGGATTCGATCATCGGCGCTACGCTACCATTGCGCCAACAAGAATAATGCTCGCGCCTTCGGCGCGTTGGGAGGAGACCATGGTCAAAGTGCAACGCCATCTTCGCGGCGGCCGGCAGGCGCAGTCGCAGCCGGCTGATCGGCGACCAGCTCACATAAGATGATGGCCGTCTGCCTGTCAGGAATCGAGCGGGACGAGCCAGGCTTGTGGGACCCGCCAGCCCCGCCAAGCCAAGTCGTGCCTAGTCGATACGAACCACAAGGAGGGTCGAGAATCATCGTCACATGCATGCCAACTTAACTCGTCGACAAATTCAAATTCAGGCAGGAGGAAACGCTGATGACGTGGGATTCGTATAGCCATCACTCGGGCCAAAGGTGGAAATCGACCAAGGGAGCGATTCTACCCGGCGTGTGCCTTGCGACCTTGCTAGTCGCGGGAGGAATGGGCTCGGCCGGCGCAGCAGACTATACCCCAGTGACCAATGCCCGTCTGCACAATCCAGAGCCGGCGAACTGGCTGATGGCCCGCGGCAATTACCAGGGCTGGAGCTACAGCGCCCTCGACCAGATCAACACCGGGAACGTGAGAAACTTGGTGCCGGTCTGGAGCTTCTCGACCGGCGTGGATTCCGGTCACGAATCCGCCCCGATCGTGAATAACGGAGTCATGTTCGTCAGTACACCATACAGCCAGGTGCTGGCGCTCGATGCGGCCACCGGCGACCTGCTGTGGCGCTACAAGCGCAAGATACCAGAGGGGTTCAGCGCGCTGCACAACACCAGCCGGGGCGTGGCCCTGTACGGCGACAAGGTCTTTTTCCCGGCCCTCGACGCGGTGCTGGTCGCGCTCGATGCCAAGACCGGCAAGATCGCCTGGGAGACGAAGGTCGAGGACTGGAAGACCGGCTACTACATGACCATGGCCCCGCTGGTCGTGAAGGGCAAGGTGCTTGTCGGCGTTGCCGGCGGCGAGTTCGGCGTGCGTGGATTCGTCGAGGCGTTCGATGCCGAGACCGGCAAGTCGGCGTGGAAGACCTACAGCATTCCCGCGCCTGGCGAGCCGGGCAGCGACACTTGGCAGAAGGCCGACACGTGGAAGACCGGCGGCGCATCCACGTGGATGACTGGGAACTACGATCCCGACGCGAACGTGGTCTATTGGGGCACCGGCAACGCTTCGCCCTGGTTCGGCGATCAGCGCCCCGGTGACAATTTGTACACCTCCTCCACGCTCGCGCTCGATGGAGACACCGGGCAGATCAAGGGGTATTTCCAGTACCACCAGAACGAGTCGTGGGACTGGGACGAAATGAATGCCCCGATGTTGGTGGACTTCCAGAAAGACGGGACCACCACGAAGGGCTTGCTGAAGCCGGCGCGCAACGGCTACCTGTACTGGCTGAAGCGCAACCAAGACGGCAGTATCTCATACGTCAACGCTGAGCCATACGTGCCGCAGAACGTCTTCAAGAGCATCGATGCAAAGACCGGCCGGCCTGACGTCGACCTGGCCCACAAGCCGGGTACGGGAAAGTCCGCGCAGTTCTGCCCCGGCCTGTGGGGTGGCAAGGACTGGCCGTTCGAGGCCTACAACCCGAAGACTGGCATGGTGTACATTCCTTCCAACGAAAACCACTGTAACACCTTGCAGGGCAAGGTCGAGCAGCGCGTCCCAGGACAGTGGTGGACTGGCGTCGCCGTGCCAGACCTCAACTTCTCGGTCGACACCAAGGCGGCGTTCTATGGCGAGATCCAGGCATACGACGTCAACACCGGCAAAAGGGCTTGGCGGGATCTGTATTCCGGCTCGATGATGTGGGGCTCGCTGCTCACCACTGCGGGTGGCCTCGTCTTCGGAGGCGGCACCAATGACCGCGAGTTCCGCGCCTACGATGGGAAGACAGGCGAGCAGCTCTGGCACTTCCGCACCAACTCCGGCATCGTCGCGCCGCCTTCGACCTTCGAGGTCAATGGCGTCCAGTACATCGCGGTGCAGTCCGGATGGGGTGTCGACGCCGCATTCCAGGAGGGGCTCATGAGCGATTTGGTCGGCTGGCAGAAGGACGTGCCGCAGGGCGGCGTCATCTGGGTGTTCGCCGTATCCAAGTGAACTTGGCTGCGTCGTCGCCTTCGTGGGTTTATTCTGGCCAGCCGCCCCGCACGGGCGGCTGGCTTTCTCATGCGTTTGACCTTAGTCGACTTTTCGGAAATTCTCCCATGCAACATGCTCGACCAAATTCGACCCTGGCCCGCCTCCGCGCGTTCGCCCTGCTCGCCGCGATACCGATAGCCCTCGCGGTCAGCCTCGGCGGGCGCGCCGTTGCCGAGGAATCGGCTGCCTACGCTGTAGAGGTGAGCGACGTGACCGCCAAGGTCGGCGAGCACGCAGTGTTGCTTGCGACCCTGAGGATCCGCAACGGCTATCGGATTCTCAAATCATACAACAATCGCGTGGTCGCGCTTTCCTCGTGGGACGATGGCGTCGCGTTCGACGGCAAGATGGTGCCGGCCACGGTGGAAGAAGGGGCGCTCGTCTTCGCAGTCGGCTTGCAAGCTACCAAGCCCGGAAGCCACCCGATCAACGGAATCTTCCGCGTCGGCTACGTTCAGGGCACCGACGAGATGGCTATAGTATCGGTGCGATTGATCGCCAATGTCACCGGAACCGAGTAGCTCGCGTGGGGCGACCGTGGTTGCGGACAGTTCGCTCCATTCGCCGGCCAATGCAATGGGTCGCTCGACCTCGAAATAGGGATTCCCATCGAGTGCAATTCGATCGGTTTCGTGGAATGATCGTCCAGACGTCCATGGCGGCGCATGTCTTGCCGGCGAACCGCGCACACTTCGCCGGAACATGCTCCAGAAGCAAAGCGGACTTGTTCAACGCGAGGAGTTACACAATGCAGAGGCGCAATTGGCTTTATGGTCCCTGCTACCAGCGTCGCGCTGTTCTTGGGTTGGCATTGACGCCGTTCCTGGCCGGCGCGGCGCGGGCTGAAGACCCCGCCACAAAACCGCCGCTGCCGGATGATCGGTTCGTGTACTTGACCGGTCCCAAAGAAGGCCAGGTCGTGAAGGTCGATGATCTCGAACTTGGCGGTCCTCAGGTGCAGGCGTACCCGGTCGCGCTAGACGGCACGGTGCGGAACGAATCGCTTCTCAATCTGGTGATCCTGGCGCGTTTTGACCCAGCCGGACTCACCGAGGAAACGCGGGCGCGGGCGGCCGAGGGCGTCGTCGGTTATTCCGGCATCTGCACTCATCAGGGCTGTCCGGTTAACATGTGGTCAAAGGACCTGAACGCCTTTGTCTGTTCCTGCCATGGTTCCGCCTACGATCCCAAGAACGGCGCAGAAGTAGTGGCGGGACCGGCACCGCGGCCACTGCCAGCGCTCGGCCTCAAGGTTGCGGACGGCGCCGTGGCCGTCGCCTCGACCTTTTCCGGACGTGTGGGCTTCATCCAGAACTGACCTGATAGGGAAATGTCTGGTCGCGCGTGGCCGGCAAAAATGGCATCTTTCTGATCCCGTGTGGATGAAAACGCAGCGCCTACGAAGGATCGCAACTTCATTGAGCGCTCCTTCTGCCGGCTCAAGGATTTCAGATGCGTAGCCACCGATAAGACAAGCTCGCCGGGAATTTTCTGGCCTCCGTCCACGTCGCGGCTCTCGTCGCCTATTGGCCCAATCGAGCCCGGACCCTAATTCCCGTATTGCAGCCATGCGCAGAAGCCAGCCCCACCTTTACCACGTGGCTCATAGCAGATATGGCATTTGCTATCAGGGCTCGGGTAGACGCGGCTCGGCGCGACGTAGATTGTGGCACCCTCCGGCGCGCGATAATCGACGCCGCCGCCCGAGCGTTGCAGGAGCTCGTCGCACGGCACCGGTCGGCAATCGCCGTTCTCTTCCCGGCTTTTGCAGCACTCAATCGGATACCAGCTGTGGGCCTGAGCGGCGAGCGTTGTTCCCAGCAGGAGCGCGATAGCTATTCTCACAACGGTTCGCCCTCATTGACCGCGAAGCACCTTGCCCCGAGGCCCTTGACGCCATCGGGCGTTTTCCTTGCCGACGAACGCGCCAGCGCGGCCCCGGCACTCTTCGATGCCAGCCTCGGACCGGCTCATGAGTGGGCCAGAACGAGCCATACCACCAGAATGACTTTCATTTCTACGCCAAGTACTCGAGATCGGCCAAGCCGCGGCGAGGCGGCCGACATTCTGGACCCCTGGCCGGACGACCCACGGCATTCAGGCCAAGGCAATGAGCGCCTTTTTGCGGTGAGACACGACAATTGGGGACAGGCTGCCGGCTGATCACTGTCTTCCTTGCTGGTGAGAGGGACGTTCATCAATGGCCCATGGCGCAGGTCTTCTGGCGGCGCACCCGAATCACCTCGCCGGATGGCGACGGATCGCAATGCCTCGGTCACAAAAGCGGCGAGATTGCGAGTTGGACGGCGCGGCGCCGGCTGATCCAACCGAGCGTCTGTGGTTCAATGACCGACGAGCGCCACGCCGACCACGATGAGCGTCGCGGCGCCGCCCTTTTTCAGCAGCTGTCCGCCCGAGAGGTCCTCGCGTCCGAACGCCGGGAAGAGCACCGACAGCGCGACCCCGAAGACGAAGACGAACAGGGTCGTGGTGCTGGTCACCGCCTGGACGAGGCCGAGCGGCGCCAGGACCAACGCATAGCGGGTGCCGAGCGAGCCGCCCAGATTGACGATCTCGTTCACGGCGTTGACCGAGATCAGCGCCCGCGTGTTGGTGCGCAGCAGGCGCAGGAACTGCCGCCGATACGACCCGATCGCCATGATGGCGAAGCCGAACACCGCCTGGCCGGCGAACGACCAGAACATCGTGGTCCAGAATTCATCGCTGATGGCGTAGACCTTGAACACCAGTGACGTCAGCGAGAGCAGGAACGCGCAGGCGACCATCAGCATGACCAGCCGCGCCTTGAAACGCCGGGCGTCGCCGCGGCGATGCGACAGCAGGAGCGTGCCGCCGACGATGAGCGCGCCGCCGGCGGCCTGCCAGGCCGTCGGCACCTCGCCGAGCACCAGATAGCCGAGTGCATAGCCGAACACCGGAGCGATCTGGAAGAACGGGGCGACGACCGATGCCTCCTCGGACTGCAAAGCCTGGAAATAGAGGAACATCGCTACCATGGAGATCAGGCCCGACGTCGTGATGACGAGGCTGCTCCGCAGCGGAACCTCGACCACGTGCGGCGCCAGCGCCCAGATCGCCGGCAGCATGAGGAGGCCGAGGATGGAGGTGAAGACGAGCAGCACCGCCGGACTGGAATCGGTGAAATAGCGATCGACCAGGTACTTGTCCAAATGGATCGAGATCGCCCACAACACCGGTCCGGAAAATGCGAACAGCAGCCAGGACATGGGGCTCGAAAGTCTGAACGGCATCTACCGCGTCACGGGAGCGCCGTCAGATGCCGGATCGGGCGGCCGGGAACGATCGCCTGGGCGGCCGCGACGATCGCGTTGGCGTCGATGCCGTAATGGCGATAGAGGTCGGGGATCGATCCGGTCTGGCCGAAATGCTCGACGCCCAGTGGGCGCACGCGGTGGCCTGCGACGGCGCCGAGCCAGCCGAGCGTCGCCGGATGGCCATCGATCACGGTGACGATGCCGCAGTTGGCGGGCACCTCCGCGAGCAGCCGCTCGATGTGGCAGCGCGCGTGCACGAGACCGCGCTCGCGGGCGCGGTGCGCTGCCGTCCAGCCGGCATTGAGCCGGTCCGCCGAGGTGACGGCGAGCAGCCCGACGTCCCGGCGATCCTCGGCCATCAGGCCCACCGCCTCGATCGCCTCCGGGGCGACCGCGCCAGCATAGGCCACGACGATCTGGCAGTTCGGACCCGGCCGCCGCAACCAGTAGCCGCCGTCGATGATGTCCTGGCGCAATTCGTCCGACATCGTGCGCTTGATCTGATCGATCGGCCGGGTCGACAGCCGCAGATACACCGAGCCGCCGATCTCGTCGCGCAGCCAGGTGGGCTCCGATGGCTCGCCGCCGCCATCATCCTTCTGGATATGGGCGAGCGCCCACGCCATCACGACGGCAAGCTCGTCGACGAAGGCGGGCTCGAAGGCCGCCAGCCCGTCCTGGGCGAGGCCGATGAGCGGTGTCCCGATCGACTGGTGCGCGCCGCCCTCCGGCGCCAGCGTGATGCCCGACGGCGTCGCCACCAGGATGAACCGGGCGTCCTGGTAGCACGCATAGTTCAGCGCATCGAGCCCGCGGGCGATGAACGGGTCGTACAGCGTGCCGATCGGCAGCAAACGCTCTCCCGTGATGGCGTGCGACAGACCGAGGGCCGAGAGCAGGATGAACAGGTTCATCTCGGCGATGCCGAGCTCGATGTGCTGACCCTTGGGCGAGAAGTCCCAGTTGAAGGTCGACGGGATGCGTTCCTTCTTGAACGTGTCGGCCATCGCCTCGCGGGCGAACAGGCCGCGGCGATTGACCCAGGGTCCGAGGTTGGTCGACACCGTGACGTCGGGCGACGTGGTGACGATGCGCTCGGCAAGCGGCGTCGACTCGCGGCCGATCTCGTTGAGGATCGCGCCGAAGCCGGTCTGCGTCGACATCACCGGCTGAATGGCGACGGCCAGCGTCGCCGGCACCTCGATCGGCGGGGGCCGGAACCGGCGCTGTTGCCGGGCCGCGAATGGAACCTGGCGGAGGTACGCTTCGATCTCGGCGGCGGGAACGCTCAGCCCCTCGAGCCTGTCCCACTCGTGACCCGGGCGCACGCCGAGCGTCCGGCGAAAGACCTCCATCTGGGCCGGCGTCATCAGCCCAGCATGGTTGTCCTTGTGGCCGGCGAACGGCAGGCCGAAGCCCTTGATGGTGTAGCAGATGAAGCAGGTCGGCCGCTCGTGGTCGATGGCGCCGAACGCTTCGATCAGCGCCGGCAGGTCGTGGCCGGCGAGGTTCGTCATCAGGCGGGCGAGCTCCTCGTCGGAGCGGCTTTCGATCAGCCGGGTGACCGTGCCTTGGTCGCCGATATCGTCGAGCAGCCGCTTGCGCCACGCTGCGCCGCCCTGGAACACCAGCGCCGAATAGAGCGGGTTCGGACAGTGATCGATCCACGCGCGCAGGGCGGCGCCGCCGGGCTCGGAAAACGCCGCCTCCAGCAGCGAGCCGTACTTGAGGATCACCACGTCCCAGCCGAAGGCGCGGAACAGCGCCTCGTAGCGCGCCCACAGGCCTTCGCGGATCACCGCATCGAGGCTCTGCCGGTTGTAGTCGATGATCCACCAGCAATTGCGCAGGCCCTGCTTCCATCCTTCGAGGATCGACTCGAAAATGTTGCCTTCGTCGAGCTCGGCGTCGCCGACCAGCGCCACCATCCGGCCGGCGGGGCGCTCCAGGCCCCACCCGTGCGCCCGCACGTAGTCCTGGGCGAGCGAGGAGAACAGCGTCTGCGCCACCCCGAGACCGACCGAGCCGGTAGAGAAGTCGACGTCATCGGTGTCCTTGGTGCGCGACGGATAGCTCTGCGCGCCCTTGTAGCCGCGAAACTGCTCGAGCTTGTCGCGGCTCTGGCGCCCGAGCAGATATTGGATGGCATGAAAGATCGGGCTCGCGTGCGGCTTGACGGCGACGCGATCCTGCGGCTCGAGCGTCCGAAAATAGAGCGCCGTCATGATGGTGGCGAGCGAGGCCGAGGACGCCTGGTGGCCGCCCACCTTGAGGCCGTCGGCGGCATCGCGCAGGTGGTTGGCGTTGTGGATGGTCCAGCTCGCGAGCCACAGGACCTTCTTTTCGAGCTCGCGCAGGATCGCGAGCTCGCCGGTGTCGGGCCGTGCCGGGGCTTTGCGGCCGTCGGGCTGCGCCGCCATGATCATCTCCCCCTCGACGCGCTCTCGGGTCAGTCTGCGGGTGGTAACGCCGTTGCGGCGCGAAGGCAATGAATGGCGAAGGCCGTCAGCCTGCCCCACGGCCGGCGGCGCCGCGCGAGTGCTCGAATGCCTCGAGCGCACGCCGGCGTGCCGCCGCATGCTCGACCAGCGGCCGCGGATAGGTCTGGTCCAGCCGCACGCCGGCATCCGCCAGCACGGTCCCGGAGGCATCCCACGGCCGATGGATCACAGCGGCCGGCAGGCTCGCGATCTCCGGCACGAACCGCCGCACGTAGTCGCCCTCCGGATCGAACCTCTCCCCCTGCAGGACCGGATTGAAGATGCGAAAGTAGGGTGCCGCATCGGCCCCGCAGCCCGCGACCCACTGCCAGCCGGCCGCGTTGTTGGCGAGGTCGGCGTCGACCAGGGTGTCCCAGAACCAGCGCTCACCGCTCTGCCAGCGCACCAGCAGATGCTTGGTGAGAAACGACGCGACGATCATGCGGACGCGGTTGTGCATCCAGCCGGTCTCCCACAGCTCGCGCATTCCGGCGTCGACGATCGGATAGCCGGTACGCCCGCAGCGCCACGCCGAAAGCGATTCGTCCTCGTCGTGCCAGGCAAACCCGGCGAAGCTCCGGTCGAGCGGCTCGTCCGGCATCGAGGGGACCTGATGGAGCAGATGATGACAGAACTCGCGCCAGCCGATCTGGCGCAGGAACGGGCCGGCGAGCTCCGGCGGCGCCGCGGAGACCGCGTGCCAGACCTGGCGCGCGCTGATCTCGCCGAAATGCAGGTGCGGAGAGAGCCGCGAGGTGCCGCCGCGATCGGGGCGATTTCGCTCCGCGCCGTAGCGCATCAGGGCGTCGTCGACGAAGGCCGTGAGACGGCGCAATCCGGCCGGCTCTCCCGGCTCCCAGGTCGCGCGCAGGCCACCCGCCCAGTCGGGCCTGGTCGGCAGCAGCCGCCAGTCCTCGAGCCGCTCGGCGGTCGGCAGCGCCGCCGGGCGCAGGCGCGCAGGCGCGGCGAGCGGCCGTTCCGGTGGCGGTGCCGCGACGCAGGCGCGCCAGAACGGCGTGAAGACGCGGAAGGGCTTGCCGTTCCGGCTCTGGATGCGCGATGGCTCGAACAGCAGTGCGCCGTTGTGGCTGCCGACCGTGACGCCCTGTGACGCGAGGTCGGCCTTGATGGCGGTGTCGCGGCGCACCGCCCACGGATCGTACAGCCGATTCCAGAAGACCGCCCTGGCGCCGGTCTCGGCAAGCAGATGACGCAGCACCGGACCGGCTGGACCGCGCCGCAGGACGAGCCCGCTGCCGGCGGTGGCCAGGCGTGCGGACAGGCTGCGGAGACTGAGATGCAGCCACCAGCGGCTGGCACCGCCGGGGCGCCATGGGCCGGGAGCCTCGTCGTCGAGGATGTAGACCGCAATGACCGGCTGCCCGCCGGCAGCGGCTGCGGCCAGCGCCGGGTTGTCGGCGAGCCGCAGATCCCGGCGAAACCAGACGATGACCGGTTCCGTCATCGCCACGGCCTCGCGCGCGAGGCGGCCGGGTCATTGGCCGGATGCCGCGGGCTGATCACGCGATTTTTCCCTCGGAGGTCCACCTGCCCTGGCATATCAGGACGCGCGGCGCCCGGCGACCGTAGCCCGCGGGCGACTGCCCGGGACCCCCGTCGCCCATGCAAGATGCGATAACCGATTGACCGCGACCCTCGGTCCGATGTACCTGGATTTTCAGGAAAAATCGGACGCTCGGGCAGGACTCCGGCGTGACCGCACCATCTCGGGAGGACGCGAATGCGACATATGTTGCTTGCCGGATTGCATGCCGGAATTGCCACCGCGCTCGGTTTCGGCGCTTCGGCGGCCTTTGGTCAGGGGTTCGATGGGCACGTGAAGGTCGGGGTGCTCAATGACCAGTCGAGCCTCTACGCCGACGCCACCGGCCAGGGCTCGGTGGTCGCCGCCCAGTTGGCGCTCGAAGACTACATGAAGGCCAATCCGAGCTCGAAGCTCAAGGTCGAGATCATCGTGGCCGACCATCAGAACAAGCCCGACATCGGCTCCAACATCGCGCGCCAGTGGTTCGAGCGCGACGGCGTCGACATGATCCTGGACGTGCCGAACTCCGGGGTGGCGCTCGCGGTGAACGAGGTCGCCAGGCAGATGAACAAGGTGATGGTGAACGGATCGGCGGGCACCGCGCGGCTCACCGGGGATGCCTGCAGCCCCAACACCGTGCACTGGACGTTCGACAATTTCGCGCTCGCCAACGGCACCGGCCGGGCGGTGGTCGCCACCGGCGGCGACACCTGGTTCTTCATCACGGCGGACTATGCGTTCGGCCACGACCTCGAGGCGCAGACCACCGCCGTCGTCAAGGCGGCCGGCGGAAAGGTCTTGGGCGCGGTGCGGGTGCCGCTCAACAATGCCGACTTCTCCTCGTTCCTGCTGCAGGCGCAGAGCTCGAAGGCCAAGGTCGTCGGGCTCGCCAATGCGGGCGGCGACACCATCAACGCGATCAAGCAGGCCTCGGAGTTCGGCCTCGCGGCGTCGGGCCAGCGGATGGCCGGCCTGCTGGTGTTCATCACCGACATCAACTCGCTCGGCCTGAAGATCGCACAAGGGCTGCAGTTCACCGAGGCGTTCTATTGGGACATGAACGACGACACGCGCGCCTGGACCAAGCGCTTCGTGGAGAAGATCAACGGCAAGCAGTACCCAACGATGAATCACGCCGGCAACTATGGCGGCATGCTGCACTTCCTCAAGGCGATCGAAGCCGCGCAGACCCACGACGGCGCCAAGATCGTCGCCAAGATGAAGGAGCTGCCGACCGACGACGTCACCTTCGGCAAGGGCCGCGTGCGCGAGGACGGCCGCCACATGCACCCGATGTATCTGTGGCAGGTCAAGAAGCCCGAGGAGAGCAAGGCGCCGTGGGACTACTACAAGCTGGTCAAGACGATCCCCGCCGAGGAGGCCTGGCGGCCGCTCGACCAGGGCGGCTGCAGCCTGGTCAAGGGGCACTGACCGGAATCGTAGCCCGGATGGAGCGAAAGCGAAATCCGGGAGCGGCCGTGCCGCATGTCCGACGCCGTTCCCGCATTCCGCAATAGCTCGTCGAAGACGGGCTAAACGCCCTGATGGCTCCATGCGGGCTACGTGACACCACTTGCGGCGACCGCCTCGCGCAGCTGCTCCGGATCGACCGCGATGGTCACGCCGGCGCGCTCCTGCTCGAGCAGCATCACGACACGCGAGTCGCGGCCGCCCCAGCCGCGATTGAGCGCCTCGGTCATCTCGGCCAGCGCCAAGTTGGACATCCGCATCGGCACGCCGAGCTCGCGGCCGAGCGCCGTCGCAAGCGCGACGTCCTTGTGGGCGAGCTTCAGCGAGAATGCCGGCGGATCGTAGGTCCCGGCGAGGAACTGGTCGAGCAGGCCGTCGAAGGTGCGGCGACGGCCCGCCGCGCCCTGCCGCACCGCCTGCCACAGCGCCAGCGGCTCTACGCCGGCCTTCACCCCCATCGCGAACGTCTCGGCCAGTGCGCAGGTGACGGCGTAGCTCGACAGATTGTGCACCAGCTTGGCGACGGTGGCGGCGCCGAGCGGACCGATATGGCG
>Ga0181526_10002648_pt1 | contig 15308 bp, 19 predicted proteins | sample PEATcosm2014_Bin_35_FD_119750 | JGI IMG/M metagenome (GOLD analysis project Ga0181526, IMG submission 119750) | Peatland microbial communities from MTU Mesocosm Facility, Houghton, MI, USA - PEATcosm2014_Bin06_30_metaG | ecosystem: Environmental > Terrestrial > Soil > Wetlands > Peat | place...
AAGTTTCACCTGTCCACGAAAAAGCGCTGGCAAAAATATTCAAGGGCATGAGCTTTGCCAAGGTCGGCACGGTAGAAGCAAGCCCTGAACTGGTCGTTTACGGGCTCAATGACCAGCCGGTCATTAACGCCCGTATCGATGAACTTAAAGAAATTTGGAAATCACCGTTAAAGTGAGGACACGTATGGAAAAGATAAAAAAGCATCGTCAAGCCCCTGACCTGGAAATGATGGAAGACCCCTGGCGCATTTTCCGCATCATGGCGGAATTTGTCGACGGGTTTGAACAGCTCAAGGACATAGGGCCGGCGGTAAGCATATTCGGTTCTTCGCGTATCCACCACACGCATTCTTTTTATAATGCGGCGGAAAAAACAGCTGAGCTATTGGTCAAATCAGGTTACGCGGTGATCACCGGCGGCGGACCCAGCATCATGGAGGCAGGCAATAAAGGCGCTGCCAAGGCCGGCGGGCGGTCCATTGGGCTTAATATCGACCTGCCAACAGAACAAAAGCCCAACAGCTATATCAATCATCTGATCAATTTTCATTACTTTTTTTGCCGCAAGGTTTGTTTTGTCAAATACGCCAAGGCTTTTGTGATCTTCCCCGGCGGCTATGGGACACTCGATGAATTATCAGAAAGCATTACGTTGATCCAGACCAAGCGCATGGAAAAATTCCCGGTAATCCTTTATAGCAGCAAATACTGGAAGGGGCTTTTAGATTGGCTTAAAGGCACCGTACTTGCGGAAGATTGTATTGGCTCCAATGATTTGGGTATAATACAAACAGCTGATACGCCGCAGGAAGTTGTTGAGATCATCAAGAAGTTCTATGCTAAGAAAAAGGCAAAATGACAGCTGTTAAAGTCATCGTTATACGTACCGCAGGCACTAATTGCAATGAGGAAACTGCCTTCGCGTTCAGCCGGTCGGGCGCAGAAGTTGATCAGGTCCATATCAATGCTTTGATCGCCGGCAGTGTTAAATTAAGCGATTATCATATCCTGGCCTTGCCCGGCGGGTTTAGTTACGGGGATGATATCGCCTCCGGGCGCATTTTAGCCAATGAACTGCGCTTGAAACTGGCGGATGACCTGCAGCTGTTTATCCGTGATAAGAAATTGATCATCGGTATATGCAATGGATTCCAGATTTTGGCCAAAGCCGGTATCTTGCCTGGATTAGGATGGAAAGTTGGACAGGAAGCCACTTTATCCTATAATGATTCTGCGAAATTTGAGGCGCGATGGGTGCATCTGAAGGTGGAAAGCCGTTCTATTTGGACCCGCGGCTTGCCTCCTCATATCTATCTGCCGGTGGCTCACGCTGAGGGGAAATTCATCCCGCGTGACAAAAAAGTGCTTGATGCATTGGCTGGCAACGGGCAGATCGTCTTGCGTTATTGCACAGCCAATGGAGGGAAGCCTTCTTATCCAGACAACCCCAACGGGGCAGTGGACGATATCGCCGGCATCTGTGATACCACCGGCCGGGTTTTGGGATTGATGCCGCATCCCGAGCGCCATTTTTTATTTGAGCAGCATCCATTTTGGACGCGTTTGAAAAAAACAGGCGATTTCGGCGACGGTGCCAGGATATTCGAAAACGGCGTTAATTACGTGAAAGAGAATTTTTAAATTGGGACACATTGAATTATTTGTAAGTCATTGCATGAATATGGTTAAACGGTATTGTTCCCGAAACGGGATATTTTTACCGACCTGCTCAGTTTACAGCTCGTTTGTCTCATAGCTTCTCTTTATTTGGACAAGCCTCGCTGTAATTCTTCGCAGGTATGAAGAATTTCTCGGTAAAAAATCCCTGAATGTTTCGGAAACAACACCATTTAACCATATACGAATGATAGGATGAAATAATTATGGCGCAAATACTGACATATAAAAAAGCAGGCGTGGATATTGCCAAGGCCAACAGGTTTGTGGACGCGATCAAAGAAATGTCCGCGGTGACGATGAACAAAGGCGTTATCAATCGCCCGGGTTCATTTGGCGCATTGTTTGACCCACATTTTTTTAAATACAAGAAACCGGTGCTGGTTTCCTCAACTGACGGTGTCGGGACAAAATTATTGCTGGCGAATTTAGCAGGCAAACATGACACCGTGGGTATTGATCTGGTCGCAATGAACGTCAATGATATCCTGTGCACCGGCGCCAGGCCTTTGTTTTTTCTGGATTACATCGCAACGGGCAAGCTCAATGCCAGGACCATGAACAGTGTGATGCGTGGCATTGTTGCCGGATGCCGGCTGGCCGGATGCGCGTTAATAGGAGGAGAGACCGCTGAAATGCCGGATATGTACAAAGGCGAGGACTATGACCTGGCAGGCTTTACTGTCGGGGTGGTGGACGCAGAGCGTATCATTGACGGGTCAGGGATCAAAAGCGGGGACGTGCTTATCGGCCTTCCGTCCTCGGGGCTGCATTCCAACGGCTATTCATTGGCCCGCAAGGCTTTAAACCCGAAGGAACAAAAGTTCTACGCGCAGATCCTGCTTAAGCCTACATGTATTTATGTTAAGCCGGTATTGGCTTTGATCGAAAAGTTCCAGGTCAAGGGCATGGCGCATATGACCGGCGGCGCATGGTATGAAAAATTGACCAAGGTTTTGCCTCAAGGGTTATGTTTTGCCGTCAAAAAGGGGACTTGGCCTGTTCCCCGGATATTTGAGTTGATCCGGGACAAAGGGCATATCCCGGAGCATGAGATGTACCGGACCTTTAATATGGGCATCGGATTCGCGCTGGTGGTTTCACCCAAGGATGTCATTGAAGCACAATCCTTCTTGCGCGTTCATAAGATCAAGTCGTTCGTTATCGGTGAAGTGGTGCAGGATCCTAAACATAAGGTGATCTTTAAATGAATGTTTTAGTCATAGGCTCCGGCGGGCGGGAACACGCGCTGTGCTGGAAGATCAAACAGTCTCCCAAGGTCAAGCGCCTTTACTGCTCCCCCGGCAACGGCGGCATCGCGCAGATCGCTGAATGCGCGAATATTGCCGTCGACGACGTGAATTTGCTGCTGCAATTTGCGTTAACCAAGAAAATTGACCTGACCATCGTCGGACCCGAAGCCGCGCTGGTCGCGGGTGTCGTGGATGCTTTCACTTCCAAAGGGTTAAAGATATTCGGGCCGTCCAAAGCCGCGTCAGAACTTGAAGGCAGCAAGGTCTTTGCCAAAGAATTCATGAACCGCCGCAATATACCGACTGCCGCGTACAAGATATTTGATAATGCATCTCTAGCACTGTTGTATTTAGAAAAAGCCCAGCTTCCCCTGGTCATCAAAGCTGACGGGATCGCCGCCGGCAAAGGCGTTTATGTTTGCGCGAACCTTAAGGAAGCAAAAACCGCCATTGACGAGATCATGGTCAAGAAAATTTTCGGCACCGCGGGAAACAGGATAGTCATCGAAGAATGCCTGCAGGGCCCCGAAGCATCGGTGCTGGCTGTCTGCGACGGGAAACATTTTTTGGTCTTGCCCTCAGCACAGGACCATAAACGTATCTTTGATGATGACATGGGGCCCAATACCGGCGGGATGGGTGCTTTTTCCCCAAGCCCTTTGGTCAATGTCGAGGTATTGGACCAGATCATCACCCGGATCATTGAACCGACGATCCGGGGGATGTATCAGGAAGGCAATCCCTTTAAAGGCGTCCTTTTTGCCGGTTTGATGCTGACCGCCGACGGGCCTAAAGCGCTGGAATTCAATGTGCGTTTTGGGGACCCTGAAACGCAATGCATCCTGCCGCGGCTGGGGTCAGATATCGTGGAAATGTTCCTGGCCGCCTGCGATGGCAGGCTGCATGAGATAAAGATCAGATGGGAAGAGCAGGCCTGTGTGTGCGTGGTGGTCGTCTCAGGCGGTTATCCCGGTAAATATGAAAACGGATTTGCCATTCAGGGATTGGACAAGGTCAAGGACCAGGAGACGTTTATATTTCATGCCGGCACCAAGAATGACGGCGGGAATCTGGTCACCAATGGGGGGCGTGTCCTTGGCGTGACCTCCCTGGGCAGAAACCTTGAAGCGGCTGCTTCAAAAGCGTATAATGCCGTGGATAAAATTGATTTTGATCATATGTTTTTTCGTCGAGACATTGCCAGCAAGATCCGGAAAGAAAAGCCCGCCTATGGCAGCCACTAAGGTCTTAAAAGTAGATTCAGCATTGCCTGAACCGGAAAAAATTGCCGAAGCGGCCCGCATCGTGCGCCAGGGCGGTTTGGTGATCTTTCCGACTGAAACCGTCTATGGGATCGCCGCGGATTCCAATAACCCCCTGGCCATGGACCGCCTGCGTTCGGTCAAGCACCGTACGGACGGGAAGCTTTTTTCTGTTTTAGTGGCCCAGCGGGGGATCATAGAAAATTATTCGACGTACACGCACCCGAATTTATACAAGGTGATCGACAAGTATTGGCCAGGGCCTTTGACGGTGATCGTGCCGGCCCGGCATGAAGGTGAAACGATCGGCATACGCATGCCGGACCATACCGTGGCCTTGCGCCTGGTGGAAGAAAGCGGATGCACGATCGCGGCCCCGTCGGCAAACCTGGAGGGCAAAAAAGCCCCCACGAATTGCCAGGAAGCCCTGGAAGACCTGGATGGCCATGTGGACCTGGCTTTAGACGGAGGCCCGGTGGATTTCGGGATATCCTCAACGATCCTTGATTTCACCCAAACGCACCCGACCGTCACGCGTGACGGGGTCATCACCCAGCAGGACGTTGACCGTACCATCAGCAAGAAATGTGTTTTATTTGTGTGTACGGGAAACAGCTGCCGTTCGGTCATGGCGGAATATCTGCTTAAAGGGAAATTGATCGGCCGTGAAGATGTGGAAGTCCATTCGGCGGGAACAAGCGTGTATTTCAAGTCCGCGGCGAGCCAGGAGACCATCACGGTCTTAAGGGAGCGCGGGATCAATGCCGCGGCGCATATTTCAAGGCCCCTGGGCGGCATTATGCTTAAAAAATCCGACCTGATCTTTGCCATGACCCGCGCCCACCGTGCCCAAATACTTGAGCGTGTTCCGTCGGTGGAGAAAAGGGTCTATCTTTTGAAGGAGTTCGGCAATACCCACCGCGGCTTTGAAGCGGACCTGGATGTGCCGGACCCCATCGGCCAGCCGCACGCGGCCTACCAGGAATGCCTGTTGACCATTGACGAAGCGGTTGAAAAGATAGAGAGGTTGCTTTGATGAAAATATTTATAGGGGCGGACCATCGCGGTTTTCAGTTAAAAAAGAAAATGGAGGAAGCCCTTAAAGGCCTCGGCCATCAGGTGACGGATGTGGGCACGTATGACGGGAATGTCGCCTGCGACTATCCCCCCATTGCTTTGGAGGTGGCCCGTGAAGTGGTCCTTCATCCAGGCAGCAGGGGGATATTATTATGCATGACCGGTATCGGGCATTCCATCGCCGCGAATAAAGTGCCGGGAGTTTACGCGGCCCTCGTTTACAACAAGGAAGCGGCGCTGCTGTCCCGTCAGCACAATGACAGCAATGTGCTGGTTTTGGGTTCTAAATTCGTGGATGACAAAAACATGATGGAGATCGTTAAGATCTGGTTATCAACCGATTTTGAAGGCGGACGGCATTTGCGCCGCAAAGAACAGATCCAAAAAATAGAAAGTGAGTTTTCCAAATGAAGCATTTGAAGAACGCTGACCCTGAAATTTATAAGGCCATCCGGCATGAGCTTAAACGCCAGCAAAATAACCTTGAATTGATCGCATCGGAAAACATTGTGTCTCCGGCGGTGCTGGAAGCGGCGGGAAGTGTGTTGACCAATAAATACGCCGAAGGCTATCCCGGGGCCCGCTGGTACAACGGCTGTGAGTTCATCGACGATGTTGAGAACCTGGCCATCCAGCGCGCCAAGGAAATTTTTGGCGGCGACCATGTCAACGTCCAGGCGCATTCCGGTTCACAGGCCAATACAGCTGTCTATATGTCTGTCCTCAAAACCGGCGATACGGTCATGGGGATGGATTTGGCCTGCGGCGGGCATTTGACGCATGGTTTAAAAATAAATATTTCCGGGCGTTTGTATCAATTTGTTTCGTATAAGGTTGACCCCAAGACCGAGCTAATCGACATGGATGAAGTCGAGCGTTTGGCACTCGAGCACAAGCCTAAAATGATCGTGGCCGGGTATTCGGCGTATTCGCGGGTCCTGGATTTTAAACGTTTCCGTGCCGTCGCGGACAAGGTCGGGGCATATTTGTTTGTCGACATGGCCCATTTCGCGGGCCTTGTTGCCGCCGGGCTTCACCCGAATCCCGTGCCGTTTTCTGATTTTGTGACCACCACGACGCACAAGACCTTGCGCGGCCCCCGCGGAGGGATAATCATATGCAAGGCCCAGTTTGCCAAGAAAATTGACAGCGCCATATTCCCCGGCATTCAAGGCGGGCCTTTGATGCATATCATCGCGGCCAAAGCTGTGGCGTTCAAAGAAGCTTTATCACCGGAATTCAAGCAGTATCAAAAACAGGTGATAGCTAATTCCAAAGCATTGGCCGGCGCTCTTGGCTCAAAAGGTTTTCGCATCGTTACCGGAGGCAGCGATAATCATTTGTGCATGGTGGACCTGCGCCCTAAAAAGATCACCGGGAAAGACACGGCAACTCTGCTCGACCGCGTGCAGATCACCGTTAACAAGAACCTGATCCCTTATGACCCGGAAGTTCCGGCGGTAGCCAGCGGTATCCGTATCGGCACTCCGGCGGTCACCACCCGTGGGATGAAAGAGGCCCAAATGAGCGTCATCGCGGATCTGATAGACCGCTGCGTGCTTAACCGTGCCCATGAGGCTGAATTGGAAAAGATCCGTTCGGAAGTTGAGCGATTGGCCGGTGCATTTCCTATTTACAGGGATTTATAATATATGCGCTGCCCGTCTTGCGGCTATAAAGGTACCAATGTGATGGACTCCCGCCTTAACAGCGACGGGACATCTATCCGCCGTCGGCGCCAATGCGCCAAGTGTGAGGAGCGCTTCACCACCTACGAGCATATTGAAGAGGTGCCTTTGATGGTCGTCAAACGTGACGGCCGCCGCCAGCCTTTTGACCGCACGCGTGTCCTTAACGGCCTGATCAAGGCCTGCGAAAAAAGGCCGGTCAGCGTTGAGAAGATCGAGACAATGGTGGATGATATTGAGCATACCATCCGCAAGAAATACGACCGGGAGATCTATTCCAAGGACATCGGCGAAATGATCATGACCCGTTTGTCTGTTTTAGACGAAGTGGCCTATGTGCGTTTTGCCTCGGTCTACCGCCAGTTTCGCGACGTCAATCAGTTTATGGATGAACTGCAGACGATCCTGACCAAAAACAAGATCAAAAAGCTTAAAAAGCAGAAAGTTAGATAATCATGGTTCAAGTAGAATTATCCAGGATCATCATTGATGAAAAGCGCCAGGACCAAGTGATCGTGCTGAAGGAAAAAGAGGGGGAGCGCCAGATCCCGATCGTCATCGGTTTTACGGAAGCTTCCAGCATTAAGATCAAGATCTCCGGTGTCGACGTGCCCAGGCCCATGACCCACGACCTTTTGGTCAATGTGATGCAGGTTTTGGGTGCCAGCCTGGAGAGGGTCGTGATCGATAAACTTGTCAACAACACCTTTCACGCCAAATTGGAGATCAGGTCAAAGGATGGCGAGGTCATGACGATCGATTCCCGCCCTTCTGACAGCATCGCCCTGGCCGTGCGTTTCAAAGCGCCTATTTTCGTGGCCAACGAAGTCCTACAAAAATCATCATTGTCCCAGCCATGAGTCCGTTGTTGGCTTATTACCCTCAACTATCTTTAGTCCGTGACGCGTTTAAAGCAAGCCGCCGCCGTGTGTTTTTGGTCGGAGGTGCCCTGCGCGACCTTTATTTAAATCGTCACGGGACCGATTTTGATTTTGCCGTTGACCGGGGAGGCAAAATATTGGCGCAACGGTTAGCTCGACGGCTTCGGGGAGCCTTTGTTTTGCTTGATCGTGAGCATAATTCTTACCGTGTTGTTAAAAAAATGGATGGAGTGGTCTGGACCTTTGATGTGACGGACTGGCGGGGAACAAGCATCCAAAAAGATCTTAGTTTGCGTGATTTTACCATTAACGCGTTGGCCATGGATATTTTGGAAGATGGCAAGGCCGCAGGGGCCCTGTTGGAAGTTAAAGGGTCCCGAAAGGATTTAACGGCAGGCGTGGTGCGCATGATCAGCCCTAAGGTTTTTGAGGACGATCCTTTGAGGCTCTTACGCGCCTTTACCTTGCAGGCCACCCTTGGTTTTAAAATGGATGCCGCAACCCGGGAGCAGATCAAGAAGGACGCGCATTTGGTCTCCAAAGCAGCCGCGGAAAGGATACGCGAAGAGATTTTTAAAATTTTAGCCTCACCCCGAGCTTGCGAAATATTAACCAGCATGGACCGGATCGGGCTATTGCCTCAAGCCATCCCGCAGATCACCGTCATGTACGGCGTTAAACAGGGAGGATACCATCATCTTGATGTTTGGAAACATACATTGGAAGTGCTTGGCAATTTAGAAAAGATAAGCGGCCAGATGAGTGTTGATGAGCGAGTGAAGGATTATTTGCAGGAGATCATCGGTGGGGCCCATACGCGTCTATCACTGTTGAAAATGGCCGCATTGCTGCATGATATTGGGAAACCGGAAACCCGCCGGAAAGAAAAAGGGCGCATGACCTTCCATGAACATGAACATGCGGGGGAACGCATCACCCGGCAGGTGGCCCGGCATTTGAAATTATCCGTTAAAGAACGCCACTTCCTGGAAGATGCGGTGCGCATGCATTTAAGGCCGGGGTATCTTTCAAATTTTAAACGCCCCAGTGAAAAGGCCATATTCCGGTATTTGCGTGATACCAAAAACGAGGCAGTGAGCCTTGCGATCCTGGCTCTGGCAGACCAGGCCGCGACCCGGGGAGCTTTGACCACCGATGCCAAGCATCGGCATCATGCCAAAATTTGTCACATGCTCATCAAGCGTTATTTTGAGCTCAAAGACCTGAAACCGCGGCAACGCCTGCTGACAGGCCATGATTTGATCAAGGTATTGAAATTAAAACCCTCGCCTTTGTTCGGAAAAATTCTTGTCCAGGTTGAAGAAGCAGCCGCTTTAGGTAAAATTAAAACAAGAGACGAGGCCGTGGCCTTGGCAAAAAATGCGATTATACAAACTTCCTGACACCGTATACAGCATTAAAGGGAATGCTTCAGGTTTTCTAAACGGGATCTCATCCAATGTTCCGCAAGCCCCGCTGAACGCCTTTTTGAACCAGCATGGGCGCATCATCGCCACTTTCCGTCAACAGAAGATCAGCGATGATGAATTTCTGATCAGCGTGCCGTCCATCGCCAGGGACAGTCTTTTAAAGCACCTTGAGCGCTACGTGAAATTAAGCCATGTCAGTTTAGGCCCCAGCGGCCAAAGTTCTTTTATTGATCTGGACACCGCTCAAACCGTATGGGCCGCCCAGCCGCAAGCCGGGAATATCAGCGACGAAGAATTTACCCTTTTTCGCCTCGATCACAAGGTCCCCTTGATGGGCGTTGATTATCAGGCGGATGAATTTATCCTCAATGTCCATGAATATGATTACGTTTGTTATACCAAGGGTTGTTTTTTAGGGCAGGAGCCGGTCGCAAAGGTCCATAACCGCGCCCAACCCAGCCGTAAGCTGATAGTGGCATTTGAAGACCAATGTTCAGGCGAAAATACGGCCAAAATGACTTCCAAAGCGAAGGACGCCGTAAGCGGGCGGACCATGGGATTTATATTCATGAATAATAAATTGCCGTGAAATTTATTTCCTCGCCCTTGCTCCTTCGGAAATATCCCTGTATAATCAGAGCCATGAGGCTTTGTCCGTTTATTATTATCTTGGCTGTCTGCTGGTGGGGCTTTGACGCAAGGGCCCAGGTCCCTGAAGAACTTTCATCCATGCCTGAGCAATGGCAATTGACCCTGGATGTGATCAAATCCAAAGCGCAGACACTGCTTGTTGAAAATAACGGATTACAGGTTGAATACCGTCAATTGATTGAACAGGCGCAAAAATTACAGCAATCGGTTGACGGCCAGCAATCCAAAAATGAACAGTTGGAAAGCTTTTTAAATGAACGTCACGGCCAGACAGACCAGCAAATACGTATCGAGGATTTAAACCAAAGCATCAAGTTAAAGATCGAGAAGGCCAGGGATGAAGGACAGCGATTGGAAGACTTGAAAAAAGAACAGTGGCGCCTTCGCTATAAGATCCAACAGGTTTCCATTGTTCAAAATAAGGCCCAACCCCAGGCGGAACTTCAACTGCCTCAATTGCGCGGGCAGCTCGAAGATGAAACCAGGCGTGAAGTCCTCCTGGAAAATGAACTGGATGCCTTAAAAACCGGCGGTCAAACACCGAATTTGGATTTGGGGGCGATAGAAGCAGAGAATCAACGGCTCCAGGACCGTCTTGATGGTTTAAGGTTACAAAAGCTGCAGCACGAAAACAAATTATCTGGCGTACCGCTGTCAGAAGCCAATAAGGGCAGGTATGACAGGCTTAAAGAAGAAAAAGAGCAGCTTGAATCCAATATCTATGCCTATGAATCACGCATGGACGGGTTAAGGCAATCATATTTGACGGCATTGCCGTGGCCGTTAGAAAAGAAGAAAATGGTCCATGACATGGTGCGGTTAGACGCCCGCAACAATAAGATGCGGGACCAGATCAAGTCCCTGCATGAGGACATAGATGTTTTAAAAGACCAGGTCGCCAGGTTAGAGCGCCGGGTGAATTTTGCACAAGGCAAGGGTGCAGATCAATAAGGAGTCATTATGTCTAAAGTAAAGCCAAGCCCATCGACGGTTGTACGCGCCTTGATCGAGGTATCGATCACGCCCCAAAAAGATGTCGGTTTTGACAGCATCGCCGAGAGGATCTACAGTTATCCCGAGGTCAAAAGCTGTTATTTGCTATCCGGCGGGTTTGACCTGCTGGTGATCGTCGAGGGGGAAAGCATACACACGGTGGCGGATTTCGTTGCCGCGAAACTTTCATCCATGGCTAATGTGCGCCAGACAGCCACGCATTTTTTACTGCGCAAGTATAAAGAAGAAGGGCAGATCTTCAAACATTCTAAAAATGAACGCAGGCAGATCATTTCGTGTTAAAAAGGCCATAAATGAGAATTTCTAAACGGGTCGATGAATTAGCCCCCTCAGGCATCAGGGCTTTTTTTGATTTAGTGTTGGGCATGAAAGACGTCATCTCCTTAGGCGTGGGAGAACCGGATTTCGTTACCCCCTGGCATGTCCGCGCGCGGGCCATTGAATCCCTCGAACAAGGCTACACCTCGTATACCTCCAATAAGGGCATGGTCGAGCTGCGCCTGGAGATCGCGGCGCTCTTGGAACGGCGCCGTCAAATTTCCTATGACCCTGAGGAAGAAATTTTAATTACCGTCGGTGTCAGTGAAGCTTTGGACCTGGCGATGCGGGCTATCCTAAATCCCGGTGAAAAGGTCCTGGTGCCCGAACCCTGTTATGTGGCGTATGGCCCGGTGGTGGAATTGGCCGGCGGCAAGGCGGTATTTTTAAGGACTTCCATCGAAAACGGTTTTAAAGTGACACCGCAACAAATTGATGAGGCAGCCGGCCGCGGGGTGCGCGGCATCCTGCTTGGTTACCCGTGCAATCCCACCGGCACCTCGTACTCCAAAAAGGAACTGGAAGCCATCGCCAGGGTCGTCAAAAAACATGACATGCTGGTCATCAGCGACGAACTTTATGACGAGCTGACGTATGATTTTGAACACACGCCGATGGCCACCCTGCCGCAGATGCGCGATCGGGTGGTGTATCTTAACGGTTTTTCCAAAAGTTATGCCATGACGGGTTTTCGTATCGGTTATGCTTGCGGGCCTGCGGACATCATAGGGGCCATGACCAAGATCCATCAATACACCATGTTATGCGCGCCGATCACCGGCCAGATGGCGGCCATTGAAGCGATCAAGACAGCTTCCGGGGACGTGCTGGCCATGAAGAAGGAATATGACCGCCGGCGCCGGTTTATTGTCGGCGCTTTGAATGATATCGGGATGACCTGTCATATGCCGCAGGGGGCATTTTACGCGTTTCCTTCGGTAAAAGTGTCCGGCGAGAACTCGCTGGATTTTGCCAGGAATTTACTGCTGAAACAAAAAGTGGCCCTGGTGCCCGGGGTCGCATTCGGCCATTGCTGTGAGGACCATGTGAGGATCTCGTATGCTTCAAGTTATGATAATTTAACAGAAGCGATTGCCCGGATCGAAAAATATTTAAAGAAAAAATAGCCGTTTGTAGAAAGGACCATGCATGCGCAAAGAGCACGCGCCTAAAATTTCCCGTAAAAAAGAAGACGTTGATTTTGAGATCGCCTTTTATGAGAACATCCTCAAGGAGACGCCTCATTTTATTGAAGCGCTAAGCGCCATCGGGGATTTGTATACCAGGGCGGGCCTGTGGCAAAAAGGGCTGGATGTGGACATCAAACTTTCACATTTGAGGCCGGAGGACGCGATCGTGCATTACAACTTGGCGTGTTCATTCGCCTTGCTCAACCAGACCCGCGCGGCCCTGGGGGCCTTGACCAAGGCCATTGATTTCGGTTACGATGATTTTGAACATTTAAAGGGCGATACGGACCTGGACAATCTGCTCAAGGATGAGCATTTCCAGCAATACATCAAACAGCTGGAAAAAAAGAAAAAACCAACCAAGCGTTCCTGAGTTTATAGTATCCACTTTGATATGAAACATTTCCGTCAAGAGCTGTGGTTTCATACCAAAACCCGTCGGGCGTATATCAATATCACAGACCAGGTTCAGGCGGCCATTGATAAAAGCGGCATCCAGGAGGGATTATGCCTGGTCAATGCCATGCATATCTCGGCCAGTGTTTATATCAATGACGATGAAAGCGGGCTTTTGCAGGACTATGATGCCTGGCTGGAAAAATTGGCGCCTCACGCGCCGGTGGGACAATACAGGCATAACGATACCGGCGAGGACAACGCTGACGCGCACCTAAAGCGCCAGGTGATGGGGCGGGAGGTGACGCTCGCCGTCACCAAGGGCCGCCTTGACTTCGGCCCCTGGGAACAGATCTTTTACGGCGAATTCGACGGCCGCCGGGATAAAAGGGTATTGGTAAAGATCATCGGGGAATAAAATTTGGTTTCCCTCCCCCTTGTGGGGAGGGTTAGGGTGGGGGAGTAATGAGTTTGGTGGTTTTAGGAACGGTAGCTTTGGACCATGTCAAAACGCCTTCGGGGGTAAAAAAGGACATGCTGGGAGGTTCTGCCGCGCATTTTGCCATGTCCGCCCGGCTTTTTACCGACGTGCATCTGGCTGCGGTGGTCGGGCGCGATTTTCCCGCTAAGCACCTGGAATTCTTAAAGCGCAAAGGCATAGACTGCTCGTCGCTTATGATCAGTAATGGAAAGACTTTCCGATGGAGGGGGGAATATAAAGAAGGCGATTTAAACACAGCCCTGACCCTGGCCACGGAATTAGGTGTGCTGCAGACCTATGTCCCTGAAATCAAAGAGCACCAAAAAAGCGTGCCTGATATTTTTCTGGCCAATATTGACCCGGACCTTCAGTTAGGGCTTTTGAAGCATTTTAAATCCCCCCGGTTGATCGGTTTGGACAGCATGAATTTATGGATCGCCCATAAACCAAGACCTTTACGCCGTTTAATGAAGATGGTGCATTTGTTCGTGGCCAACGACGGTGAAGCAAGGGCGCTTTCAGGAGAAAATAATCTGATCATGGCCGCCCGCCGCCTTCGGGCGATGGGGCCCGGCATGATCGTCATCAAAAAAGGCGAGCACGGCGTGTTATTTTACAGCGATCAGGGGATGTTTTCCTTCCCGGCCTATCCGGTAGACCGTGTCGTTGACCCCACCGGCGCCGGTGATACCTTTGCCGGCGGGCTGATGGGTTATTTAAGCAAGGCCGGCAAGACCGACGATAAAACCATGCGCAAGGCCTTGTTGTATGCCACGACCGTTGCCTCATTCAATGTGCAGGGCTTTGGCATGGCCCGGACCGCATCCCTGACCATGCGTGAGATCGAAGAACGCATGAAGGTGCTGGTCAAATTCTTTGCCCTGACATAAAAGGACCCCTTTGAAAACTATCGGCTTATTGGCAGCAACCATTCTGCCTCTATGGGACATCCCGTTGATCGTGCGTATCGTACGAAGAAAATCTTCACAGGACATCTCTTTGATCTATGCCGTTGGGATCTGGGTCACCGCGCTGATGATGGCCCCCAGCGCCTTTGTGTCCGGGGACAAGCTGGCCATTGGCTTTAACACGATGAATGTCATCATGTTGACCGCTGTTATGGTCGTAACAATAAAATACCGTAAAGGACCTGCAAAATCATGATAGAGAACATGGGACTTATAGCTTCCATCACCATGCCGTTATTCAACATCCCTTTGATCGTCAAGATCATCCGCCGACGCTCCTCGATGGACATATCCATGAGCTGGGTGATGGGGGTTTGGGTATGCGCGCTGTTGATGGCCCCTTCGGGGTTCACTTCGCCTGATTTGATCTGGCGTACGTTCAATATCATTAACCTGGTTTTATTCACCGGTGTTGTGATAGCGGTTTGGAGGTATCGAAAATAAATGAATAAAAAAACGGCGATGTTGAAAAGCGGCATGGTGGCCATCGTGGGCAGGCCCAATGTGGGCAAATCCACCTTGCTCAACAGCATATTGGGTGAAAAAGTCTCGATCGTTTCCGACGTGCCGCAAACGACGCGCCATCAGATCAGGGGGATACATACCGATGAGCGCGGCCAGATCGTTTTTATCGATACACCCGGCATCCATGCCGGGAAGGACAAGCTTGATAAATACATGAACCGTGCGTCCTTGGGCAGCATTGATTCCGTTGATGCCATCATCCATATGGTCGATGCCAGTGAAAAAACCGGCCTTGAAGAACATCATGTGATCAGCCGGCTTAATAAATGCGCCAAGCCGATCATAGTGGCATTGAACAAAATTGATATCACCAAAGGGAAATTTGTCCCTGAGTATATCAAGCTTTGGGAAGATATCCGCGGGGTTGCGATGACCGAGATGAAAGATGTGACCCTTCTTCCGGTCTCGGCGCTAAAAGGCACCAATGTCCCAAAGCTGATCGACCTTCTGTTTGAGCAAATGCCACAGGGCCCGTTTTTATATCCGGCCGACGCGAT